>Ga0075019_10000157_pt1 | contig 38930 bp, 30 predicted proteins | sample ColStrG_CSR_2013_FD_71473 | JGI IMG/M metagenome (GOLD analysis project Ga0075019, IMG submission 71473) | Freshwater sediment microbial communities in response to fracking from Pennsylvania, USA - Cold Stream Run_MetaG_CSR_2013 | ecosystem: Environmental > Aquatic > Freshwater > Creek >...
AATCGAGACTGTCGGTGCGGACGTATATCCAGTACCGGCAGCAGTCAATGTGACGCCCGTCACGGTGCCTGCTCCAGCGCCCAGTGTTGCTGTTGCCGTTGCGCCGCTACCGGTATTGCCGGCGTCGGTGATTACAACGTTAGGTGGTAGCGTATAACCTGAGCCTCCTGTAAAGGAAGAGATGATCACCGCACCGTTCACATCAATTGTCGCTGTAGCTGATGCGCCAGTACCATTTCCATCGACTGGAGTAATGGTAACTACCGGAGCCGTGTAAAGTGTACCGCCACTCAGCAAAGCCAGGCCAGCAACGGGAGTATTGCCCACTGCTGCTGTCGCTGTTGCACCCGAGCCGCCACCGCCAGTGATATTCACTGTCGCTGCCGAATATCCTGCACCCGGAAGACCCATCGTCAAAGCAGCAATTGGTGTGTTGCCTACTGCAACCGTAGCGGTTGCGCCCGAACCATTACCGCCAGTGATAGTCACTGTCGGCGCGGTGTATCCGGTACCGCCAGTTGCCAACGCAACACTGGCAATCGGAGTACTGCCTACTGCGGCTGTCGCTGTCGCACCCGAGCCGCCACCGCCAGTGATATTCACTGTTGGCGCAGTGTATCCGGTACCGGCATTGCCCATTGTCAAGGCAGAAATTGGCGTGTTGCCAACTATTGCAGTGCCTGTGGCACCCGCTCCGCCGCCACCAGTAATAGTGACGGTTGGAGCTGTGTATCCTGCGCCGCCAGTCGCTAGCGTAATACCAGAAACCGGAGAGTTGCCTATAGTCGCAGTCCCTGTGACTCCGGTAACACCGCCACCGCTTACTGCCACGGTTGGGGCGGTATAACCCGAACCACCATTCACAACATTGATCGTAGTAGCGGATGTTCCAACGGTCGCGGTTCCTGTAACCCCGCTAACACCGCCTCCACTTACTGCCACGATTGGCGCGGTATAACCGGTACCGCCAACCACACTGATTGCAGCAGCCGACGTGCCGATAATCGCGGTAGCCTGTGCTCCCGTACCTCCACCGCCACTGATGGAAACTGCCGGTGGCGAAGCGGTTGTATAACCTGAACCTGCTGCGGTTACATCGATTGCGCTAAGACCACCCGACACGGCTGTAGGAGTAAACGTGACTAAAGGTACCGTCGTACATGCCACTCCTGGTGTGGTAAGCGTAACGCTTGTCACCTGGTAAGTTGGCTGTACAAACGCCGTCGCTCCGACCCCATTTCCGCCGGTAAATTGGACGGTTGGCACAGTTGAATAACCTGCACCCGGATTAACTATTGTGACGCCCGTCACCACGCCACCTGCAACGGTAGCTGTGGCCGTGGCCTGTGTGCCGCCTACTGGCGGTGCACTCAAAGTAACGACTGGCGCCGTTGTATAACCGCTACCGCCATTCGACACATTCACGTAGGTGACTGTTGCACCATTGTCGACACTTGCTGTAGCGACAGGGAGCGTTGCGCACGTTCCCCCATTAGGAAAACTGAAGTTCACCAAAGGCGCTGAACGATATCCTGTACCGGATCCTGGAATTACGTTACCGACAATCGTTCCATTCGGATTTTGTTTGCCGCCTGATGTAATCAAATCCACACCAGTAATATTGAACGAGCCGCTAGTCGTAAAATCCAGAGTTGGTTGAGCGACAGAACCTGTGGCTACGTGTGCGTAGACATTAGAATCGTTTGTTTTAAACGCCGAGTTGTAAGCCACGGCCGGAACGATCGGCACAGGTTGCGATGCGGCATAAGCAACGGGTAATTGCGACGCCAAGAGGGCCGCGCTAAATTTCCCAGTACCTGGAACAGCCGCCGCATTTACCTTGATCTGCATAATGGTGCGGGTATTTGGACCATATCCTGGCTGGGTGGTATTTGCACCGCCTGTCGCTGTCGAATCAGGATTGCCAGTGTAGTAATCCCATCGCGCATCAATAAACGGGAACGGAGCTGGAGCATCGTTATAGACAATTAAAGTTTTACCTGCGTAGGCAGAAAAGTCGACGATCGCATCCGAACGTTCAGCCGGACCAAGCAACAAACCGTAACCGTAGACGTTGGTTACAGTTACGCTGCGTCGATTCTGTTCATAGACGATGGGTTGTGATGGAATATCCACCGGTTGTGGCAACAAGCCACCATCTGTACCAATAACAATGAAATCTGGGCCGGATGTAGCCGGGTCGGGTGCGCCACCTGCTCTGCTGTCAACTGGCCAGGCACGAGTCGTGCCTGAGAATGCAATCGTCGGCTGGAGTTGCTGCATGCCCGGAACAGCTTGATATTGCGGGAGAGGGAGCTGAATGGGGAAACCGCTCGCATCAAGAATTGCCGCCCCTGTGGCATCACGCGAGACGCTCTGCGGGAAGCCATCAGCTGCAGCAACAGCAGGCACCATCTTCACTTCAGTGTTGGTGAAGAACAGTGGCTTACCATTCGCATCCACCATGGGATTGCCATTCTGATCGAGCTGCGGTGCATTTACGGTCGAGTCAGCAAGGTATAAGCCCAGATTAACAAATCGGTCGTTGCTTGCGTTCAGGATACGGAAGCGATACGCCTGTGGATCGACAGTCAGTGTCGGGTAAGCAGTACCGTTAACTAACGGAGTATCTTCGTAAGCTTCTGGTGTGAAACTTGCGATGCCTGGGCCAAATGGAAGCTGTGTTGCGGCAGGGAAGATCGGCCAGAACCAGGGGCCATAATCCCAACGGCCTACCGGGTTAGTGCCATCCGCCGAACCTGGATCCTGGTTAGCTTCATACACATGAGGGAACCACAGGTCACCGGTTTGACCCCAATTGGCTGTATCCCAATTGGCATCTTGCTGCGAAATGTTTGCGGGCACAAAGGACTTGTCTTCGATAATCAGAGGTATTTGTTGCGCAGTCACGCCGATAGTCGAAATCAAATTCTGCTCAGTCGCATCGCTAACAATATAGCCGGCTTCTAGACCCGCATAAGAGTTCAGACGCGTCAGACCTGAGGTGCGATCCTGATAAAACATGAAGCGAGCACTTTCCGAGTTTGGAAAATACAAGGTCGTAGATCCATTGCCTGGATCAGCCATGTCGGGTACGTTCTGGTTGCTAGGGCCTTTACCCAACCCTGCTGCATAAGCTGCAGTTTCACCGGCCGGAGCCACCCATTGATGAGGCGAGCCTGCACTGATCCATGGGGCTTGCCCACCAACCAAATGTATTTCGGCACGGTTTTGAGTGTAAAAAATTGGATTGCCGGTTGCATCATTAACTGAACTGGCTCCAGCACCGGTGATTGTGGTATCGACCGGCAGGAAAAGTTGGCCGCCCACTGGCAGATAGTTGGTGAATTTGACACGGACTGCTTTGCCACTGGTAGCTTGGATAATCGGACCCAGATGATGCGGAGGATACAAAAATTGCACCGTAGATGGAACGCCATTCAGGGTTTGGCTATATGGCCCAGCATAAGCCGGGTCAGCCAATTTGGCGGCCGCAATAGCGCCAGGAGTCGCAATCTGTACATAACCACGCAAATGAGTTGCCTTGGGTAAGTCACTATGCATTTTTTCGGAAAACTCAACGGCTGCTATCTCGTAATAATCGTCAGTTCCGTTGGTCCAGGTTTCCGGTACGGCTACAGGAATATATTGTCCGAGGTTATTGGTGTTACTTACACCCAATCCAGGCAGCGTATCTACAAACTTGCGTAACGCCTTACCCGAATCAACCAGGATAGGAAGTTTGGTGACTGGGTCAAGCGTTGTAGAAGCAAGGCCTGTTACAGGATCGATAGTATATTGGGGGACGGGACCTGCAGGACTATTGGCATAAAATGTTTGTACTGATTTCTGCTGCCCACCTGGAATAGCACTGTTTACCAAGCCTGCACCGGCCAGTGCCAGGTTAGGTACGAATTGAGTTGTCATCGCAATCATGATCGATGCAGCGATTGGATTCAACTTAAACGAACTGTGTTGTACTTTTTTCATAATCCTAAACTCCCTGATAGGTAACCGCCAAATTAACGTTTGTAACTTCACAACCTTTTCACAGCAACATTCTAGAATTCCGATCTAGTTTTGACATGGCACCAATCAACATTTCTTATGGGTGCTTCCTATAAATATTTACGACTTCTTCATAGGATATTTGTACTAGGCAACCTAAGCGAACATCGAACTCGCCCATGAAACCTGCGTAACACAGCACTCTCGAATTCCTGTTAAAAATGGCCATCTCACAAAACTCAACCGCTGGTGCCTATTCATCCAAGCATCAGCGGTTGTTTACCTTATGGTGCTGTTACTGATGTTCCTGCCACTCCTCCGACTACCGGATAGAGCGGCGTTATTACCGCCGAGTTGCCAGCCGACCCATTCGCTATCAGGCTGAAAGTATAAGTTCCGCCTGAAGTCAAACCGGTCACCGTCGCACCCTTCGAAGCAGGTGCAGGCGCGGCAGGGGTACCAAAGATCGCACTACCTGTTGTCGCTCCAGTCCATGACAGCGTAAATCCAGTCACGTTATTCACGTTGATTGGGTTATTAGCCCAGGTCAAAGTGACGGCACCAACTGCGGTACTTGGATTAGCAGTAAACCCAACCGGAGCCAAAGCCACACCGTTGTACAGTCCGGCCGAAGCGGCGGATTGCAACACCTGAGTGCCATTCGCCATGATCGCGACCACTGACGCATTACCATTTGCTTGCGCAGCAGGTATGGTGAAGGTGGTTGCCAGCGTAGTCACAGCCGGAGTTGTAAGTGTTGCGGGAGTAACCACTACGGGCAAAATGGTAGCTACAGTAGCTGGGTTGCCGTAAGTCACCAGATAACCTGTCGCTCCTGGAACTGCCGCCCAACTTATAGTCACATTCCCAGCCGCATCAACCGTTTGAGTCAATCCGGTCGGGGCAGACGGACCCGCAACCGCCGAGGTTCCAGCTGCAGTGTTGATCAGCGCTGTCGCTGCTGCTGTTAATGTTGCACTCGCTGCTGTTGCAGTAGTCCCATCCGTTGCTGCGGAAAGCTTTGCAGCGTGTACTGAATCGCCCGCAGCGTTGTAAGCAATCACCATTACCGGATTTGCCGTTACAACCGTTTGAATTTGATTGAGCGTCACTGCATCAATCTTGGTTGAACTAGACAGAACCACAGCAGTGTTATTCGCACCCGGAGCTGCAAGCATGCCAGCAGTATCTGTCCAGCTTGTAGTATTTGCTGGAACAGACTTCGCATTAGTTACGCCCGTTGTTACAGTATTCGCTTTGTTATAACCATTAACTACTGGCGGCAACGAAATTGTAGCAAGCGTAGCTCTAGCGCCTTGGGTAGCAGTGTCACTGATAAACGTAATAGTTGGTAAGGTGCTATAAACAGCAGTTAAATAATTGCTGATTGTTACACCCGTTACAACTCCTCCGGACACTATTGCAGTAGCAGTTGGAGCAGTTCCGCTCTTGAGAGTGCCGTTAATAATGACTGTTGTCGAAGCGGCTACATATCCACGACCACCTCTAGTAACCGTGGCAGTTGGAGATGAAATTGCCCAGGTATTTTGCATGATAGGTGTTGAAGTTGACACAGCAGTTGAAATCGTCTGCTGCACCCTGAACCCAACTTCATTCTTCGTACTGCTGGTCGGTGTTACGTAACCTGCGTTGATACCTGCAGTTGGAACACCGGCACTATCCTGACCACCAAAGGGAGTCGGGTCGGTCCAGGTAACTGTGCTTCCATTCACAACAACATTACCAGGCTCATCAGGAACCACCACATCCGGATGGAATATGAATGGGCGCATGAAGTCATTTTCTTCGTGACCCAGAATATGGCAGTGCCATACATATTCGTTGTCAAAGTCTGTCAACTGGTTGGAATAAGCAGTAGTCGCAACCCGAGTCGAAATGCCATTCACGAGTTGCGTCTGATACACCGGGGCATTACCCGTCATCTGATCGATCTGGGTAAATCCTGTTTGTGAACCGACAGCTTGAGATGGATCGAGCGTGCGTTGACTCCTGGGCAGACCGAACGGCACTACCGGATGCACCGCTCTGACAGCGACATACACGTCTTCCAGCGGGTTCATACGCAACACTTCTTTCCAACCAATTTCATTGGCTTCGGGCGGTTTAACCACACCTGCCCAGTCTACGCGGTTGATCACTTGTACGTTGACCAGATGGAAGTGCACCGGATGCGAGTCGACACCGTTGTGGGTGATTTTCCATATTTGTGTTTCACCATCCTTGATAGCGTCCATGCTTTCAATCGGCGCATCGACGTAAGCTAATGGAATGGTGGTCGCAATTTGAGAACTGGAATATGGGAGTTCAACCGCCAGCGTAGCGTTCATCCGACCATAGACCGGATCAAACAACTCTTGAATCGCCTTGTTGATCACATGCACCGTACTAACGATTTGCGTTGGGAAGCTGCTCAAGGTTGCCGTCGCCTGCACTGTTGCCCCTCCACCCGAAATGACGATAGTTGGTTTGGTAAGATAACCCGCACCAACCGTGTCCACAACGATGCCAGTTAAGGTTCCTGTCGTACCGCCTGACAACACTGCGTGTGCAGTGGCACCCACGGCAGGTCCGTTAGTACCTATAGTGGCTCCATTTAGCGGATCCACAGAAGTGGTCACTACAGTAGGAAGCTGGCCATTAATAACAACCGTCGGCACGGAAGTGTAATTCGTACCGGTCGTATTCACGATGGCAGCACCGGAACCAGCGGCAACCATATAACCCGGTGCAGAGAATGAAAACTCTGGCTGGGTATTAGAGCCGGTGAAAATCCGTGTGTAGTTGTCCGTGTTGTTAGTACCAAATGCGGCGTTGTAAGCTGTTTCTGGTACGTTTGGTGCAGGTTGCGATGCAGCATAAGCCACCGGCAAAGCCGCCTTTAAAGCCGGCATATTGAATGCAGTGATTGCTGAACCGGCTGCAGATATCGAATTGATAGCTGCACCAGTTATTGTCGAGTTCACAACGATTTGCATCACGGTGCGGGTATTCGGACCGTAACCAGGAAGGGTGTTGTAAGAACCGCCACCTATAGACTGGTCACCTTGATTGCTGAAATAATCAATACGCGGATCGAAGCCGGGCATCGGTGCTGGTGCATCGTTGTACAGAATGAGGGTTTTGCCGGCGTACTTGGAGAAGTCGACAATTAAATCAGCACGTTCAGCACCACCCATCAGCAGACCATGATTCAATACGTTGAAGATGGTCATGCTGCGAACGTTTTGGTCATAGGTCACAGGTTGGGGATGCCAGACAGCCGGGGCCGGCAGCAAACCTGCTTCGTTACCAATTTGTACAATATCGGGGCCGGCAGTAGTCGGATCTGGCACACCGCCTACACGACCATCTGTTGGCCAAGTAGCGGTCATAGCCTGCAGGCTTGGTGTCAAGGCGGCATATGAGCTGGATGCCGCAGGTACCATCCTGACTTCTGTACATGCAGCCAAAGCGCCGGACTGACCGGGGCCGGGTGTTGCCGCAGCAGGAGCAGGGTTGGCTACAGCGTCGCAGACCACGCCTTTTGCATCCACTGCCTCATAAAAATTGTAGTTGCCCGAGCGGTCGTTAGGAACGTGCAGCAAACGGAATCGAGTAGGCACAGGGTCTACCGTCATTGTAGGATAGGCTTGGCCGTTCACAACAGGCGTGTCCATAAAGGCTTCTGGTGTAGTTGTTACATCGCCGTAATTACCTGAAGGCAAGGAATATTGCGAAGGGAATACCGGCCAGAACCATGGACCCCAATCCCAACGCCCAACAGGATTGGTCGCGTCGATCGAATTCGGATCCTGATTTGTTTCATATACGTGAGGGAACCACAAGTCACCGGGCGCACCCCAATGAGCCAAGTTCCACTTGGCATCTTGTGACTGGCCCTGGTAATTTGGATTGTTAATCGGATCATTCGGGCCAATATTTTTCGGCACGAATGTCTTGTCCTGAATAACCAGAGGAACACCTACACCACCCAATGTATTAGGGATCACGCCCTGCTTAACCAGATCCTGTTCAACCTTGTCTTGCACGACGTAAGGAGCAGCGAGGCCTTCATAAACGTTAAGCCTCGTTAGTGCCGAGGTATGGTCATGATAGAACATCAAACGGGCGCTGATATTGTTTGGGAAGTACAGTGTGGTCGAGCCATCACCCGGATCTTCCATATCAGGTACATTTTTAGTTGAAGCACCCTTACCTATGCCGGCCGAGTAAGCAACCGCTTCACCTGCGGGCGCAGTCCATTGGTGGGGAGTACCATCACTGATCCAGGGCGTATCGCCACCATGCCAGTGTATATTGGCGCGGTTTTGCGAGAATTGCAGTGGATTGCCATTTTTATCGACAGCCGGTCCACCTCCTGCGATGAAAGTATCTACCGGGATAGGCAACTCGCCCCCGTTACTGCTTCCAACCGGATTGCCATTGATATCGTTGTAGGGAAGATAGTTAGTGTATTTCATCCGTATCGCCGTACCTCTTTGCACGACGATGATTGGGCCCATGTAATGAGGAGGGTAAACCGTAAAGACAGCGGCACCCTTGATATCTTTTACTGCAGTCCCATCAGGGTAGTTCAACGCATACGGACCGCCATAAACCTGCCCTGTTGCTAAGGCAGCTGCCGTAGCAGAGGCAATGGCACTCGGGGTCGCGATTTGCACATAGCCACGCAAGCTGGTTGGTTTCGCCAAGTCACTGTGCATTTGTTCCGTATAGGCAACTATGGCGATCTCATAATAATCATCGTGAGTTGTTTGACCCGTCAGAGGATTGACCCAATTATGCTGAGGGAAAGCCATCGGGACAGCACCGGTAGCAGCGACACCACCCGCACCAGAAAAACCCGGGCCTTTCGGAATGCCTACCCCGCTAAACGGATCAACGAATTTACGCAAGGCCGTACCGGTATCAACCGAACCACAAGCAGCACAAGGCAAGTGAGTCACAGGGTCCAAGGCAGGCTGCAAGCCTTGAGGACTGTTTGCGTAATATGTCGGCACCGCAATTGTATTGCCAGATATATCGGTATTCACTCCAAACCCGGCATTGGCATGAACTGCGCTCGATACAAACAGTACTGAAGTCGCAAGAACTATTTTGGCGACTATTGGATTAGCTTTTAATCGATTACGTTGAACTGTCCTCATGTCTTCAAACTCCCTGAATATGTTAACCACCCTGTGATTCGGCAACGGCAAATTAGCGTTGCGAATCGAATTCTCTTTGCAGGATGTCATACTATGGATTCAGCTAAAGATTTACATGGCACAAACCAACAAATCTTTATAGGAGCTCTCTCTCAATAATGAAGTTAATTCATAGGACGTTTGTACTGCTATACCTGATTTTTCTGAGGTGTCTCTTGACAAATCGTTGCTGCTAAAAACGATAACGTATTACTTTGTATACGAGAGACTCTTCGTTGCTGTGAGTGTGTTATGGCATGTTTATAAATTTCGAGATGGCCGGCTTCGCTCACATCAATCACACTGTCCGCATCCGCAAGTACGTGTAAGTTTCGTTTGCGGATAATTTAACCGGGGGTACCTAAGCGGATTGGCGTGACGCAAGCGGAAAAGGTGAGGGGTAACAATAGCGGCAAGACCCCACCCATGGAGCTGAACCGGATGCTGCCCAGTACCTGTGTCAGTGGGGTAGCCGCAACGGGGCATGACATGCATCCAACACATGAAAGACTGCCAACCAATGACTATCGCCGCAGCAAACAGGGTCTACGATGAACGCGCTGATCATCCAACCTGCCAACTGCGTAACTACTCAACGAATGTCATGGTTGCGAGAAGTGGCAAAAAATCGCAGAAAATTTTTAGGTTCGTGACTGCACAGCCGATCGGGTAATCTTTGCAAGCTATTCGCCACGAGACTCACGTCTACGCAGACAAATGCATTCTTTAGTAACCGAAGTTATTTAGACTTGCTATATTTCTTTAGATACATGTTTTCACCAGCAACTCGCAGAAGCTCCTCAACACTTTTCTTATTGCCGATATCAGTCACATGTCCGTACGACAAATCAATATCCCAATCTCTTTGCTTAAATATTTTATCTGCCGTATGAAAGATTTGATCAGCAGTTGCCAAGCCTTTTTGTTCATCAGCGTCTGCGAGTAGCAACACGAACTCATTACTTCCTATCCGAGAGGGATAAGCGTTACCTTTAGAGTGTTCTATCAATACCGCCGCCAAAACCTCGTGCGCTTTATCGCCAAGTTGATTGCCCAGTAGCTCATTCAAGGCCCTGAAATTGTCAATGTTGAAAAAGATCAACGAAAAGGGTTTCTCTGTTTTTTGGCTATCCAATAGCTTTTCTTCAAACAGCTTAATAAATTCCAGCCGGCCAAATAATCCTGCCAACCCTTCTTTACGCGAACTTTCTTTGTCTTTCCATATTTTTGTTATGACACGACCAATGACCATAAATGTGACCGCACGAGTGATGACATTCATGAGGAATGCACTGACTGGAAAATTGGGCCATGTAACTGCTGCTTCTGCGAGACTCCATGCTACCGCACTTAAAACTGCAATCGCCGACAACAATTGTGTGTTCGTGTTGCTCTGGGATTGCAACGCTTTAAATCGTGCAGTTTGAATGACCGGCAGGCAATATAGTACATCAAGCGAGTAATAGCTCGATGCCATGTAATAGTTCAGGATTGTGATGAAGAGAACTTCTAGTACAATCAAGAGTGCGCGTAAAATCATATTTCAAGTCACTTGCGATATGTGTTCGTATAACGGCAACCTTGATAATAGCACACCACACCATTTTGCCCGAAGCGCTAATATCCTTGGGCTTTTTATCCTTGCTTGCCATATTCTGATAATTCCAACGGACATCAAAAATATGGCCCCCTGGAAAAGACTATCCCGAGATGGCTTAATTCAACTTGAACTGTTTGCTTGAGCTGGCTGTACTGATTGAGTTGACCGAACTACTTGGATTCAGTGTTGGAGAAAATTTGAATACCCATTCCGAATAATTTGTCTTGCCCGTGAACTCGCTGTAGATTGTCTTAAAATTTCCTTGTTTTATGGGTGTTCCATTTGCGAGGCTGTAAACGCCGAAGATACTCCCATTCGGGTTTTTCAACAGACCCCACTCCGCATTGTTGCTTATCGGGTCCAGATATATCTTTCTGAGATACCTTTGGGTCGAAGGATAGCGCGGGTCTTTGAGCAAATCTTCCAAACTCATCGGGTAGGGCTGTAGTTTGCTGGTAACAGGCGTATGTGCGTAATATAAATTAATGGCTTGTCTGAATTGGCCGCCAACGAACAACAAGTCCTGTTCTTTCTCTCGCTGCCGGGCAAAACTCCACACCTCTCCAACTGCAAGCAGCGCGACACCCAAAATCGCTACAACAACCAATATCCCGATAAAGGTAAATCCGTAGATTTTTTGTGGTGCCTGAGAACAAAATTTTTCTTTTTTCTCATTTTTATAATATATGAATTGCATCACCAGTCCTTATATTCAGAACCGTCGAGAGCTTTGCCTTGCGCCCCGCTTTTAATGTCGTACACTGCGCCGTTTTCTATGTTATCAGGCGCAACTATCAGCCAAGTGGTGTTGCTCTCGGTGATAGGATCAAAGGGCAGACTACGCAAATATTTTTTGCTGACAAGGTCGTCTAAACTTGGCGGATATTTGCTGTTATCACCAAAGTATTTATCTAGTGCTTGACGAGTCAAAGTTAGATTTTGATGGAGCACAGCCTCCTTAGACTTTTCTATGCTGTGAAAGTAACGGGGTACCGCTATCGTCAACAACGTCCCGATGATCGCCATCACCACCAACAACTCGATCAGGGTAAATCCTCTTTTAATATCTGTGCTCATATTATTCGTTGGCTACCATTTCCCGTACGGAATTCCATTTAGACCCGTACCAGAATCTAGTGAATAGACATCGAACACATCTCTGCCCTCTTGTGGATTATCAGCGCTGCTTTCGTAACTGCGTTTTCCCCAAGTAGCTTCGTTTGATTTACTGGAATCAGTTGACATCGGGTCACGAGGAACACTTCTAAGGAAATATATTTTCTTCTGGGTCGTTGGATTTTTAATATCGACCACGCCATCAACCAGTTCTTGCAGCGATTCCGGGTAACCTGATTTGTCGATCGAGTGAGGCATATTACCGTCGTCATAGGCTTGTTTATAAGCATCCAGGCCTTCCCTTATCTGCCGTAAAGCCAAGCGTAATTCCTGTTCCTTGCTATGCTGCACAGACATCTCAGCGAGTGGCAATGTCACCATTGCCAGCAAGCCAATTATCGCCACCGTGACAACCAACTCGATAAGTGTAAAACCTTTTGAATTTATAGCGGTCATTGCGTGATAACAATGGCATGCGGCTCAGGAGCGGTTACATTAATCCCCTCACCATTTCCTCCCGTTGCGGTTATCGTATCGATAGAGACGGATGTCCCTTGCGCAGCGGCAACCACTTCGAATGTTATGGTCACTACGCTTGTGGCTCCGCTCGACCCGCTGCCTGACAGGTCAACCGAAATTTCTCCACCTCCCTGATTAATGTTCTTGCTAATGGATGATTGAGCATTATTATGCTTAAGGGAGTCTCCCTCATTCACGTCAAGCGCTTTCAGCACATCCGGGTCAAAGGCAATTTGAAATCCAAGTTTTTTCACTCCTTGAGCGGATTGCGTATTCAACGACAAGGATATCTTGTCACCTACCTTGGCTTGATTGGGCCCCTGCCAAGAAAACATCATCGGCTGGGCTGCTGAAGTATCCGTATTTTTACTGGTATTAACCTGCGGAACAACGACAACTGCCGGGACCGAGCTGGCCGCTGCAACAGTTCCAGGCAATGGAACTGTGCTAGCTAACGGAGGTGCACTAGGCGTTACAGCGTGTGGCACTGGCACTCCTGGAAGCGGATTTGCAGAATTACCTAAAGAGACCGCACCGAGTGGCTTCAGCACGACCTGGTTACTGCGCAATCCTGATTCTGTACCGGACCAATATTCTGTTTCACGTGCATCGGCAAGCTTGGAATTACCAACAATATGGGGGGTGATAGACAGAATGATCTCGGTTTTTGATTTATTGCCATTGTCGTTTGAAAATAAATGTCCAAGGAGGGGTATTTGGCCCAATAATGGTATTTTGTCCACTGTGCTTGTGTCGGCATCAGTAATCAAGCCTGCAAGGATCTGGGTCTCTCCATCGCGCAAACGAAGCGAAGTTGACGTGTTGCGTGTCCCAACTCGGTATACAGTTGATCCTGAACCATTGGATACCGGCAACCCCAGGGAACTGACTTCCAGTCCGATCTTGATGGTGACTTCATTGTCCAAGTGGATATCTGGCTCCACATCCAATTTCAAGCCTACATCCTGGTAAGTGACCGTACCCGTGATAACCGGGGTTCCTGTGGCAACCGGGGTGATAGCATTGGTGATCATCGGCACGCGCTCACCTATCATGATTTTTGCCTTCTCACGATTGCGAACTCTTAGGCGCGGACTCGAAAGGATATTGGTGTCACTGTCCTGAAGCATCGCATTGAGAGTGATAGCAGGTATTGGGCTGATCGAAATATTCGATCCATCGATCCCACGCAAACTGTTCAGAGTCAACTGAGTTGTTGTAGCTGCTGCTGCGACCGTTCCGGGAGCGTTTACCAGACTCGGTATGGGAGCGAACGTAAGCTGGCTAGGGAACTGCGCGCCGATATCACTCAATCGTGAACGGCTAATTTCGAGCACCTCGACTTCCAGCATTACTTCAGGATCGGCAATGTCCTGATCGGCGATCATCTTTTCCGCCAGATGAATCGCGTCCGGCGTGTCCCTCATGACGACAGAATTGGTTTTTTCATGGACAAATATATCTTTGGTCTTCAGCAGCGTTTTAATCATCGTCATCATCAGCTTGGGATCGGCATTGACGAGATGGAAACTACGAATCTTGAGATCCTGAAAATCTTTAGCCTTAGCCGGTGTATTGGGATAGATATACAACGTATTGTCACTAAGGATCTTTTTCTCCAGCTGACTTTGCATGAGTATCAAATCAATCGCATCTTCAACAGAAACATCCTTTACGAAAATCGACGTTTTGATATCGGGCCTAATATCCTTGTCCAGTAGCACATTAATCCCGGTGGTACGGGACAATGCTTCAAACACCATCTTTACGTTCGCATCGCGGAACTGCAGGCTGACGGGCTTTTTAAACTTTCTCATCAAGGAAGGTTCGGCCATCTGCAGCTTGTTTTGTTGCTCGTCGATTTGGCGCAACAAAACAACGGCCTGACTGTTTTTGCTGTTCTCAAGCAATACGGGCTTAAGGGTCGAACGTGCACCATCAAACTCCTCTTTTTCGAACAGGCTCCTGGCCTCTGCAATGATAGCGTCGTGTCGCTTATCCATCGCCAACGCGTCAATAGCTGATAGGGCGTTTCGATTGTCCTTGTCGATTTTCAGAACGCTTTCGAATATGCTTTGCGCAACGTCATAGTGTCCAAGCGCCATTTCTCCAGAGGCTCTTGCCAACAAGCGATTGGTGACCTGTAACCGGCTACGCAACAGATCTTGGCGATAAGGAACATTATCGGGGTCGGCGTTGCTTGCCGCCTCTAGCTTAGCCAGCCCTTCTTCAAATTTGCCTTCCTGCACTAGCTCCAGTCCCTTGTTATGCATAGCTTGCGTAGCACATCCGGCCAGCAAGATAGTTGCCAACAAAACAATTGTAGCGTTCAACTTGCTTTTCCAGTGTAATGTCAACATTTTGTTTGGTCCTCAGCTAGAAATATAAGCGCCCCGTGATTTTTCATATTTCTCACCTTTATAGTGCTTCGCCTGTAGGCAAATGTTGTTCAATATTCAATGGCAGATAAGTCAGGTTAACCATACCCTTGGTGAATTTTTCCACTCGGTAGGTATTTTCAATGATCTCTCCAACGGCAACGGTATACACGCGATCTCCTTTGACAAGAATGATTATTCGTGAGGGCGTATCACCATACCGGCCAAGATAGGTAAAAGGCAGAGTCGGGGCAGTCGGAACAACGATTGTTGGCAGCGCAGCTTGGGCAGGAAGGTGGCTTACGGGACTTGGCGGCGGAGCATACCAAGAAGTGGTATTAAATGCGTCTCCCACTTTCCTCTTGTCCTTGCCTTGCAGATCCAACTTAGCCAACCGATCCAGTTCCACATGCCCCACTTCATGAGTTCGCGACTTATCCGAGCCTGGCGAGAGTGATGTCTGGTCGCCGGAACGCGTATTCTCTGCCCGTGTTATTTTTGTATCACCACTCTCCTTGTCGGAGGGAGCCATCGCAACGATAAGCAAGGTCGCGATAACAATTGCAGCCCATTGTAATCGTCCTAACTTCATGAATCCTGCACCATATAAAGTATCAGTCTAATTTTAACTTGCAGGTCAGTATCGAGAACGTCTTTTCGCTCGAACTGGACATTTTCCAGCGCCACATTTGGAATCTCAGCGTTCATTGCGCTTAGGAATTTTCGTATTTGCTGGTAGTTGCACTGGACCGGCAAGGTGATTTTGAAACGCCTCAAATGCCCCACCTTGTCCTGGGTAACAATATATTCGCCATGATTCAGACTAAGGCCATTTTTATCAGCAACTTCAACTAACTTGCCCATCCAGCGAGGAAAACTCTTTTCCGACTGGAAATGCTTGTAAAACTCACCGAGTTCTTCGTTTGGAGTGGTTGGCCCCTGATGGATTTTGTCGCCATGCATTTTCTGCTCATGCAAAGAGTCTTCTATGCGTTGCGACACATTCAGGCGTTCTTGCAGAGGGCGGATTGTCGAAAAATATAATGGGATGCAAACCGCAAACAGACTTATCGCGAAAATTCCCGGCCAGCCCAACATGGGCAACAAGCGACGTGAAACCCTGCGCAGGTGCTCTTGCACCGAAATGCCGGAAACTTCACCAGTTTGCGTGAATAACTTTTTAGCCAGGGTACTCATGAACACCTTGAACCTGAGCATCATAATTTCTCCTGCCAGGCAGCCAGAAGCGAAAAACGTACAGGCTTGTCAGGATCCTGCTGTTGAATGTCGTGATTTTGCAAATAAATTGAACCAAAGACATCCTGTCCTTGCAGTTGCGTTAAGTAATTCATCAGCGACTTAAAATCCTTGGCCTCGCCGCTGATTTTTACTTGTTGCTTTTCTACATCCGGTTCGATCGCCAGCAGAGTGACGTTATGATTCCCGGAAGATTCTACCGCCTGAAATAATGATTCCCAGGGCACACCAAGATGGCGCAATGCCTCATTGGCACTATTGACTTCCTGAGCCAATTCAACCGCGCCACGTTCTGATGACCGGCCTGCCGATGTATGCTGAGTTCCGTTGTCTTGAACTCGACCGACCTTGGCTTCCCCACCAGCCACCTGGTCGTTCAATTTAAAATAATAGCTACCGGTCAAAATCAAAGCAACAATGGCCAAGCCCAACAACACGACCCCGACCCAGGGAAATGGATTGTTCTGTTGATAGTCAAGATGCAGTTCGTTCATCCAATCACCCGCACATCGCCATAGCAAACTGCTCATCGTATTCCGGTGCAAAGCTGGCACGAATCTCCGGTTTTAACTTTTGGATATTCCAACGAGTATTTTTTGGAATATCCACCTTGATATATTCAGGCGCCCACAAGAATATCCTGTCGGACGATACATCCACCTCAGACAGGAGTGACTCGCGATCCAGTATCTCATTCAATTTTTCAAACCAATCCTGCCCGACATTAAATGCACGAATGCTGCTCCAGTGTCCCTGAATGACCAACCCGATGCACAGGCTTCCGTTTTCATACAACACAAACCATGCATCCAGGTGCTGCAAACGGGAGTTGCAATTATTGTACGCGGCCATCAGATAGGGCTGTATGGATTGAAGCTTTACATTCGCTCGCGCAAACACGGCACGAAGGTTTTGCAGGAACAACGTGTCCACAGCACTTGCTAGCTGTTGCGTTGCGGCATAGTCACGATTCAGCCTCAGTTCCCAATCTGCAGCACCGGCCCCGTAGAGTTGATTGAAACAATGCTTTGCATAGGCGAGCTCTTCCGCTTCACTGTTTAGTGCCTTGTCCAGAACAACCATCGCATAACTCATAAAGTGGTTCGAAAGTATCACCTTGGCGCAAGCGGCTGGCTTCTTTAAATCAGACAATGCGGTTTCAACTGACTTTATCGCATCCTCTGAAAATGATCCCTCGGCAGCAGTGCAAAGGTAATTCTTTTTTTCGACTATTTGATACTGCCAACCTCGAAACGTCAATCTGCCCTCGATGTGAACCACCTGGATCCGGTCACGATATATCACCACTCGCAATTCATCACGCAACAAAAGTGACACGATTTACCTCCTGCAAAGTCGATTCACCATTGAATACCAGCTCTAAGGCACCCTCGCGCAAGAAACAGGTACCATTTCTTTTGGCGGCTTCGCGCACCAACCTGACTGGCTGTCTGGCAATGATGAGCTCTCGAATTTCATCGTTCAAATAGAGCACTTCAGCAATTGCCTTGCGCCCCTTGAACCCTGTTCCACGGCAATGACCGCAGCCACGACCAGCGCGGAATTTTATATTTCTGGCATCGATCAGACTGATTCCGGACTCCTCGATCAATGCATCGTCCGGAAAATCATCGCTGATGCATTGGGTACAGTTCACGCGCACCAAGCGCTGAGCCACAATGCCATTTAACGCCGAAACAAAACTGTATGGATCGACACCCATATGCATAAAGCGGCCTATGACATCGAATACATTGTTGGCATGCACGGTGGTGAACACCAGGTGTCCCGTCAAAGCCGATTGCACGGCAATCTGTGCGGTTTCGGAATCGCGGATTTCCCCAACCATGATTTTGTCCGGATCATGTCGCAAAATGGAGCGTAACCCTCGCTCGAAAGTCAGTCCCTTTTTTTCATTTACGGGAATTTGCAGAACACCCGGTAACTGGTACTCGACCGGGTCTTCGATGGTAATGATTTTATCCTTGCCGTCATTGATTTCGGTGATCGCCGCGTACAGTGTGGTTGTCTTGCCGCTCCCCGTGGGACCGGTTACTAGCACCATACCGTAAGGTTCGTTGGAAAGTCGGCGGATAAACGCCATCGACTTATCGTCGAAACCCAGATGGTCAAGACGCAAACCTTTCGTCTGGTCAGACAAGGTTCGCTTATCGAGCACGCGCAACACTGCACATTCCCCGAAAACACTGGGCATGATAGAAACTCGCAGATCGACTTCATGCCTTTGCATGGAAACCTTGAATCGACCATCCTGAGGTGTGCGCCGTTCGGTGATATCGAGACCAGAAATCACCTTGATACGCGAAATGACCTGCTCAGCCATCTCTATCCCGTCCATCGAACTCACTGCCACCAAGACTCCATCAATACGATATTTAATGGCAAGGCCGGAGAGTGTGGCTTCCAAATGAATATCACTTGCTTCCGCTTTTAACGCGTCGTAAACCGTCGAGTGCACCAATTTGACGATGAGGCTCACTTCCTCGCTAATGGTTTTAATCGACAGATCTTCCACAACCTGACCGTCTTCCGATGTCGATTTTTCTCCAACATCCTGCATACTGTCCATCGCATTGAGCGATTTTTCATGGTTAAGCAAATAGGCCGAGACATCGGTCCGGTGAGACAAACCCCAGGAGAAAACATAAGGGATGTGTTGCTCCAGCCATGTTTGCAGACCAACGTTAAACGGGTCGGTCAAAATCACGATGAGTTCAGCGTTCTCGTCTCTCAATGCGATGCAATCACGCTCGGCGGCTTCAGAAAAAGACATAACGTCGAAGGCAGGAACTAGGTGGTTTAATCTATCCATGTCAAGTACAGGATAGTGCAGCAGCTCGCTTAAAGCAGCCATAAAGCCTTTTGCATCAAGGTTGCTCTGGTCCTCCAACACCTCCGTAACACTGCGCTTGGTTTGCGCGGCCAATAGCCGAGCCTCACGCACTTGTTGTGGCGAGATTAGCGGCTCTGAAACGGCCTTGGCAGATGTGACCAGACTCACTTAATGCTCCCCGCCAACTCAAAAATAGGAAAATACATCAGCACCACGATAATACCCACCAGCAAACCCACAAAAAGCATCAATAGCGGCTCGAACAACTTTACAAACCGTTCTATCCAACGCACGGTCTCTTCTTCATAAAATGCGGCGATACGCTCCATCATCTCACCCATCTGGCCTGTTCGTTCACCCACGCGGAGCAGACGCAAAGCCAGTGGCGTAACCAGCCCATATTTCTCCATGGCCTGTGATATAGAAACGCCTTCCTGAACACTCAGTGAGGCCAGTCTCAGCTGTTCACGCATCGATTCTTGCAGCAATCCGGATACCATTTTCAGCGCGACAAGTATCGGCATACCGCCTTGCAACAACATTCCCAATGAACGAAAAAAGCGCGCCATTTGGTAAAGGTACAAGCGCTTGCCGATCGCGGGGAAATCCCACATCTTTCTCTTGAGCCAAGCCTGACTAGCGGGCTGAATAGCGGCTACGAACAAACCTGCAAACACAGCAAGCGTCACCACCAGCAATGTTTTAGAGTGAGCCTCCAAAAACTGACCCCACTGCATCAGCAGCCGCGACATCAACGGTAGATCGCCTCCCATATCCTCATAAATATGGCTGAAGCTGGGGACCACAAACACCATTAAAAACACCACCACCAACGTGCCTACAACCGCCAGTAGAACGGGATAAATGGAGGAAGTGATAATCTTCTTCTTGATCCCGTCCATTTGCGATTCGTAAACTATATATCGGGATAACACCTCGGGCAAAGTCCCTGTTTTTTCACTGGAGCGCACTGTCGCAACATAAAGCGAGGGGAAATCATTGGGTGACTGCTCCAACGCGTAGGACAAATTATGACCTTCATACAGATGGGCAATAATTTGATTCAGCGTTTTCTTTACCTCAGGCAAGGCTTCTTTCTCGGCCAGAGTCTCAAGCACTTCAATCAATGACAAACCCGCCTGGAGCAATGCCACCAACTCCTGGCTAAACATCACAAGCGGGAATTTAGTCTTACGCCTCAGATTCAACATCGACCACTGTTGCTTCGTCTTGGTAGCAATGACCGAATAGCCCCGGGTTTTTGCCAGAGCTTCTGCTTCGGCGGAGTCAGAAGCCTCCAACAATAGCGTCGTGATTCCCTCGTTTCCGCGTAATACCTTTAGCTCATACTGCATGATTACCCCGCAAGATTACGCACCAATACTTCAATCAGCAACGCAAGCTACCAGTTTGTAATATCTGCCGCTTCCCCTTCCCCGCCGGGTTGCCCATCTTTACCGTACGACATCAAATCATATTCTCCATGCTCTCCCGGAGACTTGTAAATGTATGGATTTCCCCATGGATCCAGTGGCACATTTTTGGACAGGTAAGGGCCATCCCATTTTGTCAGATTTGCCGGGCGGGTAATCAGCGATTTCAGGCCTTCTTCTGTGCTTGGATAGCGTCCTACATCCAAACGGAATTGATCAATTGCTTTACCCAAACCATCAATTTGAGCACGGGTCGCTTTGACCTCAGACTTTCCTATTTGGGAAAAATATTTGGGTCCTACATACCCGGCCAGCAAGCCAATAATGACCATCACGACTAGAAGCTCCAACAAAGTAAATCCTGCGTTGGCTGGCTTAGGAAAGCGAGTATTTAAAAAAGATTTCGGATTTTTCATGACATGACCTGGTATATGACAAGCTGCAGAATTTGCATGTATTTACAAGAACTTTATTTCAAACTATTACTATTGCTCAACTGATCAAGCTCTTTCAGGATATCAACCGCCTTGGCCAATCCGTCTATGCGCACCCACGTGCTTTCCACCCCTTGTGCCTTCAGAAAAGTCACCGGTGTATGGTTCATTTTTTCCCCGGCATAAATTCCAAACGCCTTTTGCACCGCAATACTATCTGCCAACGTACCGGTCAACATTGTCCACTGCGGCCCCATACTGAATTTGTCGGCATATGCCCTCAGTTTTTCCGGCGTGTCATTTTCTGGATCAATCGAAATTGATACCATACGGACATTTGTGCGCTTAGTTCCCAGTTGATCCTGAACCTGCTGAAAGATTGCACTCATCAATGGACAAATCGTGGGACAGGTAGTGAAAACAAAGTTCAACATGACAGGGGTACGACTGCCCAGCACGTCTGTCAATAATAACTCTGATCTGTTCATGTCCATCAATTTGACATTCGGGACAGTGTAGGGAACTACCGAGCTTTTATATGCCCCGGCCTTACCGGCGACATGATGCGAGTGATCCATTCCGGTAAGATCGCTATCCAACTTGCCGTGGTCCATTTGCATATGATCCATATCCATCATGTGATGGTTTATCGGCTGCGCCTGGTCGATTTCGGCGAAAGCACAACCTGGAACCCAAGCAACACTCAACGCAAGACCCAACACAACCACGCCGGGTGCTCGGCAAAACATAAAGCCTGGCTTAGGGAGTTTTACAAATTCCTCGGCAACTATTCTTTGAACCTGCATTGCATTCCCTTCAATCAAAATTGATCAACACATTCAACTTTATCAGATTCCCTTTACTCGCGCCGAGCCTGAATTCCAGTTAAAGCCAAATAGCGCGCACTTCAAACAGACATCTCCCTCGGCAAAAAGTCCTGGCGCAATACCAACTATGGAACGATCCAATCAGATTCTGCAATTAATTTATTATCATTTGTATTAGCAAACTGAACGATATACCCGCCTTTGGAAGCAAATCGTTGTCCCGGTCCTAAGCTCAAATGGGGGTATATTGTCGTCCCATGGCTGATTGCTGTGCCAGTTGTTTGTGCAGAAATTGGCAGCCTTACCTCTTCTTTAGCAGTAAATTCGCCGTGCTTCCTGATCAGGTCGCCAGGCTTTCCCAGATAGAATCGATCTCTGGTTTCCTGCTCGGATTTATTTCCTTCTCTTTTGTTCAACATGGTTTCCCCACGTTCGACCAGATAATCCCGATAAAGATTGTTCAACATCTCGGCTGTGGTATCTGTCATGTAATTCATGGCAAAAAACACTTCTGATTGCATCACCTCATCGATCAATGGGAATTTGTGCATATTGAGCCACGCATGAAAATAGACAAGGTTCATTTCACGCTTAGCAGGGAGTTCATAGAGGTAAATCAGGTGCGAGTTTGCCTTCCATTTGGCGGGCAACGAATCTAGCTCTGCATTTGCAAGTTTGGATGAAAAATAATTATTTACCCCCGAAACCGGCTCTAACTTTGACAGCAACGCAATATCGTCCTGGCGCAACCAGTACACAACAACATCACCAGATTTTTCCTTTTTCAACAATGCCTGGAATGAATCGATAGTTGCAGAATTGGCGCCCAGTTCCCTCCGTTCCACCTTGATTAATGAACCCTTTAGCGCATTCTCCAATTCTTGTGAAGCCGCACGCCCCACCCTGTCATCTCGGTAAACCTGGATCAGATGTTTAGGCGGAGCATCACTGCCCAACAAGTATCGTGCCAGCACATTAGCTTCTAACATGACGCCACCGGAAAAGTAGAAAGCATACTGAGATGGCGTCTTCTCCGGCAAATCGACACTGGGAAACCAACAGGGAATCTTTTCATGATCACAAAAATCTTGCACTGGCTGCCAAGTGGAAGATGAAGCGCCAGACATCAAGGCAAATACTGGCTGACTGCGATAGCGTTCGGCCAACTGCTCACCCCATGTTTCCGGGTCGCCTTGGAGCTCCCATACATCGAGATCCCAGGTACGCTCGGTCCCCAAAACAAACTCGGCCGCTGAAGTCATGTGATGTCGGCTACGACCCTTCATCCCGTTTTCCGTACTGCCATTCTTCTGATGGATAATAGCCTGCATCATGTCTATCAACACTTTGCGCCGCATAGGATCGACATCAGGGGTAATTACAGTGGCAAAGCGAATGTTATTTTGCGTAACTCCAGGCGACCATTGCACCGACAACTGCCGGAGATAGGCAGTTAACGATTTCAAATCCGGCTCGCTCAGGCTATATCGAGGCATGGTGACACTCATTTCTCGACCTTGGTTATTTCTGCCACGAAGAATCGCATCAGCCAAGGATGTGGCGGTATATGGTTCGTGAGCCTGGTTCAAAGATTTGCTTACGCGAGGATCCATTACTGCTAAATTTTTATCGCTTTTATTTGCAAATAGAAAATTTCCGGCAATAGGCGGAACTTGAATATCCCCTTCAACCTGACCCATTCCGCTGGGCCGATGACAATTTACACAAGCGATTTGAGAGCCCGAAATGGTAGCGCTACCAAAACGACTTGCAGTGAGCGGGGCTCCGGAAGGAAGCCTGCCTTCAACATAGATACGCCGCCCCATTTCAAATTCATCAGCACTGGCAGGAGAAACAGCAAGCAACTCACCCCCCATTACGGAGAATGAATGACATAAAGTGATTGCCAACGAAAACAGAGTCACGATTTTCATGATATTTCTACTCGCTCGATTTCAACTTGTTCGGAAACAACCTGAACAATAATTATTGTAGATTTAAGTTTCGCAATAACTTGAAAAGTTTGTGGGCCATTGTTCGTAATGTTCAACAGGAGCGCTCGTTCTTCAGGGGCAGGTAGAATTCTGTATTCGGAATAAGGACGACTAAAGATCTCCTTTACCAGGTTTATCATTTGCCCATCCCGGCTTTGGACTGAATTCTCTCTTTGCAACCATAATGCCCAAGAAATTGGGATGTTTGACGCACATAAAGCGATCTAGTCGCATGACGGCGCAACCTGTATCGCGATCACCACTACCGGGGCAATCTGATGCGTCCAAAAACTGGAGCGCTAGAAAGCCCCTGTTAACACCTCATTATTTGATACCGAGAATTTCCATCTCATAAATCAACACCGCATTTGGGCCAACACCACGATTGCCCAACGCCCCGTAAGCGAGCTGGGGGGGAATAACAATCTGCCATTTTGAACCACTGGGCATCAGCATGACCGCTTCTTTCAGCCCGGCTAGAAATCCTGCAACATGCATTGAAGTTGGCCTATTTTCGTCTGATCTGTCAATAATTGAGCCGTCAGTCAACGCGCCCTTAAAACGACACCTTACTATGCTATCTTCTGTTGGCTTCTTGCCTTTACCAGCTCGCAGAATTTTGTATTGCACTCCGCTGGGCAAACTGACCACACCTGGCCTGGCTTTATTGATTGCCAGGAAATTAGCCCCTGACTGCGCGTTTGTGTCCGCTAGTTCAGCTTTGGCCACCGCCGCTTTTTCCCTCGGGCTCATCTTGCCACCCTTGATAAATAATTCCTTATTCACCGCGTTAGTATCCGCTTGCGAATCTGACGTCGTGACGGCATTAACTTCAGCTTTCCCTGCAGCGGATGACTCTCCTACAGCTTGGCTATCAATTACGACCGGCTCTTCGGCACGTACTTGCATAACCACCGACCAGAGACTAAGCAACAATACCCATTTCATCTGCATCATCAAACTCCTTATAGTAAAACTACATCATTAACTGGATCGGCTTGCAAAATATCACTTGATCGCCACCAACTCCAACTCAAACACGAGCACCTCATTCGGTCCAATGTCATTTCCAACGCCCCTTTCGCCATAAGCGAGCTGCGAAGGAATAACAATTTGCCACTTCGAGCCTTCTGGCATCATGCTCAGCGCCTGCTTCCATCCTGCGATGAGCGACGATACCTTCAGACTAGCCGGGTGTCCGGGTTCGGTTGCGTCAAATTCTTTGCCGTTGATTAAAGTCCCACGGTAATTAACTTCGACCATATCAGACTCGAGTGGCCTTTTGCCGTTCCCCTCCTTGAGGACTTTATATTGCACACCACTTTGCAAAACCAAAACACCTTTTTTATTTTTGTTTTCCGCCAAGAACGCTTCCCCATTTTTCTTATTCTCTATCAGAGCGAGCTGGTTGTTCGTCATAGCATGCTGCCTGAGCTGCGTCTGATAGTCATTCATCACTTGGCGAATTTCTTTTTCAGATAACAGCAGCTGCTCACCTGCCAGACCCGCTTTCATACCTTGGATCAAAACATCCAGATCAATATCTGCACTGTCCTTCTTAAGGTTTTTTCCAATACTCGCACCTATGCTGTAACTCAACCTGGCCGCACCGTCCTTTAAATCCATTTTTTCGCCCGCCCAAACCTGGCCTGTTGCAAAAACAAGGCAGCAAATTAACGTTAGGTTGCGCTTCATCATGTAAATCCCCCTCAACAAAATATTTCATAAAAATAATTCCAACGGCTTAGACGATTACTATTTAAGGCAATTTGCTGCTGTCTTCAGATTTGATTCAACTGATCGATAAATCAGCCTAGCTGATTTTACTAAGTTACGCCGAGAACCGGCTGCTACAGATGCCCTAACTGTTAGCCGGGAAGATTCCTGTTACCCTTACACCGTTGAACGGCGTACCAGTTTATGTTGCACAGGCGTTATAATTGTCACCGCACACCAGCCTCTAACCTTTTATTTTCGGCAGAGGCTGCATTCAGAAATGAGCTCAGGGTTAGCATGGCAATTTGTTCCTTCATGACTCGGCATACACGCATCGCATATTTACTATATTTGTACCGAACTAGTATATTCTCCTGCCAAACATTTGCATGGCAGGAATCAACAAATTTATATAGGAGCTTCCTATGATTTTAACAGGGAAGCAAATTGGTGCAGTTGAATAATAACTGCAACGTATCGACCAACACTGAATCGTAGGTGCTGCCTGCCGAACTGGCCAAAACGAAAAGCGCTCGCAGCTGGCGAGATTAGCGTGCCCAGAATTCAGGCTAAAAGCGCGAGGAAACGATACTAAAATACTAAGGCGTGCTGCGCGCGAAAATTTAATTGCCGAGTCGATAATGTCAAATCAAAATCATCTCATAAATAATGAAGCGGGATCGTCGTTAGAATTGCTTATCCAGATTTGGATGCGATTCATCATAGCCTTTTCGAGTTTGCTGGCATTTTTTGTTATTCCGTTTGAGTCGCACTTCCCGCCAAGAATTGCTCACATGATGCTCATCTCCTACTGTCTGTACAGTGCGTGCTTCGTGTTTGTTCAAGACATGCAGCCATTTCGCAGACTGGGATCCAATCGTGTCATTCACTGGATCGATACAGTTTTCTATTCGATCTTGATCGTTTTGACAGGAGGCTCAGGCAGCATTTTCTTTTTCTTCTTCTTTTTTCCGATTATCGTCGCATCCTTTTCCTGGGGTCTCTCGGAAGGACTGAAGGTCACTGTTGTATCTTCAATACTATTCACGATCGCTTCGCTGATAGCCATTGCATTCAGCGAAAACTACGAAAAAGTAGAAGCCATATTGCGCCCGATTTTTCTGATCGTTTTCGGGTTCACGATAGCGTATTGGGGTGGCGACAGGATCATATTCAAACGCCGATTGGAATTATTGCAAATAATAAGTTCGAATTGGAGTCCTCGCTTCGGAATCAATCATGCAATCTCAGTCACACTCGGAAGACTGGCAGAGTTTTACCAGGCGAACCGGTGCTTTGTTGTCATCAGCCACACTAATTTGTCACACAGATTTGTTATGTATTCAGCCGATCGTCGCAAATTAAACAACCCTGAGGAGCCCAAGGAGATCAGCAAAACGACTGCCAATGAATTGCTGATACTGCCAAATTCTCTTGCACTGGCGTTTGAAAATCCCGCAGCGCTAAGACTATCGGCTTTCGATCAATATATTGCCTATGATATTTATACCTACGAAAGCACAGACTCTTATTTAAGCGAGTGCGAATCCATCTCGAATTTGCTGGATGGTGAGTCGTTCATCTCAGTGCCCTACCGACAAAAAGGCATTACCGCAGGAAGAATATACTTGGTCGCGGGCGACAGGACATTTAACAAATCTGATGTTATTTTTGCCATGCAAGTATCCGATGCCATTTCATCTGTAGTCGATAATATGCAACTAGTAGAAGATCTCGTTGAAGATGCAGGTGGATATGAACGCCACAGAATTTCACTCGATGTTCACGACACCACCATACAACCCTACATTGGGTTGACACTCGCGCTTGCCGCGCTTTCCAGCGAATTCAAAACCGAAACTCTGGTGTCCGAAAGAATTAGCGAAATCATTAAAATGGCCAACATGACGATACAGGATTTGCGCAGCTATAAAGACACGCTACGGGAAAAATCCTTGATGCGGGGCGATTTCCTCATCTCTGCGATCAACCAGCAGGGTGACCGACTGCAACGATTTTATGGCATCGATGTTACGGTCTCGGGAACAGTTGACCCGAATCTATCCGGGCGGCTTGCAGAGGCGATTTTTCAAATCGTTAAAGAAGGGTTGAGCAATATTCTTAGGCATACTAGTGCAAAAAGAGCCTATATTTCGATTCATAATAGCAATACTCACCTGACGGTGAAAATCGGTAATGATACTGACAGTTCCAAACCGATTAATGTTCCTTTCAAACCGAGATCTATTTCTGAACGTGTTTTATCTCTCAAAGGAGAGACGGTTGTTGAAACAAATAATGATGGTTATACAGTCGTGCATGTGGCAATTCCTTTAATTCAGGATTAATTTTATGATCAATCAAGCTATTAATTCTATCAACGTTGTACTCATTGATGACCACCGCAGCGTAATTTGGGGCTTGGAAAAGCTGATTGATAGTCAGAAGCCAAAAATGCAAGTGGTCGGCAAATTCACGAGCTTTGCGGAAGCATCTATTCATCTTGAAAAATTGGACATCAATATTGTTTTGCTTGACCTAGACCTGGGTAGCGAGCAAGGAATAGAGATAATTCCCAAACTGATCCACCTGCAAAACGCGAAAATTATTGTGCTGACCGGTTCGCGCGATGTCCAGTTGCATGACAAAGCCATCATTGCCGGGGCAAAAGGCGTGCTTGAAAAGGAAAACTCAGCCGAAACGATTTTGACGGCTATTGAAAAAGTGCATGAAGGACAGCTTTGGATAGATCAAGCCAGGATGGGCAGAATTATTCGCGAACTTTCTCAAAAGAAGTCCCTTGAGGACAACGACCCTGAACTGAAAAAAATAAAATCTCTAACCGCAAAAGAACGCAAAGTCGTCATAGCCATGACCTCCCGTGCCGGAGCTAGCGGCACCGATGTTGCGAAAGAGATGCACATTTCGGAAAGTACACTAAGAAATCACCTTAGCTCGATTTACACCAAACTTGAACTCACAAACAGACTGGAACTGTGGGAGTATGCAAATAGATACGAATTAAATAAACATCCCTGATGGCAAATCCATGCCTTAACGCAATTCGCTCCTCTTTTGGAGCACTACAGACTGAAAATCTCCTTCTTCGATAGCCACTATACCTATGTAATACCAGCGTAATAAGTTTACGCTACCGTGACATCCTCCATTGTTTGCTAACAAGAGGATTTCATTTTCGTCATGCTGCCCAACGCAAAAAATCATTCCGGTTTACTCCCGTCTCGAATGCAATTTTTAGCCAGTCTTGCTAATCCGGAGACTGATGTGGGTTTATCTTCTTTGCATGAAATTCATGATCTGCGCAAATTAAATGCATTGTTCCAGCCCATCGTCGACTTGAAAAATGGCGAATTCTTGGGTTTCGAGGGATTGATACGCGGCCCAGCCAACAGCCACTTGCATTCACCTGTCAATTTATTTTGCGCCGCGGAACAACAGGGTTTGTCCCTGGAATTGGAAATACTGTCACGCCAAGTCGTGCTGGAAGCGTATGCCAAACTGAAATTACCAGGAAAACTTTTTCTCAACGTCAGTCCGGATACCTTGTCACACCCAAGTTTCAAAAATGGACAGACACTTGAGTTCATGCGAACACTCAAGCTGGATCCTGCACGGGTAGTCATCGAGATTACCGAGAATCATCCGACTTTTGATTTGGATAGGATGCTTGGCGCACTAACCCACTATCGGGCAATGGGCTTCCAGATCGCTATCGATGATCTGGGATTCGGTTTTTCCAGCCTTCGGCTGTGGTCCGAACTGAATCCAGATTTCATTAAAATCGATATGCACTTCGTGCAAGGAGTCGATAGTGACCCAATTAAATTTCAGTTCCTCAAGTATATCCAAAACATTGCGCAAAGTTGCGGCACGCGCGTTATCGCCGAGGGCGTGGAAACGGAAGCGGAACTAAGAATCGTGAAAGATCTCGGTATCGCTCTCGGTCAGGGCTATTTCATCGCCAAGCCCAGCCCTACTCCGAGGTTAACAGCCAATAGCGAAACCAACCGGGTTATCAATACTTCCAATACTACGTTGCTAGCCCAGTCCAACACCCTTGAGCATATGCAAATTACCGCTCTCAAACTGCTCACTTACGTCGAGCCGTGCCACCCGGAGACAACGAATGAGGCTATCTTCGAACGATTTTTGTCCGATCCGTTATTACGCATTCTACCGGTAGTCAAAAATGGTGTGCCAGTCGGTATTATCAATCGTAACCAATTCGTTGCTTATTTTTCCCGGCATGCAGAATCCGGGCGGGGCGGCCAAAAACTTGGCAAAGAGCAACTGCAGCTTGAACCGTTACTCGTGGAAAAGAATATGCCCATTGAGGAACTGAGCCAATTTCTCGCTGAAACGGACAGCCGGCATTTTGTCGATGGCTTCATCATCACCGAGCATGGCCGTTACATCGGAGTCGCCTCAGGGCAAGACCTGTTACGTGAACTCACGCAGATGCAGATCGAAGCGTCTCGCCACGCTAACCCGCTGACGTTGTTGCCGGGCCTTGTTCCGGTCAACCGCCGCATTGAACTACTGTTACAGAACCGCACTCCTTTTGTCGCGTGTTGTGGCGATCTGGATCACTTCAGGCCGTTCAATGAAGCCTACGACTATCGCAAGGGCGACGAAATGATTCAACTTACCGGCCGTATCCTGAATTGGGCTTGCGATCCCAAGCTGGACTTTATCGGGCACATCGGTGGCGACGATTTCATACTTTTGATGCAAAGCCGGGATTGGAGGGCACGATGCAAAGGCGCGTTGGATACTTACGCACAGGCCTCCTCCTTGTTATTTGACAAAGCACACTTGGCCGCGGGTGGCTACAACCGCACAGAGCGCAACGGATCGTTTACCTTCCAACCGTTGACCAGTCTATCCATCGGTGCAATAAAAGTATTACCGGGACAATTCATGACGTTTCATGAAGTTTCAGCAGCCATGAACGGAGCCAAAAGGATGGCGAAGCAAATCTCGGGCAACAGTTTATTTGTAGAAACCCCCTCCTCCATTAGCAAACCATGACTCCCATGAAATCCTACACACCAGAGAATTCGGCATTCACAGAATATGGCACTCTCGGCATTTGCTCGTTATTGCTTAGACTGGGCCTGACCAGGACATTGGATTGTCTTTGTACAATTTCAGTGTTTTCGATGCTCTCCGCAGATTAGCTCAGGAAATTATTTTGCAACGACACTTGATCGCATTGTTCCGCACGTCGCGTTTCTCGCTACATCTTGCCTATGGTTTATCAATAGCAGTCTGCTACCCATGGTTTAGTTTACCGATACGGCAGCGCATCTTGCAAAGCTGGTCCATAAGTTTGCTGCAAATCTTCAATATCCGCATATCGATTGCGGATGACGACCCGCTGCATGCTATTCGCCACGGTCTTATCGTCACCAACCACATTTCCTGGCTGGATGTTTTTGTACTCAATGCGGTGGTACCGATGCGTTTTGTGGCGAAATCCGAAGTGCGCACATGGCCGGTCATCGGTTGGCTGTGCGCGCGCGCGCAAACATTATTCATTGAGCGTGGCAAGCCGCGCTCGGCGGCACGCATCAACATACAACTGGTTGAACTGCTTAAATGCGGCGAATGCCTTGCTGTTTTCCCAGAAGGCACGACCACCGATGGTGCAAAAGTCGCGCATTTTCACTCTTCTTTACTGCAGCCAGCGATCGATGCCGGTGCGCCGTTGCACCCCATCGCAATCCGATATCAGGATAAACACGGACAACGCAGCGTTGTTGCTGCATATGTCGATGAAATCTCTTTCGGCGAATCTCTCTGGAGTATTTTGTGCACCCAGAATTTGCAAGTTCGTCTCGTCGCCAGCCCTGCCCTGAGTGCGCTGAACAGCGACAGACGAACGTTGTCGCACAGCTCTCACTCGCATATCTCCGCCTCACTTCGAACTCTGGATGAAGCGGCGTGTACTACCGCGCGAATCGAAGATATTTGCCCGCAATCTTTGCATGACCTGCTGCTCTCGCCACCGGTGGAACCAAATACAGCGCCAGTTCAGCAGCGTCACTAATTTTTCATATTTCCGTAACCGTTGTGCAACATCGGCTGGGTATTCTGCTTGCTCCAACTCGATAGGAGACAGTTCATGCTCGATTTGAATCGCCAGCACGCACAAACACCACGCAGCAAACTCGGTTTCAGCCTCGCTCGGACTGAGGCGGAAGTCCAAGAAGCACAGCGTATTCGTTTCAAAGTATTTGCAGAAGAGATGGGTGCAAAAATACCTAATGCGGACCATGGATTGGACATCGATCGCTTCGATGCTTTCTGCGACCATTTGCTGGTTCGTGATAGCGAGAACAGCAAAGTTGTCGGAACATATCGCATGCTGCCACCAGAACAAGCAGTACGTGCAGGTGGCTATTATTCAGAGACTGAATTCGACATGACGCGCCTGGCAAATCTGCGCGACCGCATGGTAGAAGTGGGTCGCTCCTGCGTGCATCAAGATTACCGCGACGGCGCAACAATCACTCAGTTATGGAGTGGGCTGGCGGATTACATCGGCAAAAATGGGCATGAATACTTGATCGGCTGCGCCAGCATCAGCATGAGCGACGGCGGACACTACGCAGCCAGTGTCTATGACAAAGTACACAAACTACACGGTGCTCCCTCAGAGTATCGCGTGTTTCCGCACTATCCCTTGCCTCTGCACGCGCTCAACCGGAACCTCGAAGTGACTGTGCCTCCGCTCATCAAAGGATATCTGCGTCTGGGTGCATACATTGCCGGCCAACCTGCATGGGATCCGGATTTCAACACTGCCGACCTGTTCATCCTGTTGCCGGTATCGCGGATGAATCCTAAATATGCCAAGCATTTCATGCTCAATCCCAGTTGATTTATCAATTCATATCCCCCGTTAGCGCGCACACTCTCTGGTGCGCGTTTTTTTTGTAAAGCAGTTGAACTGCTATATTGCCTGTTCGACCCGCATCTCATTCATGGAGTTATTTGATGGAAAGTCCGTACAAAGGTAAAACTGGTATTCGTCGTTTATTGAATGCGTTCGGTTACTCTCTTGCCGGATTCCGCGCCGCCTACAAGCATGAAGATGCATTTCGGCAAGAAGTATTGCTCGCTGTTATCCTTATCCCGCTCGCAATGTGGTTGCCGGTCGGATACCTCGGCAAAGCATTGATGATAGGCAGTGTTTTGCTGGTCATTATCGTCGAGCTGCTCAACTCCGCGGTTGAAGCTACCGTAGATCGCATCTCATTGGAGAACCACGACCTCGCCAAACGCGCCAAGGACATCGGCAGTTCGGCCGTGCTGGTGAGTCTGGTGAATGTGGTTGTAATATGGCTCTTGGTACTAATGCCCCAACTTTCCGTCACCAACTCTTAAAGAAAGTTTCATCAAAAGTTCATGCAAGCGCGGCAGGATGCACGGCATGGATACTCTAAATCAAAATTCACACCGCCCTCAACTCAACATCGCACTGGTAACCGAAACCTACCTGCCCGAGGTGAACGGTGTCGCCATCACTATCGGGCGCATGGTTCAAGGCTTGCGCCAGCGCGGACACCATATCCACATGATACGTCCGCGCCAGAGCAAGCAGGATGTCGCTCTGAAGGTTGATGGTTACGAGGAAACACTGGTATCCGGCATGCCAATCCCCGGCTACTCCGAATTGAAAGCCGGCCTGCCGGCCAAGGGCAGACTGGTGAGTTTGTGGAAACATCAACGCCCCGACATCGTGCACATCGCTACTGAAGGACCGCTGGGCTGGTCGGCACTTTCAGCTGCACGCAAATTGAACCTGCCGGTGAGTACTGATTTTCACACCAATTTCCAGAATTACACCCAGCACTACGGCATCGGTCTGTTAAAAAAGCCTATCGCGGCGTATTTACGCCACTTCCACAACAAGGCGGATTGCACGCTGGTACCAACGACTTCTCTGCAGCGAGACCTGGAAGAAGAGGGTTATCAAGATGTACTGGTGGTTGCGCGCGGTGTGGACGCTGCATTGTTCCATCCCGCCAAACGCGATACGGCGCTGCGCATCTCGTGGAACGCGAACGACGATACTCCCGTGGTGATGCTGGTCAGCCGTATCGCGGCGGAAAAAAATCTCCCGGTGGTCTTTCAGGCGTTCAAGGAAATGCGCGCCGCCGATGCTCACGCAAAACTGGTCATAGTCGGTGACGGTCCGGCACGAGCCGAACTACAAAGACAACATCCCGACGTCATCTTTGCCGGTATGCAAACTGGCGAGGCGCTCGCACAGCACTACGCTTCCGGCGACATCTTCCTCTACCCAAGTTTGACCGAAACTTATGGCAACGTCACCGTCGAAGCCATGGCGAGCGGTCTGGCGACTATCGCTTACGACTATGCAGCGGCACGCCAGCACATCCGCCATGACGTGAATGGATTGCTTGCACCGTACGACGACACCGCATCATTCACCGCTCAAGCCCGGGGACTGGTCTCGGATATGCAACGCGTGCAGCGCTTGCGCCTCGAGGCGCGGCAGTCAGTTGAATCTCTGACTTGGGAACATATCATGGGACAAATGGAAACGGTGTTGCTCGATACCGTGCGCGCGCAGGGAGTCAATCATGTCCAACCTGAAACTGCCATTGCAACGGATTAACCGGTACGACGTAGAACTATGCGTGTTCTGCAATCGGCAGAGCCGCAACTTCACCGTGCGGAACCTGTTCCGATTTGCCAGCCGCCTGGGCGACGGGGTGTTCTGGTACACCCTGATGGCTGCACTGTTGATACGCTACCAAACTGCGGCACTCCCCGCCGTGTTGCACATGCTGGCAGTTGCAGCGGTAGGCACGATCATCTACAAGCTCATCAAAGGCAAGACCCTGCGCCCCAGACCTTTTAATGTCTACCCTGCCATCGTCTGCGTGGGAAAGACGCTGGATCAATTCAGTTTTCCGTCCGGTCACACCATGCATGCGGTCGCATTCAGCATCGTCGTGGTAGCCTACTTCCCCGCGCTGCTCTGGTTGGTCACCCCATTCGCGCTGCTGGTCGCGCTGTCCCGCCCGATACTTGGCTTGCACTACCCCAGTGACGTCCTGGCAGGAGCAGTGCTGGGTGCAGTCATCGCCATTCTCTCACTGCAAATCTAAGCCACAACGCCATTCTCGTACATCAGCTGGCATTATTTGGCAGCTCAGTCGAATGGCTAAGCGGAAATCCAGTGTGTATATCAAAAATGCAGTTGGGTTTTGCCCACGCTTTTTCGAGGCTTAATTTATTGCTGGATTCCCAGCTGCACGGGAATGACAGAAGGAATCTAAGCCTGACTGAACACGTCCTGTGGTAAAGGCATCCGATGGCGCAATTGCATCGGCGTGATGAGTTCGATGCGCTGGCGCAGGTCGGTATCCGAGCTGGCCGGATTGGCATCCCACACCGGTTCTTCTCCCAGCAGGATGCGGTCGATATGCACCAATCGCGAACTGGTTTCCTTCAAATAGAAATTGAAACGGCGCTGCATCCCGTTGTCGAATAATCGCCCGCCCTGGTAGCAGAAATTTGCCAATCGGCTAGCACGCAACAAGTTCTCCGCACCCGAAAGAATGTCGACGCCGCGTACCGCCAGACTGCGCGGACAAGAGAAATGCTGCGCCACATAGTCCGCCAACTCGTCCCGATGTGCATGCATCAGGTCGGTGGGTTCGGCAAACAGATGCGCACGCACATGCGTGTCCATCGCCCACTCGCAAGCCGCATGCGTCAGCAACGGCACATTGCCCCACATCTTCTCGTGCGCGGGAACAAAATGGTTGTGCGCGATCACGTCCACCAGCAAATGACTGACGAAACCCAGCGACAACGCATACTCCTCGTCGCTTTTTGCATCGTCCAATAATTTACGCGCCCGTTGCCATTGGTGTGTAGTGGAAAAAGGCTCGCCCCAAGGGTGCTCGCTCAACAAAGCCAGATCCGGCAGACAAGCTCCGGCCAATACCAACTTGGGAAAGGCTTTGACGGCTCGTTTGAAGTTCGGGTCGGTAAGCGGAACTGCCCAGAGCAACATCTGCGCAAAATACACGTGCGTGTACAACCCCCAAGCATGGGCATCCGCGCTGAACAGCAGGAGCGGAATCAGCCAGCGCCAATATTTGAACAGTTGTTTCATGACGTGCACTGTCGCCTGCCGATGCGAATATTTAATGACAGACGGGTGATTCTTTTGTGACACCATAATCGTCTATGCATCACTACCGATTGGTTTGCGCACTGTATTAAATCGGCCTTATCGGCAATAATCCGGCGCGTGTCCAATTCGACCAGCCCCATGTCCATTCAACTTCCCTCACCTGTCACCACGCTGCAGCGCAAAGTCGCCATCGCGGCGTGCTTCGGCACCTTCCTCGAGTGGTATGACTTCCTCACTTTCGCTTCGCTCGCGACCTATTTCAGCGTGCTGTTCTTCCCGGCCGACAACCCCGTTGCGGCGATGCTGGCCAGTCTGGCCACGTTCGGTGTGGGCATGCTGGTGCGCCCCTTGGGAGCAGCATTGTTTGGATCACTGGGCGACAAATACGGACGGCGCCCGGTATTCATCGCCACTATCATACTGATGGGCGGCGCCACGTTCGCGGTCGGGCTGTTGCCGACATACGCGCATGCGGGTATGTGGGCTCCGGCATTGCTGGTGCTGTTGCGTCTGCTGCAAGGCTTCGCGGTGGGCGGCGAGATCGGTGGGGCGGCGGTCTATCTCACCGAACACGCCCCTGCCGGCAAGCGCGGTACGTACACCAGCGTGTTGCAATTGATGGGCCCGCTGGGCATCCTGGTTTCGACACTGCAAGTGGTACTGCTGCAAGCATGGCTTAGCGATGCGCAATTCCATGAATGGGGTTGGCGTGTACCGTTCCTGTTTTCCGCCGTGCTGTTGGCCATCTCGCTCAAGAGCCGCATCAACATGCACGAGTCGCCGGTATTCACCCGCTTGCGCGAACATCACGGATTATCGAAGACCCCGTTGCGCGAGTGTCTGCACAATCGCCACACACTGGGGCGCATGGCGCTGTTGTTTTTTTGCATCTCGGCGGGCGGTTCGCTGTTGTTCTTTTCATCGCAGATCTACACCAACGTGTATCTGAAGACCGTGGTGAAGCTCGACGCCAAAACCGCCAGCACACTGGTGATGATCAGCACGCTGCTGCTGATACCGCTGACGATATTGTGCGGCTGGCTATCGGATCGCATCGGACGCCGCCCGGTATTGCTCGCGGGTCTGATCCTCGGCTGCCTGTCTATCCTGCCAGTGTTCCACGGTTTGATGCACTATGGCAACCCCGCGCTGGAGCGCTTCAATCGCGATGTGCCCGTGGTGTTGCGCGGTGATGCCTGTCACTACAATCCCTTCACCAGCACTCGCAACGACTGCGAACGCAATCAGGAGTTGCTCGCCAAGCTGGGCGTAAGCTACACCTTGCAGAGCGCGCCTGATACCTCGATACAAATCGCGACACTGCCATCCATAGTCGGCTTCAATGCAGCGATTCTGACAGGCACACTCAAGACGGCTGGGTGGCCTGAACACGCTGATGCCGCTGGGGTTGACGCGACTATGATATTTCTGTTGCTGCTGGTCCCGCTCATGGCCGTGGCACTCATCACCGGGCCGCAAACCGCCACATTGGCAGAACTGTTTCCGGCACGCACCCGCTACACGGCAGTCGCATTGCCGCACAATCTGAGCGCGGGCTGGATAGGTGGTTTGTCGCCATTCATGATCACGCTGCTCGGCGTGAAAGCGGGCGATCCCACCGCAGGTTTGTGGTATCCGGTCGGCCTGCTCATCATCGCATCGATAGTTGGATTGCTGTTCTTGCCCGAGACGCGTAACACGCTGCTGGAAGAATAAAAAGGCAGGATTGAGGAATTAGGATCGAGGATTGAAGGGAAACCGTTGCACCGCTCTTACTCGATCCTCGATCCTAATTCCTCAATCCTGCTTTCTAGGTTTGCGTGGCGCATTTGCGAACAGAAGATCGTAAAGCCAACGCGGCAAACATTTGAGCACGAGCCCGACCCATCCCATTTGCCAGGGAATGACGGTAAAGGAAGTCTGCCGCGCGATGGCACGTGCCATACGAGCGGCGGCGACCTCGACATCCAGCATGAACGGCATAACATATGGATTGTGGGCAGTCATAGGCGTTCGAATATAACCCGGACATATGGTCACCACATGCACCCCGGTGCCGCGCAATTCCACACGCAAAGATTCCAGATAGGAAATGGCGGCCGCCTTGGATGCGGAATATGCACCCGCACCAGGCAGGCCGCGAAACCCCGCCACACTGGCCACACCAACAAGGGTGAAATGTTTTTCACGTTCGCCTCCTATGGGGGAGGATTGCGGTGAAAGGGTGCAGCTTGCTGCTTCCCGCATCGGGGCAACAAAGGGCTGAAAGGTCTTGACCATGCCCATCACGTTGATGTCCATGACTTGCTGGAACGCATCGAGGTCTTCGGTATACTCAGTGAGCGTGCCGACACTCACTCCCGCGTTCGCGATCACCACATCGGGACATCCCGCACGCGCCATGAAATCTGCCGCCGCCTGTTGTGCTGCAAAGGCATCGCGCACATCCAACGCGTAGGCAATAACTTGTTCGGGAAATTCGGCGGCAAGTGCTGCGAGTAATTCTGCGCGGCGTGCAAAAACGCCGACGACGGCCCCGCGAGCCAGATAGTGACGGGCCAGTGCAAATCCGATGCCGCTGCTGGCACCGCTGATAACCACCCGAAGACAGGACTCTGGAAACGGGATACGGGATTCAGGAAGGGCCAACTCGCCGCTTTTTACTGAACCCTGAATCCCGAATCCTTGATCCTGATTTTGAATCAATGTTTTTTGCCGTGTTCCTTGCGCACCTTGGCGATCACGGCATTAAGCACCTCTATGGTGTAATCCGGTTGCAGGCCGGTGATGACATAACGGCCGTCCACCACCAGAGTCGGTGTGCCTTCGATGTTATAGCTGCGTATCAATTGTTTGGCGCGCGTCACTTTGCTTTGCACGCTGAAAGAATTGTAGGCTCCCTCGAACTTTGCGCGATCGACGCCATGCTTGGCTACAAACGCGCCTATCGTATCCAGATCGTACAGATTGAGTTGGCTGACATGGATCGCCTGATAGATCGCATCATCCAGTTGCTTGGCCTGCCCCATGCCTTCCAGCGCGTAATAAGCGTGGGCCAGCGGCTCGGTAGAATCGCGGAACATCGTGGGCACATAGCTGATCTCGACATCCGATGCCTTGGTCTTTTCCCACTTGGCGAGGAAGGGGTGCAAATGGAAACAATGCGGACATTCGTAGAAGAAAAACTCCAGCACCTCGATCTTGTTCGTCAAGGCAGTTTGAGGCGTGCTGAGCATGGTGTAATCCTTGCCCAACTGCACCTCGGCGTGAGCTACGCTGCCCATCAGCAAGGTTGCCATTATCATCGTCATCAGCTTTTTCATGTTTCGCTCCTGTAAAGATTGTGGATCTTATTGACCGCGCATAGGTGTGCTGTCTATGCC
>Ga0075019_10000159_pt1 | contig 38539 bp, 39 predicted proteins | sample ColStrG_CSR_2013_FD_71473 | JGI IMG/M metagenome (GOLD analysis project Ga0075019, IMG submission 71473) | Freshwater sediment microbial communities in response to fracking from Pennsylvania, USA - Cold Stream Run_MetaG_CSR_2013 | ecosystem: Environmental > Aquatic > Freshwater > Creek >...
GCTGATCCATTAGGACTCCTGAATCAAGACTGGCGTGGTGAAGGCCTTGCGCTTGCGGCCGATGACAAAATTGTTGATCAACGCAAAGAGTGCAAGTTCCAGCATCGTCACAGGTTGCTTCTTGTGAATCCGCTCAATCAAGCGCAGAAAACGCCAAGGCCGGGTGACAAACTGGATAGAGTAAAACAAAGCCATTCCACCGAGCGTCCAAGCCGTCATATGCCAATCCTTGATATGTTTCGACCAAGAACGCATGCGCAAAGGATTGTTGTAAACATTGAAAGCCAAAAAGGTATCATAGGCGTCGCCACCCGGAATTCGCCCTTCGGCCTGCAGTTGGGCAAAATCGGCAGAGCCCGGATAAGGCACAAACGCAAAGCAGGTGGCATCATGCAGCCCCAGCAGCGCCAACTTGAACAGAAAGAAATAATCTTCGAGAATGTCCCATTTTGTTTGATTGGGCAGTCCCCAAATAAAATTCACTTTGGTGACCAAACCTGCGCCGACTGCACCGCGGATCAGTCTGAGCATTTTAGTGGGGTTGACCTTCTTCTTCAGCTGTTTGATCAACTTCAGAGAGCTGGTTTCCAGCGCGAAAGTCATTTTGTAACAACCTGAATCACGCATCAGGCGAAGCAAGTCTGTCGTCAAATTTTCAATGCGCATTCCCGATGGAAAATTCCAACTGATGTTCAGCTTCCGCAGCTCCAGTGTCAGTCGCCGCAGCCACTCTTTGTTTGTACTTGGCGACATGTCATAGAATTCAATGTGTTCAACACCGTACTTTCGCACATACGAACTGATTTCAGCCACAATGTCATGAACATCTCGGCCGTACCACTTGGTTTCCCACATCTGTGGTGACGAACAAAATGTGCAGCGAAAAGGACAACCTCGGCTGGCCAAAATCGGCATGCTGCGCACGCCTTGCGCGGCCATTCCCAGCCCGGCATCCAAATAACTTTCCAAGGGCATCGAGTCCCAATCCGGCCACGGGATGTTGTCCACTTTGCGAATCCGTGTCCGCGGAGAGTTTTTGACAATCTCGCCACTCGGCCGGCGCCAGGCAATCCCCGTGATGTCATCAAGTCGCGACTGGCTCTGAAGCGTTTCGGCCAGTTCGACGAGGGTCTCTTCACCTTCGCCCAAAATACAGGCTGTCAAAAAAGGACAGACTTGCAGCATACGATTGAAATCTGCTGTGGTGTGTTCACCACCGCAAACAAGAGGCTTGTCGGGATAACGCTCGTGGAGCGCCTGCAAAATCTGTTTGGCGAAAATCCAGTCATTGGAAAACTGACAAGACACCGCAATCAAAAAAGTATCGCTGGGGATGCGTTCCAAAATCTCGGGCAAGGACAGACCTGCGGCCAGCAAACCCGGTGTCCCGAAGTCTTTGTAAGTCCCGATTTTTTCGCCCAAGGAATCAATGGCTGTGACGGGAAAGCCAGCGGATTTCAAAGAAGCACTCAGGTAAGCCAGTCCCAACGACGGGACGCCTTGCTGGGCTGTCACCGAGCTGACCGGCAAGACCGGTGGCGTTCGAAGCAGTGCAACCCTAGGCTTTGACATTGCGCTCAAGGGAACCGCCTGAAAACAAACTGCGGACAAGAACACTGAGGTGCACGAATTGAATGCCAACCTTCAGCAGTGCAAATCGAAAAGACTTTGTCAGTTCTGGCAGCTGTGGCAATTTTTCAGCGGGAGTTCCCGGACGTGGGCCATATTTGTTGGGGTAAACAAGATCAAAATGCGACAAGATTTTGAGTGAGGCCTGGAACTGCTCGTGGGTTTCACCAGGGTAACCCACCATGATGTGCGTTTTGAGGGCAAGACCTGGATTGCGAAAACGAATGTCTCGCACACATTCAAGTGCCGCTGCCGTTTCGTAATGGCGATCCATCGCTTTCAACACGCGGTCATCTCCACTCTGCATCGGGACATTCAGACAGACCAAGCGAGGATCCGAAAGCGGTCCTTGTAAATCGGAATAGAATCGCACCAGCCAGGTCGGATCAAAATAGTTGATGATGAGCTGGAAATCTTGCGGCAGGCGAAAAATAGCCGACAAGAGGTGCGCCGAAGTGAGCCCCTGGTCCTGACCCCAGCAGCCCACGTCGTCTCCCAAAAGATGGATCCGTGTGTAGCCTTGAGCCAAGGCGCGCTTCACGTTTTCGACAATATCGGGAAGATTGCGGCTGACCAGCCCACCCTTTGCTTTTTTGATCGCACAGTAGGTGCATTTACCCAAACAGCCCGTCGCCACTGTCACCGCAAAGGTCTGCTGATCGAAAACCATGGAGTCTAGAATATTCAGAACCTTCAACCCAGGCAGCCCGAATCGTACTCTCAACTTGTGTGCAAAGGGGCTGAGCTTTTCGGCCATTTGATTGGAGGGCAGACGTGTGGCCAGATCGGCCGGATTTAGAGCTGAGGAATCCTGCTGCAGCTGATCCGTTTTCGCCAAGGGCTTTTCAAAATGAGTGTTGAGTTTTTCAAGTTCGCCGGTGCTGACGATAGGTCCTGCAAATTCCTTTTTCAACCGCGCTCCGTTGATCCGCGGCAGACAGCCGGTGACAACGACTTTTTTACCTGGGTATTTGGCCTGATAGTTTTGAATCACATCCATCGACGTGTTTTCGGCCTCCACGTTGTAGCCACAGGTGTTGACAATGATGACATCGGAATCTTCGGCAGTTTCACAACTTTGATAGTGATCTGTCTGCAGCGCCTTGCGAAGAGTTGTCGTTTCCATCAAATTGGTGAGACACCCATTGGCAGACGACACGATGAAAACGTTCTGCAGTTTTTCGGTTTCCATCAAATCTCCTGATCAAGAAGAAAACGCTTGTCGAGTCCCTTCATGGGCTCAAGCGTGGCTGGAGTTGCAGCGACATTTCGATTCAGCTTTTCCCATTGACGTTTCTGTTGCCGACGCCAACCCGCCCAATGCGTGGCATGAATCAAAGCATAAAGGGTGGTCAAGAGAAAGGGGTTGCCCCACTGCAAACCACGGTACCAACGCGAAACCAAAACAACAAAAAAGCGGCTTGGACTGCCTCGGAAAGTCAGCCAGGCCTGCTTGATTCCGAAATAGATGTAACAACCCAACAGCATCAAATTGATATAGTGCGGACCATAATTCTCATTGTCGACTCCGCCCGAAAAATGAAAAGAGTATTTTTGAATATTTTTTTCCCGGTGCATTTTTTTGACTTTTGCTGCCATCGGCGTGCCTGGGATCGGTGTGTAAGACAAAACGAATTTGGTCTGCACAAAGGGATTGTCGGCAAACTTCAAAGTTCGCAGGATTGAGTCCTTGTTGTCGTGCGGGAATCCGATGATGGAATAGGTCTTACAAAGAATGTTGTACTCGTTGGCTTTTTGAATTCGATTCAAAATCACATCGTTGCTACACCCGGGCTTGCGCAACTCTTTAATTCGAACAGCCGAGTCGCCGGCCTCGATTCCCATACGAATTTGCGCACAACCCGTTTTCGCGAGCAACGCGATCTTACGGTCTGACATATTGTGCTGATCGGGTCTGGCAAAAACTGTGAAAGGTAACTTTTCATGCAGCCCACGGCGGATGTACTCAGCGGACCAGGTCTCAAGCCACTCTTCACTGAATGAAAAGACGGTGTCAAACAGGTGCATGGCCGACAGTCCACGGTCTTTGAATTTATTGTACTGGTATTCAATTTCGTCGACGTAACGAATCGGATCCCGCTCGCGCCACCGTCCACCCTTGAAGGTGACCTCAAGTGCGGTCTCGGCACAGAAGGTGCACTTGTAAGGGCAGCCGCGAGTCCCGATCGCATACAATCTTCCCAGGAAAAATAAATATTTTTCAATATCATCAAACAAATCCCAATTTGGAAACGGCAGCGTGTCCAATGATGGAATCGCAGGACGATTTGGATTTTTGACGATCTGTCCATCAGCCTCTTTGTACCAGATCCCAGCAACGCCTTTCAGCGACCGACCGGATTCCAGGGCATCCAAATACTCAGCTAAAGTGTGTTCGCCTTCGCCCGTACAAATGGCGTCGACCTCGGTTGCGGCTATGGTTTCTTCGGCGCACATGATGGCTTGATAGCCGCCGATAATAACGGGTTTTTTTGGATAGTACGTGAAAATGTGATTGGTTATCAGCTTGGCGCAATCCCACAACACTGAAAAGGTGGAAAAGCCAATCACATCGGGCTGAAACTCCTCGATCTGCTGCCGCACATGCTTCTGCCAGTGCCTTCGGTGAAAAGTCACATCAATCACTTTCACTTGATGGCTGGTGCACTGTTCAATATAGGTGGCGATATAGGCGATCCCTAAATCGAGAGTCTGAGGCATGGCGTGAAGATTAGGGAAAATAATTGCAACTTTCATGCTCCTCTGTAAACTAGCCTTCTACAAAAGAGGAAGTCAAACCGGCGTCCTCAGAGAGCGCGTGTGCAGTGCGCAAAGTCGCCTTAATTCGAACTCCGATCATCCAGCCCAGCCACCATGTGAGCAGCCTGCGTGCCGTGCCTTCGATCGGCTTGGCCTATGTGAAAGCGGCATTGTCCAAGGCGAATTTCGACGTCTCCCTAATCGATGCTGCTGGCGAGGGTTTGGGCCGCTCCTGGCAAATTAAGAATTCTTCTCTGACCGTGAACGGTCTGAACGCCGACGAGATTGTTAGTCGTATTCCCCATGACGTGGTCGCAATCGGCGTCAGCGTGATGCACGCAAATGAATGGGTTTACGATTCCATTGTGATTCAGAAAATTCACTCACGCTTCCCCCAAACACCGCTCTTTTTGGGTGGCGAGAACGCGACGGGCTCTTGGCAGAAGATCCTGACCGAGCGGCCCGAGGTTCGCGCAATTGTTTTGGGCGAGGGCGACCACATTGCTCCTGAGTTGGTTCACGCTCTCTTGGATCAAAGTGATTTGGCACTGATTCACGGGATTGCCTACCGGAACTCCGCTGGAGACATCTGCCAAACTCCGCGACGCCCGCCCTCCACCACACCCGATGCTTTTGCCTGGCCCGATTGGGAAGGCACGCCCTTGGATCGATACTTCGCCGAAAAAACAAGTATCAGCGTTCACAATGAGAGATCCCTCACAATGCTCGCGACCCGAGGCTGTCCTCACACCTGCAGCTTTTGCACGGTTCCCGAGATGTGGAATTCAAAATGGCATTCACGAACCCCTGCCGATGTGGTCACTGAAATGAAAACCTACGTGCAAAAGTATGCCATTCAGCACGTCGACTTTGTCGATCTCACCTTTGCGCTAAACCGTGCCTGGACGATTGAATTTTGCAATCTGCTGATTCAGGAGAATTTACCACTCAAGTGGTCGCTGCCGATCGGCACGCGGGTCGAGGCCTTGGACTTTGAGGTCTTGCAGCTGCTGCAAAAAGCCGGTTGCGTGCGACTGCTGTACTCTCCCGAAAGTGGATCGAAGCTGACTTTGGCCCGAATCAAAAAGAAACTGAAAATTGAAAAAATGGAAGAGGTCATCCGCGACAGTATTCGAGTGGGGCTGATCATCAAGCTGGCCACAATTTTTGGTTTTCCCGGCCAGACTTGGCGTGAACTTTTTGGCACTTATCTGTTTATCTTCAAAGCTGCACTGATCGGCGTCCAAGATGTCGTCTGCCTGTCATTTATTCCATATCCCGGCACTGAGCTTTATCACGAACTGGTGGCAGAAGGTGCCTTCGATCCCGCGACGGAGCCTGTGCGGTTGAACAATGACATTCAATCGATGGTCTCTTGGTCCGAGCAAATTCCGTCGTTTCTGATGAGCCCGATTTGTATTTTTGGCATGTCGCTGTTCTATGGAACGCAGTTTGTGGTGCGACCTTGGAGACTGTTTGGAGCCTTCAAAAATACCTTTTACCTCCGCAAACCCCAAACCAATTTTGAATCCTTGCTGTATTCGACTTTTTTCAAGCAGCAGAAATCCATCGGAGCCGAGGATGTCCTCAGGACTCCAGTTATAAATTGAGATAAAATCGATTTTGCATTCGTCGCCACAGAAATCGGGCCAGCGCACAAAGGGCCGCTGTCAACACAAGGGAGCGGCCCAGACTGGCGAGCCAAATCTCGACATCCGGACTGGCCGCCAACAGCTGAAAAGGCTCCAGCAAAATATGAAAGGGGTTCCATCGCACAAACCCCTGAAGGTGCACGGGGACCAGGTCCACCGTGTAAAATATTGGCGTTGCAAAGTAAAACACTGTCAGAACAAAGCTCAGAATGTACCGGAGATCTTTAAAAAGCACATTGCCAACAGCAAAGATAAAAACCATCGAAAAAACAGCAAGAGAAAAAAGACCCGAATAGAGAAAACTCACCAGCAACAAGCCCGTTGATTTTCCGTACCAAATCCACAATGGGACAAGAGCCAAAACCTGGGTCGCGAGGAAATTGACTAAGTTTTCACAGGTCAGTGCAGCCGACAATTGGAAAGGACGAATTCCAAACGACTTAATGGGCAAAGCGTGATTTTTCAATTGCGCCGCACCCATTTCAAGAGTCTGTGACAAAAAAATCCATGGCAAAAGGCCCGAAACCAGATACAGAAAATAGGTCCCGACGGAAAGCTTCAGCACGTGGCTAAAAACCAAACCCTGAATCCCCAAAAGCAGAATGGGGTTGAGAATCACCCAAATAAAGCCCACCCAGGTTTTGCGGTACCGCACCTTCAAACCCGCAATTGCCAAAGCCAGAATTTGCTGCAGAACTTTCGGTGGCTTGTGACTGACAACTTTTTTGACGAGCGCAGCCTGACGGCAGGTCTGGTAAAAAGTTTTGTACTCTGGAAATAAACTGAGGAAAGATTTTCCCTTGCGACGATCATACTCGTTGACGAAATTGTAAAATCCGGCTTGCTGCTTTTTCACCTCGATGGGATTGCCACCCGAGACCGCCCAATTGACCAGATTCTGAAGTTTGTTCAACTCGTGCTCCGAAAAAGACTCGGGATGCGCCTGCATCAATGCGAGGCCCTCAAGAAGCTTCGGCCGCAGACTTGCATCCAAAAGATCGGCCCGCAAATGCCCCGGATTTTTCAAATAGGAGATGTCCAAGGTCACACGATGCTTTTTTTTCAGCTCCATCACGTGCTCGAGAAATGCAGGAAACTGACCGATCGACAAAATATTGTAGGTGCACATAATGACCCAATGAATTTCAGGCAGAAGGCCCGCACAGGTCTGCAAATTGGCGATGACTTTGTGATAGTCCATGCCGTGACGGATGTAATCCGCTTGTTCGCCAAACGTGTCCAGACTGGCATAGATTTCGATCGACGCAATCGATCGGGTGTCCAGCAGAGTCCTTGCCTGATCACAAAACTTCTGGATGACTTTTTCTCCGTGACTCATATTCGTATTGATCGCCAAAGCCAGATCCGGTGACTTGACTGCTTGCAGGTTCGCCAAAAGTTTCCAAAACTGCGGGCTGAGCAAAGGTTCGCCGCCGGTGATGCGCAAAACCTTCAGTTGGCCGATAATTTCCGGAAGCCATTTTTCAAAAGCCGCAACGTAGGTCGCCGTTTGCGCATTCTTGCCACCGGTTTCGGGCATGCGATGGTCTCGATCCGAAACCGGATAAGGACCAAATTGCTTCATTTCTTGTGCAATCGACGTGCTGATGTCGGCCATACAGTAGGCACAGGAAAAATTGCAAACGTTGTCGAGCATGACCTCCAAGTAGCGAGGAGCAATGTTCGAATCCCAAGGTTGCGCCAGCACTTCTTTACGATGCTCCCAAGCCCATGGATCTGTTGATTTGATATACCGGTCTGAATATTGATGGCCGAGATCTTCCATATCCCAGCAGTAGGAACACTCAGAAGGCCTCTGGCCCTCCAGCATAGCCTTGCGTTGCTTTTTTTTAAATTCCGTATTGTGCAAAGCGCTGGGGTTGACCGCCAGCTCTGCCAGGGGAACTTGGTGGCGCTTGGGATGGTGACAGGAGTGAGTTGTTCCGGCCACCAAATCAACGGTCACCTGCAACCACTTTGCCAAACAGAAACTCGGTGAAACTGAATTGATCTCCTGCAATTTTTCGGGCGAAAAACGCTCAGCCATGGGTGCCACCCATCAGAAATCGATACGCCTTCAAAGCTTGACCAGGCGGACCATCGTACTTGATGACCCCTTCGTGCAAAACCAACGCTCGATTGCAAATCTGCATCAGGTCTCGCTCGTAGTGGCTGATCATGATAACGGCCCCTGAATTTTCAATTTGGGCGCGAATCCGTGCTTCCGCCTTGCGCTGAAAAAACTCGTCAGCGTGATTGTAGACTTCATCTAAAATCAAAATCTCCTGCGGACGCGCAGTCGTGAGCGAAAGTGACAACCGACTTTTCATCCCAAGACTGTAGGTTTCCATCATCGCATCGGCAGCGACACCCAGATCACTGAATTCAATGGCCTCGTCGACGATTTTCTGCCGCTCATAATTGGACAGATCGTGATAAATAAACTGCGCCAAAAGATTGGCATTTTCACGTCCCGTGAGTTCGGGATAAAATCCCGACTCGGTCTGAATGACAGCGTGGATCTTTGCTCTTTTGACAATCTGACCCTGATTGGGTTGCAAGACACCGCTCAGACACCTGGCCAAACTTGTTTTGCCAGAGCCATTGACGCCGATAATTGCAATAAAGTCACCCCGCCGAACCTGAAACGAAATTCCCTTTAAGATTGAACGGAACTTGCGATTCTGAAAATAGCTCCAAGGTGCTTTCAGAGCCTGAATAAAAATATCCTTCAGCGTGGAAGAACGAAAGACAGCAGTTGGAAAAGCCAAGTTGAGATCAATGACCTCAAGGAGGGGCTCTGATGCGGAAGAACTCATTTAGACGGAGCTCATTTCTTCAAAAAAGGACTGTTGCAAAGGGACGTCGACGATCAGTTGTCCCCGATCAAAAACCTGAATGCAACTGACTTTCAAAGTCTGCGCGATTTTGTGATTCAAGGATTCAGGACTCAGGCCCGTCGAACGATCGAGCTTTGCGACGGGAACATATCCCAAACGCAGAGCAGGATGGCGCGGATCCTGTCCCTGCTGAATCAAAAAGGCGTGGAACCGGTGGAGCAGGTCGGCTGAGGGCTTGAAGTCGTAGAAACAAATGTCAAACTCGCCCGTCAAGACATTGAGGGGCAAAATGGCCTCAGGAAAAATTTCTTTGTCGGCATCTAAAAAAACTTCCCACCAAGTCTTGCCGATTTGCCCATAGTGTAAAAAAATATCGCCGTATTCAATTCGCATCGTAAAGTCAGACTCGGCTTCAGACGGCAGCTTGTAACGCGGCAAATTTTCACCTTCAAAAATCAAGGCTGCTGCCGAAGTCGCTTTTGATTTTTGCGCCTCGATTGCACGGGACAGACTTTCCAAGTCGTGGATGCAGTGGTTGAGACCTAAGATCGCGCGACGAACTCGCTCACTTGATCGCATGTAAATCTCTGCTGGTTGTTCAAAGCGTCCCCGCAGGAGTTCAAAATGATGATGAATTTCATTGGCGAACTCTTGCGTAAACTTGCCGTCAGCTCTTTGTGGAATCGAGTAAAGCCCCTCTTGATTGATTCGCTCGATGCAACTGTTCAGGACTGCGCTAATTGAAGCCAAACTTTTCTGCGGACTGAGAAATCCTGTAAAGCGAGGATAAAGAAGTTTGCGTGAATGCCCAATGCGCGCCAAGAGCTTCACCCAGTGAAAAGCCGGCAAATTGGGCAAGACTTGCCACTGCAGGCGGAATCGACTTTCGGGCCGATCTGAATTTTCAAATTCAAGCTCTAGAGTCTGCATTTCGCTGAAATTATCGCCGTTGAATTTGACTCGAGGCAAATGAATTGATTGAATCTCAGTCAATTCGGGAGTTGGCATTGCGTCATCCATTTTCAATTTCAGTTCTCATTGTCACGCGAAATCGCACGGCGCTTCTTCGCAAAGCTCTCACCAGTCTTGCGGCAGCCTGGAGTGAGGCGAAGGGTCAGGTTGGGTTGACGCTGGACACTCACCTTCTGATCAACGGCGAAAGCCAGGGCGAAAATCCTGGCGAAAATGTTGGCCGAAGTCGCAGCGATGAAAATGTCACTGAGGGGTTGACCGGTCTGCAGGTGCAAACCGTGAGGATTTCGCGTCCGGTCAGCCCTGCCGCTGGCCGCAACATTCTCCTGCGCAAGATCAACTCTGATTGGATTTTCTTCTTGGACGATGATGTTCAGTTGCCGATCCATTTTTTCCTGAATCTTGAAAAACTCTTGCAGACGCATCCCGCGATTGACGTGTGGGGAGGCCCGAACCTGACGCCACCGGCAAGCGAAGCCTTTCAGCAAGGCAGCGGCTGGATGCTGACTCAACCACTTGTCGTGGGACCCATCTCACGGCGCTACAAATTGGGAGCCGGAAGCTTCACCAGCGGCACTCTGTTCAATTCGCAGTTCAACCTTATGCTCTGCAATCTGCTGATCCGTCGAAGCTGTCTGCAAGACAATGGCTTTCAGCCCTTTTTTAAAACCGCCGAAGAAAATGAGCTTATTTATCGCCTGCAAGAAAATGGAACTCGCGTTGCAGCCAGCGACGACCTGCTGGTCTTTCACGAAAGACGCAGCGACACTCTGCAGTTTTTGCGGCAAATCTTTTTTTATGGATTTGGCCGTGGTCAGCTGTTGCGGACAAGCTCAGTGTCTAAACAAATTATTTTTTGTTTAGCCCCCGTGCTCCTGATTGGTGGGCTTGTTTTCACCTGCTATTTTCCAGCTCTTTTTATTTGTTGGCTGGTGTCGTTGCAAATTCTCTATGTCTTTCAATTCGGTCGTTTTGATTGGTGGACGCTGCCGCTGCCGGCGCTGATTTGGATTCAATATGTGCTAGGACTTGGATTCGGAATGCGTTCCCAGGCAAAATCGACTGCCACAGCGCCAGTTCTGGAAACCCCATGAAAACCGCCCTGGTCACGGGTGGCGCTGGATTCTTGGGCTCCCACCTTGTCGAGAGTCTTGTTCGGCAGCATTTTCATGTGCTTGTTCTTGATAATTTTTCGACCTGTCATCCCGAGAATGTGACGTTTCTGAAAAACCTCGGCGAGTCTGTCCAAGTGATCCGGGGTGACGTCTCGGCAAGCTGGGACGCTTGGACACAAAGGCTGGATCCAAAATGGACTCAAGGCCTTGAAGTTGTCTTCCATTTGGCCTCCCCGGCTTCACCCAAATTTTTTACCTCCCTCAGTTTGGAGATCCTCCAGGCCAATTCGCTGGGCCTTGCAAATGCATTGCAGTTTGCCGATCGGTTCGGAGCGAAATTGCTGTTCACCTCAACCAGCGAAATTTATGGCGATCGACGGCAGCAACCCCTCTTTGAAAGCGATTTCGGAGTTGTCAACACCTATGGCCCTCGCGCCTGTTACGATGAATCGAAACGGTTCGGCGAGGCCTTGATTTATGCGCACAATCAACGATTTCAAAAACGTCATGGTGTCGTGCGGATCTTCAACACCTATGGTCCTCGCATGAATCCACAAGATGGCCGAGTCATCGTCGAGTTCTTGGCCCGAGCACAAAAAGGACGCAGCCTGCGCATTCAAGGATCTGGCGAACAGACTCGGAGCTTTTGCTATGTCGATGATTTGATCCAGGGCTTGCTGCAAGCCTGGCGGTGTGACATTTGCGAGCCCTTGAACCTGGGCAATCCCAGTGAGATCCGTATTTTGGATTTGGCAGTTGCTGTGCAACAACTTTTTCCGGGAGTCGAAATTCCCGTTGAGTTTGGACCAGCGCTGAAAGATGATCCCCTTTTTCGACGCCCCTCAATTGAATTGGCACTGCGAACCTTGCGCCCTTGGCAACCTGAGGTTTCGCTCCCTGAAGGTCTGCGGAGGACTTTGCTTTGGATGCAAAACTCATCCCCAATTTGATCCTGCGCAACGCCGAGACTCTTGTGCGTCGGTTGCTGCGGCTGCGACCCCGGCCTTATAAAGTTCTGCTTGAACTGACTGATCATTGCAATTCCAAATGCCAAACTTGCAGCGTTTGGCGTGACAACGAAGTTGAGCCCAAAACGGAACTCTCGCTCGAAGTGGCCACGCGCCTTTTGGAGTCCTCGGGCCGGGATTTGACCTGGATTGCGCTTTCAGGCGGCGAAATTACGCTGTATCGAAACTTTCCAGCTCTGGTCGATCTCCTTGAACGCTACTGCCCGAAGCTGAAGATTGTGACATTCACGACCAATGGACTGCTGCCTCAGCGAGCGGCTGACTGTGCCCGCGCTTTGCAGAAATTAAACTGCAAACTGTTTGTAACTGTCAGCCTGGATGGCGACCAAGAAACCCATGATCGAGTTCGCGGAGTCGCCGGTAATTTCAATCGGGCCCAGTCCACCTTTGCGCTGTTGCAAGCTTTGGGAGTGCAGACTTTTTGGGGACTGACGATTTCAGCCGAAAATCAAAATTACCTGCAAAGCCATCCTGAAATCTGGCCTGGCATTCAGGCCATCACAACGGCCCACACGGGCGGACTGTACCGCCAGGACAACTCCATGGCAGCGGCAACCCTGGTGTCGATTCTGGATCAAGCCCTGGCGGGCTATCGCCGCGCGAGTCTTTCGGAGTGGTTTGAGTGGATCTATCTGCGTCTATCCCAAGCCCACGCTCAAAATCGTGGCCAACAGCCAATCCCTTGCGAGGTGATTGGAACCAGCCTCCACATCAAAGCAAACGGTGAGGTCAAGCCCTGCCAATTTGTCGAACACATCGGCGATCTCAGGCAAAATACTTTGACTGAAATTCTAGCGCATCCTGATTTGCCGAAAAAAATAGATGAACTGCGCGCGGGCCAGTGTCCAGGATGCTGGATGAATTGCTATGCACCTCACTCGATGATGCAAAATCCAGTGAGATCAGTGTTTCAGGCTTTTTTCGGGACGCGCAAAAGAGCCCAGCGCCACCAGTCCGTGACGAATTGAAATTGCTAAATTCATAATCAACATCCGTAAATTTTTGACTGCCTCAGGAATTTGCGTCTGCATTTCGGCCGCTGGCGTTTGCGGCCTGGGTGTGAACTTCAGGGCCAGAATCGCATCAAAATGAAAAACCGAACGGAGGCTCATCGCAAAGTCTTGCCAAGTTTCACCCGGAAAGCCCACGATTAGGTTGGTTTTCACAGCCAGGCCGGGGTTCAGGCGCTTCAAACCTCGCAAAGTATCGTAAACCGGATTGGCTTGATACTGCCGAGACATGTCCCGCAACACTCGATCACTGCCGGACTGAATCGGCAAATTCATGCCGATAATCCGTCGGTCCTGAAAAACCTGCTGCAACTCAGAGCCATAACGAACCAAAAACTGCGGATCCACATAATTGACAACAAGTTCAAAATCTTCGGTTCTTTGTGTGAACGCCTTCAGAAGATCAACCAGACTCAAACCCAAATCTTGACCCCAGCAGCCAATGTCATCACCCAAGAGCCAAAATTTTTTCCGTCCTGCTTTCAATCCCGCTGCAAATTCCGACATCAGAGGGGCCAGGGGTCGGCTGCGCAAACGCCCTTTGGCCCGCTTGATCGCACAAAAAGTGCAACTGCCCAAACAGCCCGTGGAGACCGTAATTAGAAAAAAATCTTCATTGACGATCACCGACTGCAAAAGATTGTGCAGAGGGCTCAGCCGGTAGCCAAAAAAATTCTCAAACTTGTAAAGAATCGGCCTGAGCAACAAGACCAATTTGTGCTTGCTCGAAAGAGTTGCGAAATCAGCACGGTCAAACTGGTAGCTTTGAGACTCCCCACTGTCGGCAGGAAGAGAGCGAACCTCAAGGCCCGCAAATTTCTCGCGCACCAAGCGAGGATTGATTTTAGGCATGCAACCAGCCAAGACAATCTCTTTGCCCGGAAATCGGGCTTGATAGGTGGCGATTGTCTCCGCCGCTTTGGATTCCATATCTTGATTGTAGCCACAGGTGTTGATGAGAATGACATCGGCATCTTGAGCTGAGTCCGATGCCTTCAAGCCCTGATTTTCAAACTGTTTGCGATAACTGGAGTTTTCCAGAAGATTGGTGGCACAACCTTCAGTTGTCGAAAGGACGTGGAATTTTTTATCGCGGGTTTCAGCATTCAACATGCCAAAACCCTAACTTGGTGCCCACACGGGGTCAAGTCGTGCGGATTAGGTCGTTGCTTTGGGCTTGTTTTTAGCGGCTTTTTCTTCGGGACTCAGACCCCATGGGGAGCTCTTGGGTCCATCGCTTCGGCCACCTTTACGACCACCGCGACCACCCTTGCCATCTTTTCCGGCAGCTGGCGGGCGAACAACAACAGTCGACTCGGGAACGTAGTGAAGCTCTTCAACTTTCACGGCTTTTGCGGGGGCCTTTTCGCCCTCATTCAAACTCAGAACTAAAACTCGCTTCAGATTTTCTTTGTTGGTGACCGCAACTTCAAGCGCATTCACGAAATATTTCAACTTGTCGCCTTCGTATTTGAAGGACTCGCCCAGACTTGTTTGAATCTCTTCTGGAGATTTTCCTTCTGCAGCCAACGCGGCTTTGGCTTGGATACCTTTGTCGAGGGTGTGGCTTGGAAATTCAGTAATGGCTTTCATGGTAGTCTCCGAGTGTGAAATGAGGCGCCAATTGACCAGGTCGCAGGGGCAAGGTCAAATGCAAACTCAAATCCACTGCCGCTTTTTTCGACAGCTCGATCACAACCCGCCAGAATCACGTATTTCTTTCAAGTGATATCGCTGGCCTCGACAACCACGGTCCCCACGGAAGGGGTTGAGTTGGACTGAGTTGTCGCCCGGACAATGGCCCGCGCGAGGGTTGAAACTGGGGTGACGAAGCGACGTGTCCAGGCGCCAGGCAACACCGAACGCAGCGCGGGAACCAAAGCCAAGGCCATCCGCTCACCCGGTCGGTTCTCCTGCCGGTGACCCTCCAGGAGGCCCGGTCGAAAAATGATCAAAGATTGAAGTCCCAACTTTCTCAAATCAGTTTCAGTTTGTCCCTTGACCTGGTTGTAGAAAATAGCAGATCTGGCATCTGCGCCGCTGGCTGATATCACGATAAAGACTCGAGCCCCTTGCCTGTGTGCCAAGCGCCCAAAGGCCACAATCGAATCATGATCCACTTTGAAAAAATTGGCCTTTGAACCCGCGGACCGAATCGTCGTCCCCAGGCAGCAGATGAAGACATCGCCTTGAAGCTGCGAAGTGATTTGCTCCACCTTTTGAAAATCGGGAATCAAGACTTCGCGCAGTTTGAGGTGCGAGACACCCGCCGCTCGACGGCCCACTGTTGTCACTGTTTGCACGGAATTTTCGTTCAGCAATTGCTCGAGGAGAACCGACCCCACCAGGCCCGTCGCGCCCGCCAACACCACTTGCATCGAATTCCTCCTCTCGGATCAGACTTTGAATGCGCTTTTAAGATAGCAGACAGAGGCCAAACAAGCTAGGCTTCAGCCATGATCTATGTGGATGCTGATGGCTGTCCCGTGAAGGATGAAATCTATCGCGTTGCGGAACGGCTGCAAATCCAGGTTGTTTTTGTCGCCAACAAATCACTGCGTTTGCCAGCCAACTCTCTGTTCCAAATGCAGGTCGTGAGCGGTGATTTCGACGCCGCCGACGACTGGATTGTCGCCCAGGTCACCAAGCAGGATCTTGTGATCACAGCGGACATTCTGCTGGCCGACCGCTGCGTAAAAAAAGGTGCCAAAGCCTTGGGTCACAAAGGCGTTGAGTTCACGGAGGACAATATCGGCTCGGCTGTCGCCAATCGTGAACTGCAGCAGAGTCTCCGCCAAATGGGCGAGATGCGCGGTGGCCCCGCACCGATGGACAAGCGGGCCCGCTCCCAATTTTTGAGCCAAATTGACCGCATTCTGCAAGGCCTGAGGCTGGCCGAAGAAAAAGCCAAATAAACTTTTCAACAGCTGCTCTATTTGTCGCTATTTGGCCAGCCTGCGACTAGGCTGCGCGCACCATGGACTCATTTTCTGATTTTGAACTTCTGCCGACATTGATGACAACTCTCAACGAGCGTCGCCTGCAAAAACCAACAGAGATCCAGATCCGAACCATTCCCCGACTGCTTGCTGGAAAGTCTCTGGTTGGAGTCTCTGAAACTGGCAGCGGCAAGACACTCGCTTACGCTCTTCCACTTCTTCATCTTGTCAAAACTTGGGAAAAATCAGGCACGGCTGTCACCGCCGACGCCACACCCGTGGCTGTGGTCGTGGTGCCCACACGTGAACTGGGCGAACAGGTCGCCAAGGTGCTGAAAAGCTTCACCCACGACACTCGCCTGAGAGTCCGACCCGCTCTGGGCGGAATGGCTTTTGAGCAGGCTCGTCGAAATGTCTCGGGTCCTTTTGAGATTTTGCTCGCAACTCCAGGGCGTTTGTTGCAGCTCCTGAAGGGTGGCTTTGTCGAATTGAATTGTGTTCGCTTTCTGGTTTTCGATGAAGCTGATCAAATGTTGGATCCTGGTTTTCTGCCGGACTCGAAAACGATTGTCGAGGCTTGTTCGAAAGACCTGCAGATTGCTTTGTTTTCAGCCACAGTCTCAAAACCCGTCCAGGACTTGATGCACTCTCTGCTTCAAGATGCCGAGGTGATCCGCAGTGCTGGCAGCGGCAAAATTGTCGCAAGCTTGAAAACAGACAATCGAATCTTGGCCGATGGACAAAGATGGCCGGTCCTTGAAAAGATTCTCAAAAAGAATCCCGCAGGTGGGACTTTGATTTTCGTCAACACCCGCGATCAGTGTGACAGGGTCGCAAAGCTTCTCACTGACAACGGCTTTCAATTCGGGCTCTACCGTGGCGAGATGGACAAAGCCCAACGCCGCACCAATTTCAAAAATTTCCGTGATGGACATTTGCCAATTTTGATTGCGACGGACCTGGGCGGCCGCGGCCTGGATGTCGAAAACATCCAAACCGTGATCAACTATCATTTGCCACGGGAAATGGAGAACTACCTCCATCGGGTCGGTCGAACAGCTCGGGCTGGTCGATCGGGTTTGGTGATCAACCTGGTCACCGAGCGCGACGAAGATCTCATGGCCGAGCTTGCCGGAAAGAAAAAACGTCCCGCGAGCAAACAACCGAGCCAACAACGCAACCGACCAGCAAGCCCTTCACAAGGCCGTACGACCTTCAAACCCACCGCCAAAGCAAAGCCGCAACGATCATTTGTTCGAAAATAATTTTTGCCAACCCGAGTGCCCCAGCTGTCGCATGACTTCGATATTGCGCAGGTAAATCTCGTCAGGGTTGGGGACGCTGTCCAAAGCTTTTGTCAAACTGGCTTGGCGCAGAAGATGCAGCGTTGGAAACGGTGCCCGATTCGTGAAGTTTTCGATGTCCTCACTGTCAGTGCCGGCAAACTGAAATTGGGGATGAAAACTGGCCACCTGAAAGTCCTCTTCAAGATTCCAATCCGCCAGAGCTGATTCAACCAGGTCCAAAAAATCATTGAAATCCAAAAAATCCAGAAACAACAAAGGGTGAATCAAAAGCGTGGTTTCAATCTGCGCCGGCGGAGTTTTTTGCAACTGAATGAGCTCATCATGCAGCTGCTGCAGAAGCACTTCGGCCTCGCTGGCGGAACTGACAACATAGCGAATCTGATTTTGTACGAAGCTGGGCTTTGCAAAAGGGCACAAGTTCAAACCAATGACAGCTTTTTGCAGCCAATCCTGCATTTGCCGCACAATCGATTCACTGGTCGGAACCTGGGATTTCACACTCAACCCCGGCTGGGCCGCGAAAATCGGCTGCGATTTCCACCGCCAGAGGGTCGGCGAGGTCCTCCTCGACGTGCGGGCGGACTGCGTCTTTGCCCTTCGATTTGCGCCTTGGCTTTGCCCACACTCATAACGGATGAACGCGCCGCCGACTCTGAGTGATAAGGATGGTCGACGTTCACTGCGATTTGCTGTTTGGTGACTTTTTCAATATTGGCCAAATAGGATTTTTCTTCTGAGGTGCAAAATGAAATCGCATCGCCCACAGAGCCTGCACGCGCGGTCCGTCCGATGCGATGGACATAATTCTCGGCGACATTGGGCAATTCAAAATTGATCACATGAGAAATGCCATCGATATCAATTCCACGTGAGGCAATATCCGTGGCCACCAGCACCCGCGTTCGATCAAGACTGAAGTCTTCAAGCGCACGCTGCCTTGCGCCCTGCGATTTGTTACCATGAATCGCAGCTGCTGAAATTCCATTGGCCTGCAGTTTCTCAACCACTTTATTCGCAAAAAATTTCATTTCAACAAAAACGATCACTTTGTTCAGGTCGTGATCCTTGAGAAGATGAACCAGAAGATTGAGCTTTTCTTTCTTCTCAACGAACATCACTGTTTGGGCAATTTTTTCGACCGTCGTTGCTGGAGGAGTCACCTCAATTTTTGCTGGATTTTTCAAAATCGACGAAGACAGACCTTGGATCTCGGAGGGCATGGTCGCGGAGAAAAACAGATTGTGCCGTCGCCCATGCAAGAGTGGTAAAATCTTTTTGATGTCGCGCAAAAATCCCATGTCCAGCATGCGATCGGCTTCATCCAGAACAAAGATTTCCACCTTATCAAGACGCAGATACTTCTGTTGAATCAGATCCAAAAGGCGACCCGGAGTTGCCACCAAAACGTCTGTGCCTTGAGCCAAATCGCGAACTTGATTGCCTTGCCCCACACCGCCAAAAATAACGGCATATTTTTGTGGAACGAAATGTCCATAAGTCACCAGGCTCTTGTGAATTTGGATTGCCAATTCACGTGTTGGAGTCAAAATCAAAGCCCGAGGACAGCGAGGTTCACGCCGCAGCGGACGCCCATGTAAGATTTGAATAATAGGCAGGCAAAAAGCCGCGGTCTTTCCGGTGCCTGTCTGTGCAATTCCCAACAAATCCTGCCCGGAGAGAATCACAGGAATGGCCTGCTCTTGGATCGGTGTCGGCGTCGTATAGCCAGTCGCCTGCAAGGCTTGTTGGAGTGGGGCAATGAGATCCATATCAGTAAATTTAAGGGCCAATTTGAACTCCGTTCGATCCGCGGATTTTTAGCCTGAATCCTGACGAGACGCCAGTACTATTAACAACCTGCCCTGGGGACCACATGATGCGTTTTTTTGATGTGCTTGGGGCGCAGCTTCGCTATGGTCAGCGACTATGAGTCATCCTGTCTTTGAGATTGTCACGACCACGGCCGGAGCTATTTCGATCCGCAACAAGTTGGTCAATGAGATCATGCACAACCCCGTCGGACCCTGGGTCGAAGCCAACAAGCTCTACATCGACCAGTCCAATTTGCGTGCCCGCTGCGGTGCCAGTTCGGAATTCGTCCTTTGGGATGTCGGATTGGGTGCGGGAGCCAATGCCTTGGCAGCTCTGACCTGCGTCCAAGCACTTTCGCCGCACGCGTCGCTGCCGCTGCGGCTGATCAGCTTTGAGCGCGATCTTGAGCTGTTGAAATTTGCAGTGGCGCATGCCGAGCAATTTCCTCATTTTGATGGTTTTGCGGGACCGATCCGACAATTCCTAGAGACTGGTCTTTGGCGCCACGATGCCGTTGTCTGGGAATTGCGACATGGGGAATTTCCCGAACTTGTTGACTGCGAAAAAACACAACCAAATCTAATTTTTTTTGATCCGTATTCACCGGATGTCAATCCAGAGATGTGGACCTTTTCATGCTTCGAAAAAATACGAAAAAAGTGTCGCTCTTCGGCCGAAGGTGGAACTGATCTGTACACTTACAGTCAAGCCACTCGAATTCGTGCAGCCCTGATCGCGGCTGGATTTTTTGTGGGCTACGGCGATTCAACGGGCCTGAAGGCGGAAACCACCGCTGCAGCAACAGATCTGGGAATGCTGAAGAAGCCCCTGGCGCAGCCCTGGTACAAGCGTTGGCAGAAGTCGCACCTGCGCCATCCAACCGATCTCACAAGCGAACAGCACGCTCCGTTTGATTTGCAGATTCAAACCTACTTTCACAAGCAAGCCGCAAGCTTTTCACAAGGTGTCCCATGAACGTCAAAGATCAAGATCTTGGGACCTTGCTCGCACGGGCGCCGCAGCTGTGTATCTTGGGGCTCAGTCCCGATCCCAGCAAGCCCAGCCACTCGGTGCCCTTGTTCATGCGTGAAAAAGGTTGGGAGATTCACGGGGTTTATCCCAAAATTCACGCCGTCCATGACTTCACAATCTCGACAACGCTGGCCGAAGTTCCATCCGCAAAACGAAAATTTCTGACTGTCTTTCGCGCCTCTGCCAAAATACCGGATTTGGTGACTGAGATCTTAGATCTTGGCGGTGTCGAAGTTTTGTGGCTCCAGCTCGGCATCGCTCATTCCGAAGCTGAGGCCCAAGCCGAACGGGCAGGGCTCAAGGTCATCTCAAATCGCTGTCTGCTGATCGAACAACAAAGATGGAACTGCCACCCGCAAAAAGGAAAATCATGAGCACCGAAAGCGTCTGCCCCAAGTGTCAATCTGAAAATATTTACCAAGATGGCAACCTCTGGGTGTGTCCAGAGTGCGCGAACGAGTGGACTGCGTTCTCAAGCCAATCAGTTGTAACGACGCCAGCTGATGATGGCTCAATTCGCGATGCCTTTGGCAACATTCTTGCAAACGGCGACACAATTACGATTCTGAAAGATCTCAAAATCAAGGGCTCAAATTCGGCAATCAAAGGTGGCACGAAGGTTAAAAATATTCGCCTCAGTGACGCCGGCGATGGCCACAATCTGTCCGGAAAAATTGAAGGCTTTGGCGTCATGAATTTGAAATCGGAATTTGTCAAAAAAATCTAAGCCCCGCGAGACTTGAGACTAAGAACAGCTCAAGACCACTTTCAGAGATTGGCGCTTGTCCCGAGCCATAGCAAAAGCCTGGTTTGTGCTCTCGAGATCATAAACGTGAGAAATCAAATGCTCGGCAAGACCTTCAAGCTTGGCATCCCATTTGCTGACGCTTTTTTGCAGCACACTGAGAGACACGCCTCGCATCCAGCGCAGCTGCCCCGCCCGCCGATTGTATTCAGAGGTCAGAGTTTGCGCCCCTTTGTATTTGCCAACAATCAAGGCCACAAACTTCCGACCGGCAAAGTGGGTCAGAAGTCGAAACCCTCCGGCATCACCGCTGTAATCGTTGCTCGCATCCACCAAAACCGCAGAGCGATTTTGCATTTCGGTCCGTAACAAAGCTTCAGCGAGTGTCATAGCATTCAGACCCAGCTTGCGCGCCATCATCACCCGTTCCGCATATTTTTCCACCAGCAAGGTCGATGCGCCTTCACTTTGCAAAGCCAACGCAATACTGATTCCGATGGGTCCCGCACCGAAGATCAAGACCTGCGCCTGTGTTTTCGCAAGACTCAGATCCGCCAGCAGAGCGACCGCCTGTTCTCCAACCGCGAGTATTTCATGAAGGACCTGGCCCCGATGGAAGGCATTTGGCAAAATGACCAACTGCTGGGCCGGTGCCTCGAAGCCACTTCGCAAAGCACCGATTTGATCTGAACTGAAATGCACAGAGTCGGCACAGAGGTTGGAGTCTCCCTGAAGACACTCTGCACAGTGGCCACAGCTGAAATGCCCTGTTCCTGTCACCAGATTGCCAACTTGGACATCGGTCACATCTGCACCAACAGCCTCGACTTTGCCCACCCACTCATGCCCCAAACGGAGGGTCGGAGCAGAGCCCTCGAGAAGAAACAAATCACTGCCGCAAATTCCAACTTGAAGAGGTCGAATCCGTGCCTGATCGGCCGCCAAGGATGGCGCGGCAGGCAAGGCCTGCTTTGTAAAACCGGCACCTCGGTGATAAACGACCTCGAAGTTAGTTTCCATTTTGCAAAACTCCTCGGGCTGTTTGAGCCAGGGCCCGTGTTTCATCGACGCTGAGCTTGAGGTCAATTTCCATCCGCATTGTGCGCATCAGAAGGCCCACAGATTCCAGGTAATCGGCCGCGTTGTAAAGATAGGGGCTGTCTGCCAACAAGTACGGATTGCGTGCAGGTTGCAAATGTGACCGCTCACCCAAAAGGTGGCTCCACTTCCAGCTGACATGCGCAGGCCGAGTCGTCACCGGCGCAAAGAGAAGCCCCTTTTCGCGCAGCACTCGCGCGACGGTCAAGGCCTGAACTTGATCGGCAAACTGCAAGTGCAAAGAGGATCCGCAGTCTCCATCTGCGCAATGACCCGTCAGGATCTGAACGTCCGGAAGGTCGCCCAAGACCTCACGGAAGATGGCCTTTCGCTCGCGAAGCTCAGCTAAAATTCGCGACAAGCGCGTCAACTGGACGCGCATAATTGTGCCCTGAATTTCCGACACCCGCATCGATCCACCAATGAAAGGCAGACCTTGAGTGAAAAAGTCTTTTTTGGTTGGATTGAACTGAGCCGGAGTGTCGTGCAAACAGAACGCTCTTTCGTAAGCAGCACGATCGGAAGTGGTTAAAATTCCACCTTCGCCACATGAGAGTATTTTGTTTTCATTGAGAGAAAAGCAACCAAAGTCTCCGATGGATCCCAATCGGCGCCCCTTGTAGGATCCCCCAAGAGCCTGCGCCACGTCTTCAATTAAAACAAGTTTATGATCGACTGCAAGTCTTGACAGTCCTTGTAAATCCGCTGCCAATCCATCCATATGGACGGCCAGTATCGCTTTTGTTTTCGAGGTCAGACGTGACAGGGCATCAACCTTGGACAGGCTCAGTTGCGAATCAATATTGACCAGGACAGGTATCGCTCCGGCCTGAACAACTGCAGCGGCAGTGGCCACAAAGGTGTACGTCGGGACCAGGACCTCATCACCAGGCTGAACACCCGCAGCGATCAATGCGGCGACAATTGCATTGGTCCCACTGGACAACAGGATGGAGTGCTCGGTTCCAAGAACCGCCGAAAATTCACTTTCAAATTGATCACAAAGGCTGGGACCGGTGGTGTGATAGCGATAGAGCCTTTTCTTTCCGAAAAGCTCACGGAGCGCTTCAATTTCTTCATCGCCAATATAATACATGTTTACACATCAAAGGGCGGCAGGACTTCCGTGCGGTTGCAGTTCTGGCAAGGTCGATGCAAATGCCTCAGGCCCCTTTTGAGATCCCTTCGAAATTGAACATATTTTTCACTGGCCAAAATGTCGACCAGTTTCTGCTTATGAATGTCGCCAAAAACTTGCTCTTCACGAAAATCCTCAAAACAGGGCAAAACCAGGCCTGCGACGGTAAATGTCAGCATATGCGAGGGCAGATGGCAGGGCACCAAAGGCAAGCCTTGTCGGCCAAGATGGGGAAGCAATCCACCACGATTGACAAGCTTCAGATCGTGGTGCGACCGGTAGACGACGCACCTCTTTTCTTCCGCTGTCAGCGCAAGGTAAGTGGCGTCAAAGGCAAAACCATTCAGACTTTGAAATTCAGCCTCATGCTTGGTGATGACAAATTTATCAATACCCGCTGAACGAAGTCCGCGATATCGATCGAGTGTCAAGAGGCTGCCGTTGGAGTACAAATGCAAAATGGACCGTGGAAGCTGCGCTCGGGTCAAGATCACGAAATCTGTCAATTCAGGATGAAGAAGAGGCTCATTGTAAAAATCAAAAGAGATCCTACCTGCAAAATCAATCTCGACCAGATTGTTAATAATTTTCTGGTAAAGACTTGGCGACATTCGTCCCTTCGTCTTTCGATCTTCGATTGAATTCGGGCAATAAGAACAACTGCGATTGCAGGCGTGATTGATTTCAATTTCAACGGCTTGCAATTCCATTTCCACCAACTATTTTCAAACTACCTTTTCACGAGAAGCTCTGTCTAGATGGATTTGCGAAAAATCCGGCGATACAACAGAATCCAGTTTTCACGCGGACCGACAATGTAGGTGCGGTAATGATACAGACTGACAAAATATATTTTCCAAACGACCGGGATAAGGACTCGGTAGAAAATAAACTGAATGACTGTCCAAATCTGCCGCAAGACAGTTGCGGTCACGACGTAAAGCGGATCACGAAGCGAGCGCACCACTCCTTCAAAGGCCAACAGGCCGACTTCGACTTTCGCACTTTTGGGCGCAGCGGACTGACTTGCCTTGGCTTTGGCTGTCAGAACATCCTCGATTTTCAAACGGCCGCTGTCTTCAGCGCCAAAACAAAAGGCTCCACGACGCCAGTTCTGCAATGAGACTCGCGGCAGCTGTAAAAACGATGAATCTAAAAGATCCCCGATGACAGGCCGATCAAGATCTTGCAAAAAAACAATCTCTCGACCGGCGGCCAATCGGGCTCCGATGGTTGCAGCTTCCTGTAAATTCCATTTGGTACCATCGACAAACTTAAAATCACCGAACCGGACCTGCAGAAGCTGCAACCCTTTTGGGTCAAGAGCGGTCTTCTTTTGGGAGATCCAAATCACCTGCAAGCGCTTGGCCATTTGCTCGGGGTGCCCCAGTTGCTCCAGATCCTGCCAGCCGTCCCAGTCCGATTCAGAAAGACCAGACGTCAGGAAGACGAGGGTTTGATCAATTGAAAATTCATCTGCGTGCTTCAATTGGCCTGACCCATTTGATTCGTAAGCCTTTCACAAGTGCCGTGCGCCAGTCGAAAGAGCTGACGCTTTCGGCTTGCGCAAGCTCGCAGGGCTGATCCAAGGGCTCTATCCAAATTCGATCTTTGGAAATTCGATCGATCCCTTGGCCCGGACTGCGGTTCAGACTTTCTCTGGTTTCAGTCTGGGTCTTCGCGTCTGGAGCGTCTTTCGAGCAGGTCACATTCTCTTTCTGCATATAATACCGCAGGCAAATGTTGCAAGAAATGATTTGAGCTCCTGCACTTGCGTGCGCAAATGCGAGGGCCTGTTGAGCTGCTCCTTGGGTGTCCAAACGATACAGCTCTGCTGCGTACTGTTCTTTCCAAAAAATATTGCTCAACAAGAGGAGACTCACGAAGGAAAAAATCCAAACGGCCCTTTGGCCCTCGCTGACAATCAGCTGTGCTGTTAAAATCGCCAGTGGACTGAGAATGCAGATCAGATACCGGGCCTCAAGTGAGGGTGAAGACAGCACGTTTTTCAGTACGGCGATGAGCACCGGAAGAATCACCAAGCCCGCCAGAAAAATGCTTCCGGAATTGAGACTCCTCGCGAATTTGGAATGGTTCTTGCCGATGAATTTTGCACACAGGACCAAGAGAAAGGCGCTCATTCCGGTGCCTGACAAGAGATACACAAAAAGGCCAAGATACTGCAGAATGGTCAGTCCCTTGCGGTAGGTGTGATAGATTGCAAAGTTTTTCCACACAAAAGGCGCTAGAGGGAGAACCAGCAGAACGACCACCAAACCTGCAATGAAAAGTGGCCCCCGAAGCTGCCGGCGCCGCTCGGCTTGCATGAAGCAAACCGCCAAGAGAAGCTCAACAGCACCAAGCATGATGCCATAGTAGTGGGTCAGAGCGAGGAGCGACAAACCAACAGTGTATTGCAACCAAAATCCAGTTGAGATTGGGGTCGAGGTTTGCAGCCGACTCGAACGCCGCATCGTGTACACACCCAGAAATAGCAGTAAAGTGTAGGGTCGAATTTCCAAACTGTGATGAAGGACCACAAACGAAAATGAGAGTATCGCAGTAGCGAGCACCGCTGTTTCTTCACTCAGCAGCTCTTTTGCCCAAAGGTAGGTTTGCCAAAACGCCAAATAGCACCAAAAGACGGAGAAAAGACGGAAAATCAAAATCGATTGACCGACGGCCAGCTTGAGAACATAAAGCAAAGCGTAATAAAGTGGCATTTGGGTGTCCGTCTCAGTCACCCACTGAAAGATCTTGCTGAAGGGCGAAAAGCCCAAGACGTCCATGGTCAAGAGCTCGTCGCCTGTCAAAGGGTGACGGTTGACCAAAAACAATCTGATCAGAAACGCAATCCCGATCGACAGCCACGCACTCCGTCGCAGGATCGGACTAGTCGAGCTCATCGGCACCTCGGCTCGGCAGGAAGCGAATTTCCCGATGATTGATTTCCAACTCAATCAATTCCAAATCCTGCCAAAGACCCACTCGCAAGGGTGACAAGCTGAATTCAGGTGTTTGCACCAACTGTGATCTCATCAGACGAAAACTGGCTCCCCAAAGCCGACCCAAGGCGTTTAGCGCCAGCAGAACTCCCTTTGCCAAGGCAAAAAATCCGCTCTCGATGAAGTTCGGCCTGAAGGCTGGTGGATTGGGAGTGTGTCCTCCCCGACTTTGAGAGCTCGACAGAAACAATGGGCGCCTCTGCTTCACAACTGGGGACCGTCGCCACTTTTGCAGATAAAGCCCTTTCCAGTAGCCCTCCCAGAAACTTCGCTCGAGATAATCGGGCCACCCCTGTCCATGAAAAATCACGGTCGCTCTGGCACCTGTGACACTGGCCAAATGATGTCCTGATAAAAACACCCGCCTGGACAGATCAATATCTTCATGTCGCACCAAATGAGTGTCAAAACCACCCTGTTCACGCAGAATTTTGGCGCGATAAAGGCACGCAGCCGAATTGATCATCGGAAAAGTGGAGGTCATCAGATGCAAAAGGCAAAATGTTCCCCCAGTGCTCGCAAAGACTCGCCAGTAACGGTATCTGTTGAGACTCCAAGAACCATTTTCAAGATCAGGAACGATGCTGCCTTGTGCTCCCCCAATCAGAGGATTTGCAAATCTCGCGACAAGCAATGCAAGCCAATGCGGATCGACGACAACATCGGCGTCCACAAATGCAACCAGTTCGCCTTGTGCAGCCTGCAATCCGCAGTTCCGGGCCCAAGAGCGTCCTTGCCGCGCCTCTTTGAGGCACAGCACTCCAGCCCGCGCGGCGATTTCGGGCGTTCGGTCCGTGGAATTGTTATCAACGACGACAATTTCAAAGGTGAACTCGGAACAGATCGACCTTTTGAGCGCCTCGAGACAGCGACCCAGTGTCTTCTCAGCGTTGAAAGCAGGAACGACAATGCTGACCAAAGAATTTCCTTTGTTTGACTTATCCTAGGAGGCAAATGTAACTCTTTTCAAGTGAGAAAACGGAGACCAGTCTTGATCATCGGTGCCGGTCCGGCAGGGCTCACCGCGGCGTTTATGCTGTCGCAGCATGATTTCGAAATTACACTGATTGAGATGGACGCACATTCAGTCGGAGGCCTTTCTCGAACGCTGGATTACAAAGGCTACAAGTTTGACTTGGGCGGCCACCGTTTTTACACGAAGTCTCAAGAAGTCGCTGAGTTCTGGAACAAAATTATGCCCTCGGGCTTTCTCGTCCGCCAACGCCTCTCACGAATTTTTTATCAAAATGTTTTTCTGAACTATCCGCTTGACCTCAAAGAATGTCTCACGAAGTTGCCCTTTTTGACATCCTGTCAATTTGTTCTTTCGTATCTATTCAGCAAAATGATGTTTTTTCGAAAAACTAACAATTTGGAGGACTGGTACATCAGTCAATTTGGAAAATCCCTCTACGAAGCTTTTTTCAAATCTTACACTGAAAAAGTCTGGGGACTGAAGTGCCGTCAGCTCGACGCAAATTGGGGACCACAACGGATTCAGGGCTTGTCCCTGACGACACTTCTCAAATCTGTCATCCAGAGCTTTTTTTTTCCGGCCAAATCGACTCATGGAATTAAAACTTTGATTGCAGAATTTCGCTATCCACGGTTAGGCCCCGGGCAGCTCTGGGAAACCTGCGCGGAAATTTGCAAATCTGCAGGCGTGTCTTTGCAGATGCATCATCAATTTCAAAGCGCAAAATTTGATACCGAAAGTTCGACCTGGATCACTCAGGTTCAAAATCTGTCGACGGGCCAAATAGTAACGGGCCATTTCGAGCACATCATCACCTCGATGCCTTTGGTCGAATTGCTGCAAAAACTAGGACTTCCAAATGACCAAAAATTTCAAGACCGGATTGTAAAATTTAAGTTTCGTGACTTTATCACAGTGGCACTGATCGTCGACGCCCAGCAAGTCAACCCTGATCAATGGCTGTATGTCCAAGATCCGTCTGTGCAAGTTGCGCGCATCCAAAACTACAAAAACTGGTCTCCTGACTTGGTACCAACAGAAAAGCACAGCTGTTTGGGTTTTGAATACTTTTGCAATGAAGGTGACCTTTTTTGGTCCCAGACTGACGCTGAGCTTGCCCAGCTTGCGCGTGTCGAACTGGCACAACTGCGATTGCTTCCCAAGGAGACTCAAGTGCTGGATTGCAAAGTCGTTCGCGTTCAAAAAGCCTACCCAGTTTACCATCCAGACTTCGCAAACGATTTGACCGTACTGCGAGAGAACTTGGATCAATTTGCACCTCAGGTTCATCCCGTGGGCCGCAATGGAATGCATCGCTACAACAATCAGGATCACTCAATAATGACTGCGATGTTGGTCGCAAAAAATATCATCGCAGGAAAAAAATTGTTCGACCCATGGAAAGTCAATCAGGATGCCGAATACATTGAGAGTTAGCCTTGTTATTCCCTGTTTCAATGCAGGCGCGACTCTGAGATCCTGCCTTCAGTCGGTCTTTCAGGGCCCGCTTGATGGTATTGAAGTTGTCCTGGTCGATGACAATTCGACGGATGATTCAATTGAAATCGCTGGCCAGTTCCCTGTCCGGATTATCAAGAACCCCAGACGTCTTGGTCCGTCCTCTTGCCGCAACGTGGGCCTGCAAAACTGCGCTGCTGATTTGGTCATGTTCTTGGATTCTGATGTCGAGCTCCCGCCCAAAACACTGGATCGAGCGCTCACCCATATGGACCTGAATCCCCAGGTCGGCGCTTTCACCAGCCTTCTCGCGGCGGATTCTCCGCAACAGAACTTTTTTAGTCGCTACAAGAACATCTACATGAATTACACTTTCAAACAAATTGAGGGACCGGTTCGATTTCTGTATGGTTCATTTTGTGGCCTGCGCAAGTCAACTGGGTTTCAATGGCCAGCGGACCTGTCTTGGGGTGAGGACACCTGGCTTGGGAATTCCATGGCAGAAGCTGGAATTGAAATTCATCTTCTTCACCAGGCCGAGGTCATCCATCACAAGACTCTGAGCTTTCGATCACTGCTTCACAACGACTTTCGCGTACCCTTTGGATTTGCACGCACGCTGGTCGCCCGCCTGCAGACTTCACAACATCCTCTCCGCAACTTTTCACATACCCATCCTCGGCAGCTGATCTCTCTTTCACTCATCGGCGCTTTGACGCTGGCCTCCCTGGTGTCTGTTGGCTTTGCGCAGTCGCACCTGCTGTGGGTGCTGTTGCCCGGTTTTGTTTTTTGGTATTTTGTCAATCAACGTTGGTTCGAGTTTGTTCGAAGGCATGGCGATTTGAATTTTTTCCGCGCGGCAGTTGCATTCACACTCCTGGATCAATTGACGATGGGCCTGGGGGCCTTCTTTGGCCTGATTTATTTTGGCGCCAAAAAAATCTTGAACCCCAGGTCAGAAAAGGTGAGTTTTGAAGGTGACCACATATCACATGAACTCAGCTGATATTTTCCATATTCAGATCGATGAAACCTGTCGGCAAAACTGCCTTTATGCCAACGGCATCGGTTGCCTGGCACCTGCTGCTCGAGGTCTGGTTGATTTTCGCAGAAGTCTGCAAAAAGCCAAAGCTGGAAACTTTTCAACAGTGCAGTTTCCTTGCAACTTCGAGGACAGCAAAGCGCCAGAAGTCTGGATTCAGACGGCGATCGAACATGGCTTCAAGGTCTTACTGCAAATCAATTTGACCCGAGTCCTGGCACAACTCACAATCGGAAGCCCCCCCGCATCGATTTTTTTGCAAGCCGGAGTACAACTCAATCTTCTTATTGCCGAATTTGACCTTAGACTTGTCCCGCACATACTTCAAATTGAAGAAAAATACCAGATTCGTAAAGTTTCAATTCTCGTCACAAAAGACGAAATTCCGTCAGTAGATTTTTTGCGAAAACTGCATTCAGTTTTTTCAGATCGAATCGAGTTTCACTTTCCACTGCCCGTCCGTCTTGACAGTCCGTTTCTGAAAACAAAAAAAGTCTACAAACTGGTCAAGCAGTGGCGAAATGAAGTGCCTGAGCTCAAGGTTCAAGGGCCCCAGGGGCACGATTTGCATGAACCTCGCGCTCACCCTTTGGCTGAATTTGTACCGCTATTGGAACCGCTCCTTCAGACGGAAAGCACTGTCAAAGCACCAATCAAACTTTCGTTTGTGATCCCGACTTACAATCAGTCCGGCCCCGTTACACGGACCCTGCAGCACATTGCCATGCAAAATCTACCGCCCGAATTCTATGAGGTTGTCCTCGTGGATGACGGTGGCAGCGATGACCTCTGGTCGACACTCGAAGTGGAACTGCAAGCATGGAGGGGGCGTCGCAATTTTCGCGGATTTCGATTCCCAAGGTTGAAAGATCGGCAAATGGGCGACAGCGGGTTTCGCGCTGGTGTGGCTCGAAACGTGGGAGCACAGCACTCGCGGGGAGAAGCTCTGGCCTTCCTGGATGCAGATATTTTGGTGCCAAAAAATTATGCCACCCAAATATTGCTCGAGCTTGAAAACGCGGACCTGGTGCAGTGCCGACGCCTGGAGCTCAGTGAAAAATTCACGCAAAGCGGGTCAAGCATGGATCGTGTCGACCCTCGCCGGGACTTGGTGAACTTTGAGAATCGCTACTGGGGTCGATTTTATGCCAGTGCCCATGAATGGAACAGGCTTCCCGCCGCTTGGAAATATGTCTGCACCCACAGCTTGAGTGTTCACCGGCAAACCTTTTTGCGGCTTGGTGGCTTTCGACGCAACTACGTGTTTTATGGATTTGAGGACACGGACTTTGGTTACCGGCTTCAAAAGGCAGGTGGAAAATTTCATTTGAGCCAACTGCAGGTTCATCATCAATTCCATCCGGTCAGTCGATCTGAATTTTCCGCCAATGCAATCCGCCGCGAGGAGGTTTTGTCAAAAACCGCGAAAACTTTTTTCTTGAACAATCTGGATCCCGAGATTTTTGAATCACTTTACAGTTTGGTCGGCAAAGGATTCAACCTCTTTGAATACTGGATGTATTTTCGCAGTCAGTGGCCTCGCTCCAAGCGCAAATCACACCAGAATTCAGGACTGAATTGAGCGTTGAGCTTGTTGTGGCCTGCAAAATAAGCGACCTGTAGAAATTTGCGTGATCGCTGACAAAATATCAGCAGCAAATGACTGTCCAATGTCTGCTCGTTGTATTCCAAAGGACCGTAATTCAAAGCCAAAGTCGCAGGGAGATCGATCTGGGTCAACTCCAGATCAGGTTTGTGAAGCCGCGGCCCGATTTTCACTGCACTTGTCGTCGGCTTGGTCAGATTGTCGGGCTGGCCGAAATAGGGATCCGTGGGTGGTTGCAGCAGAGCCTGAAGGTAATGCAATGTCTGGTTGAAGTACTGCTCTGGCTGTTCAAGCGCTTCCAAAGTTTGTGATTTCAACACCAAGGCGGTCTGATCAGGACCCTTGAATTTGTGGATCTCCAACCCACCTCTTTGCTCAGGAGAACCGATCTCATGCCATTCTGAAGGCAGTGCTGATTTTTGTGGGGTCTGGCAGCAGATGAGTAGCAAAACTGCAGCATTCAGAACCCACCGCAACCGGACCTCACTCATCGCAGAAGTTCTGTATCAGTGGCTTTTGGTTGTTGATCTGAGTGGTCACAGAAATCAAAGCTCGCTCGCTCGGTCGCTCACAGGCAGGCTGCTCAGGATTGAGGTACACAATCGAAAATCGATCGCCCTGCGAATTTATCAGCAGGACGGGAAGATTCGATCGCAATGCTTCTTTGGTCAAAAGCGGCCGAATTTCATCCAAGGTCCCTTGAAAAACTTGATCTTGAAGCTGGCCTTTCAGTCGACGCAGTTTGGTGGTGTGAACAGGCAGATTGACCAGCACCTGTGCTGGCATCAGCTCCACGGTTGAGTCCTCAAATTCGAAATGCGGAACGGCGGCCCTGTCGACTGGCGCATGGTCGAGAGGATCGGACGCTGTGAGCCCCAGGCTCATGGGAGTGGAAAAAACGGAGCCCCGATTGGCTTCGACGATCTTATGGCAAGCCGCACACGCAAGGGTCTGTTGATGTTGGTCCTCTGGAAAAGTCTGCCCTTGCTTATTGAAGAGCATGTATCCCCAGCCGCCAGTGTCTGCATACTTTTTTGAATCTCGCACCATGAATTGAAAACGCCGCGTGGCACTGGGCATTAGAGAGGATACAAATGCAGGATCTTCCTGACTCAGAAAGGCAATTTTGCCAAAAACCGCACCTTTCGGATATTCTGTTTTTCCTGTTTGCAGTGTCTTCCAAGCTAAATCATTGGCATAAACAAGTCTCAATTCATGACTGTCTTTGCGATAACGTACGGTGACGAAATGCCATTTTTTTTCAAAATCACGAAAGTCTTTCATGGCATAGCCATTCATGACTGATTCACTGAGACCCGGCAGGGAGTGGCAAACCAAACAAATCGCCAGAGTGGCCAACAAAAAAGAGCGCATAGGCTGCATATGCAGAAAAGCCTAACCCGTCGACAAGCCCGGCATCAACTGCTGTTTGCGCTTAGATAAAGCGAGTCTCGATTCGGTAGCCAAGGTCGCGTTGGCGCTGGTGGTCGACCATTTTCTCGGCATCAATTCGATTCGTATATGCAAGGTAGGCCCGCTGATTTTCAAATTCATGCCGAACCTCAAAATAGTTGCTTTGCATGGTATATCCATGAGCTGGCGTCATCAAGCCGGCCGCAAAAAATTCACCGTGAAGAGAGTCAATTTTCTTTTGATCAGTGCAAGAGTTCAGGTCGGCATGAATCTGCGCCTCAGAGCGCCCGGTGGGAAATGAAATTCTTAAAATCATTGTCAATGAACCCGCCGCCAGATCCAGATTTTGCGCTGCAGCCCCTGCAAACTTACTGTTCAGGACTGCTTTCGCCGCCACCGGAATCGAAAAAAACGAAGCTAACAATGCTCCCGTGCGAAGTCGGGCAAAAAAATCTCGCCGTGAATTTCTCATTTCGATACGCCTCTTTTTTTGACTGGACCAGGCTCAAAGATAATGGAAATCGCTGAAGAAACAAAGATTAAAATGCCGGTCTCGTTGGATTTGATCGACCCGTGGCTTCACCAAAATCCAGCATCAACCCTCCCAAGGTCGTGGAACAGTCGCAAATTGAGACCCACTAGGGTCAAGTTCAGGACTTGGTCCTTGAATGACCTTGGAGCCGCCTCAATTGCGCCTTCTGAAAAGCGGCAAAACGACCTTCATACAAGCAGCGAACCAAGGGGTCCTGCAGAAGGTCGGCGTCCTGGCGTTCTTTTTCGACTGTGGGAATCGAAGGCTGCGCGTTGATACGAAGATACAAGGACGTCAGGGATTCGCCTTTGAGGAGTGCCGAATGAATTTTAGTGGCGGCAATCTCGGTGCACCAGGCAATCTCTTCGCCAGAGCTCAAGTAATGGGGCACCATCTGACTCCGAACCAGGGCATAATCAAAATGAGTGGGCTGACCTTGATGGTCGAAAACACTCAGCCGCCAAATTCGTGGAACTGACCAAAAATCACAGGGACTCTGCTGAAGTTGCTCATAGCGAGCCAAAATTCCACAGCTCAAAAACTGCTGAACCAGTTCCGCGTCGATTTCTGTGAGCGCGGCAAACCTCTGTGCGACTTCACGCATCGGGGGCGGCTCCAAGAGGGGATCAAAGCGATAGTCTCCATTTTGTGGGCCCTCGGGAAGAACCCAATCTAAATGTGCCGAAATCTCCCATGCCTCACGAGACAAAGTGAAGGCGCAGCCGGGGTTCAAACGCAACACGGTCGAATGCGGCAAGCACTCCTGCAGCTGCGCCTCAAAGCCGGCATAAGAAATTGGGAAAAGTGCCTGATTGTACCAAGACCATGGCTCATGTTGGAACTGACACGAACTCGGTACAATCAAGCGCGGCTTCAGACCCGCGAGCTGCTCGAGCCACTCCGAAGGAATCTGTGTTGGCGATTCGGTGCTGACGCTCTGTCGCCGCGGCGACAGCACTTCAAGTTCAAGCAGGGTTTGAAAAGGCCACAAGACCAGGTCCCAGGGAGAGTACTTTTGCAGAAGTTTCAGTGCCTCTGGATCTATCCAGGCGTCGACAACATTGAGAATCTGCAGGCCCGCGACCTCAATTTGAAAAAGTGTATCGATGTCTGGATCCAAGGCCAAACGCGGAGTCACCACAAAAGGACCCACTTCAATGGCTGCGTCAACCCGAAGCGGGACAACAGACTCAAACCCCATTTCTTCCAGCAGAGCAAAAAACTCCGATTCAGGTGAATACCCAAAAATGGGAGTTGAACGCTTGAGAAGATTTAAACTTTCAAGACAAAAATGATCGTCGTGGGAATGCGAGATAAACACAGCCTGAAGGTCCAATTGTGGAACTTTATTTTGATCAATGCTCGCGCTTGGGAAAGCCCAGCAGTTGTGGCTGAAGGGATTCGTCAATACGGGATCAAACAAAATTTGTGTCCCGTTGCTTTCCAACAAATATCCAGCATGCAAAATACGTGAGACTCGAACTGAATTCATCCTGCTGCAACCCTTTTTCGAACTCTGTACCACTCCTCTGGTAGTAAGTCCATTTTAGCGGGCTCGCACTGACAGACCGACAGGCGGAAGATAGACTGGTCCTTGGGTGGTGCTGTGAAAATCAAAAAAGGCAGCGTTCTCGTCTATCGACTTTTCGACGTTGCCGAAGAAATCAACATTCCCAAAGTTGAGTCCATCTTGCGAGACAACCGTGGACCCGATCGTTTCCAAGTGCCAAAATTTATCGATCGTGCCATCGTCATGAAAAGACCACCGGTCAGTTTCGGTTTGGGGACCGAAGTTCTTCAGGTGAAGGGCCGCGAATTGAAATTGGATGTCGCAGTCAAAGTGCGAGACTTTGGAACAATCTCTTTAATCTATCAAATGACGATCGAACCGGGCAGTAGCTGGTCTGAATTGATCAATCTGGCGGTTGATTTGGAAGAGGGTTCTGAGATCGATCTTTTGGCGAAACAACAGGTGCGCGAAATTATGTCTGCCATTTCGGATGCCGCCAAAGCACCCACTGAATGGCAGCCTTTTGAGGACTACATTGTCTATTTCATTGAAGAGTTTGAAGGTCTTGGCAACGTCAAAGACCTTCTCAGCAAGGCTGATGTGGCCTCGCTGCTCACGGCTGAAAATAAAGTTTCGCTCTCTGACACCACTCGCAAAGCAGTGACCGAAAATGTTTTCCAGTATGGCGAAAATGACTTGGCACTGATCGAGTGGAACTCAGCTCTGGTTGTGGAGCCTGGTGGAAGTCGCGATATTCCCGACATCCTGGAGTTTGCACTGACTCACCTTTTGGAGATGCGCTACTATGATGACCATCTCGATGTTCGACTGAATGCACTCTATGATGACATTGAAAAACGTCGCAGCAGCATCTGGCGAAGTCATTTTGATCAATCTTACAAAGAGGCCAGCACACGCTACATCGAACTGTCTGAACTGATCGAGCGTGTCGAAAATTCCCTGAAAGTCGTCGGGGACTTCTATTTGGCGACAGTGTATCGCGCTGCCACCCGTCGGTTCCGACTCTCCGATTGGCAGCAAACCACCACCCGCAAGATGGATTTGCTGGCACAGATGACAACGCTGCTGCAAGGCGAGATCAACTCCCGCCGCTCATTTTTACTCGAGGTTTTAGTCGTTTTGCTGATCACCTATGAGGTCGCAATTACCATGTGGCGCGGCTAGTTCGCTCAGTCTTGATGTTTTCGTTTCAACAAATTCGATTCACAACCACCAAACTGTTGTGCTTTGCCATCCTCAGATTTGCTCCAAGTGGTTTCAAAAGGATAAACGTCATCCGACATTCCATCCGATCCTTGGTTCGACAAATTCAGAGTCATCACCGTCTGTTTCTGACTGTTGACCAACGCAAATTTCCCAGCACTCTGAATCTGAAAAGACACACCATTCAGTACTTTTTTCAGGGGCTGACCTGCTTCATCAAAGGTCAGGGTCTGCTGCGCCATGCTGTAAGTGACAGTCACAAAAGGCTCGGTGAAGGTGCAGTGAAACACATCCGCCTTGACGACTGAGCTCAGAACACACAAGACAGCAAATGCCAAATGAGCGGCTTTCATAAAATTCTCCTTCAAAACACCGATTGCAAAGCGTCCTTCTAGCATGCTTCTTTGAAACCACCGACTGGAAAACAAAAGACTGTTGTTTTTTCAATTCCAAGTGAGGACAATAAGACCGTCTGGAGATCTCTCTCAATGTTGAATCGACAACCAACTCTCATTGGTCAGCTTGTGCACCTTCAACCTCTGGTTGAAAATGACTTCGACGAGCTTTTCAAAGCGGCCTCGGATCCTTTGATTTGGGAACTTCATCCCCAGCCCAATCGACATCAACCCGAAGTCTTCAGGTCTTTTTTCAACGAGGCGCTCGGATCCCAGGGCGCTTTGGCTATTCGGGACCTGCAATCAAAAACGATCATCGGAACCTCACGGTTTTATGATTACTCTTCTGAAAACTCTTCGGTTGTTGTGGGTTATACCTTTTTAGCACGACCGTTTTGGGGTGGCCGTTACAATTTTGATTTGAAAAAGCTAATGGTGAATTTCGCATTGAACGACGTGAAGACTGTGTATTTTCATGTTGGCCTTGGCAACTTCAGATCCCAGCACGCCATGAAAAAAATTGGTGGAGTCAATACCGGCGTGCAAGAAATCGCGATCTCCTATGGTCCACCCAAAAAATCCTATGTTTATAAGATCGAAAGTCCACTCTCAAAAATTTTCAAGGAGGATACTGAAATATGAAAAAATTAACTTTGCTTTGTCGGATCGTTTTGGGCTTGATTTTCGTCGGATCTGGAGTTGCCTTTTTTTTCACGACTCCGCCACCGCTCGAAGGTGCGATGGCTGATTTTTTCAAAGGAATGACGGCAACTGGTTATTTTTTCCCGCTCCTGAAGGGAACTGAAATTTTTTGTGGTCTCTTGCTTTTGAGTGGCTTTGCGGTTCCTCTTGCCCTTGTCATTTTGGCACCGATCCTGGTGAATATCTTCTGTGTCCACGCTTTTCTCATGCCAAGCGGACTTGTCCTTGCGACCGTGCTGGGTTTGATCGAAGTCTACCTGGCATTTTTCTCAGCTGAATACAGCCCCCAGATCAAAAGCCTTTTTCGCAGGTAGGCTTCCAAACTTAAATTGGCGTCGCCAGAAGTTAACCGAGCTTCTGAAAAACCTGGTGAGCACTAAAAACGGGTGTTATCTTTGGAGGCTGAGTTGTGACCATCAAGCCGCGCGAAAGCCTGCAACTTTTTGACACGCGATTTGACTGAGATCAAATTTGCAAAAGGAGTACAAGATTCCGAATCTTCTGAGATTGGCTTTGTTTTGGGAGTCATTTTTAGGTGCCCTTATTCTAGGCTGGTGCCTGATTGAGGGGCCGGCGCAACTGAAACGTCCACCAGGGGAGTTTGGTTTCCTGGGTGAATTGGTTGTCTGGGCTTGCTCTGGCGTGTTTTTTTTTACTCTATTTGGAACTTTTTTTATTAAAAACATTACTTTTTTTTCCAAAATAACAGGCGCCCTCATTGGTGTGACGGTGCTTCTGATTTTAGCGCTTTTGTCGGTGATGCTTTTTATGGTCTCGATTCGTAACACTTTTTCAGCAGCAATATTTTCTTTCGTTTATTTGATTTTAATTGCTTACCTGAACGTTGAAATTGATTTGCATGATCCAAGTATTCCACAAAATTGGCAGCATCTTCAAAAAATAGTCTTCCCGCCTTTCCTGCCTACCTTAAAGGGTTCACTTTTTCTTTTGATCGGCTTTCCGTTCGCCGCCCTGGTCACTTATCTGAGAAGTTATTTCGATGTTTAGCTGATTGACCGTCGTGTTGTATTTTAGTGGTTTCCTTTGGCAGGTTCTGCGAATGTCTAGATCTAAGCCGCTTCCAAAGCGACCCAACCATTGAGTACCTGACATGAACTCAAATTAATTCTGGACCAAATTTGAAGACTTGCCTAACATCGTAAAGAGGAGTCCGTTCGCTTCACGGCTAGTCAAATGTCAAAAATTTCAAAAAAACAACAATTTGAACTTTTGTCCCAAACAGATTTATTTTCGGGTGCTGAGCAAATCATCACGATTTTTCAAGGCGTGAACCCAAGTCTTTCAAGAGAACAGGCTTTTCAGAGGCGAGCCGAATTGTTTTCGTTTACCAAATCCGAATTTGAAAAATGGACTGAAACTGTGGATCTACACAATTTTGCCAGAGCCGCAGAAGAAGTTGCCGACGGACTTTACCTGATTGAAAAGTCTCCTCACCTTTGGATTTGCTATTGGCAAGAGCGAGAGATCAAATCGAATGTCAAGCAATTCACAAACTTTCGAGCTGCAAAAATGACTGCCATAAGAGAACGGTGCAGATACCTTCTCGGTGGTTACAATTTTTAAAGACTCTATTTTTTG
>Ga0075019_10000160_pt1 | contig 38427 bp, 32 predicted proteins | sample ColStrG_CSR_2013_FD_71473 | JGI IMG/M metagenome (GOLD analysis project Ga0075019, IMG submission 71473) | Freshwater sediment microbial communities in response to fracking from Pennsylvania, USA - Cold Stream Run_MetaG_CSR_2013 | ecosystem: Environmental > Aquatic > Freshwater > Creek >...
CCTCGTCAAACCGGCGCACTTCGGATTTCGTCTTGGCGGGCGCGTGGGACTCGATAGCGGCCATCGACGCGCCGTCCATGCCGGTGGCGACGACGGACACGCGAACCACCCCGTCCAGGCTCTTGTCGAACGCCGCGCCGAAAATGATGTTGGCGTCGGGATCGACCTGACCGGAAATGGCGTTGGCCGCTTCGTCAACCTCCAGCAGCGTCATGTCCAGACCGCCGGTGATGTTCACGAGCACGGCCTTGGCGCCTTTCAGGGTGACTTCATCGAGTAGTGGATTCTGAATCGCGTTCTCGGCCGCCATGAGCGCGCGGCCTTCGCCGGACGCCTCGCCCGTACCCATCATGGCCTTGCCCATCTCGGTCATGACCGTGCGCACGTCGGCGAAATCGAGATTGATCAGGCCGGGCAGCACCATGAGGTCCGTGATGGAGCGGACGCCCGAATGCAGCACCTGGTCGGCCATGGCGAACGCCTGGGCGAAGGTGGTCCGCTCATTGGCCACGCGGAAGAGGTTCTGATTGGGAATGACGATCAGGGTGTCAACATAACGCTGCAATTCGGCGATGCCCGAATCGGCCAGTCGCATGCGGTGACGACCCTCGAAGTGGAATGGCTTCGTCACCACCCCAACGGTCAGGATGCCGCGCTCGCGCGCGCACTTGGCGATGATCGGTCCGGCGCCGGTGCCGGTGCCGCCGCCCATGCCAGCGGTGATGAACACCATATGGGCGCCATCGAGATGCTCGCCGATCTCCACGGCCGACTCCTCGGCGGCCGACATGCCCACCTCGGGGTGAGCGCCGGCGCCGAGACCCTGCGTGACGTTGGCGCCCAGCTGGATGCGCCGGTCGGTCTTCGAGAACGCCAGCTGTTGCGAATCTGTATTGGCGACAACGAATTCGACGCCTTCGAGGCCCGCCTCAATCATGTTGTTGACGGCGTTGCCACCGGCGCCGCCGACACCGAACACGACGATCCTCGGCTTCAATTCCGACGATTGAGGAGCAAACACCTTGAACGTCATCTAGGCTACGCAGCCTCCATGCTAAGCGGTTCGCCAATCGCGCCCGGTCGCGGACCGAATCACCGCGCCAAACGACAGAACAGCCAAGTCCGTTAATCCGAGGTTAATCGCTTAGGGTGAGTCGGCGCTCGCGGGAGCCTCAATCCAGACCAAGGCGTGGAAATAGCTGTGTAAAAGATGCCCCATCACGCGAAATTCGACGTCGTGATGGGTCTTTGCGCCGCCAATACGCTTCGCGGTGGCGAAATCTTTACAAATTGTCCCGCAGCCAGGCCGTCGCCTTGGCGATCACATTCGCGTTAGGGTCGATGGCGCGCCGGGACGGGTCGCCGCCAAGCCGGCGACCGGCGCGCAGATCGCGCGGACCGAACGCGGCGCGGTGCAGGACGCCAGCGGCGGCGCAATAGCCAGGCCCCCCCGCCGCCTCGGCAAGGTGCGGGATACGGCCGGGCCGGCCGAGCCGGACGTTCCGGTCAAACACCCGCGTGGCGACTTCACGCACGCCGGCGAGCTGGCTCGCCCCGCCGGTCAGGACGACGCCGGCCCCCAGCTCGAGAGCGCCAGCGGATTTCAGGCGATCCTTGAGGATTTCCAAGGTCTCCTCGACCCGCGGCGCGATGATCCCCTTGAGCATCGAGCGTGGCGCCGTCACGGGGCCGGCGCCGGGATCGTCGCCGCGCGGCGGCGCCTCGATCATTTCGCGGTCTTCGTTTGTCGAGGCGATCGCGGAGCCGTGCAAAGTCTTGATCCGCTCGGCGCCGCCCAGAGACGTCGAGAGCCCTTGCGCCACATCCTTGGTGACGTGCGACCCGCCCACCGGAACGCTATCGACATGCACCAGGGAGCCGCCGCTGAACACCGCCACGGAGGTCGATCCGCCGCCCATGTCGATGCAGATGGCGCCCAGCTCCATCTCGTCTTCCTCCAGAGCCACGAGGGCGGAGGCGTAAGGCGCCGCCATGACGCCCTCAAATTCCAGATGCGCCAGGCCGACGCAGTGGCCGAGCGTCTGGTAGACACCTTCCTTCATCGACACGGCGAGCAGGTCCAACCCCAGCATACGGCCCGACATGCCCCGGGGATCGACCACGTGGCCTTGTCCATCGACGTTCCAGCACACGGCACGCAGGTGAATCACCTTGCGTCGGTTGAGGCGCAGCGTCGCCGCGGCCTGGGCGATGGCGCGGGCCTGGTCGGCCTCGGTAATGGCGCGCCCGCCGGTGGCGACCCTGGCCGTCACGCGATGGCTGGCGAGCTGGCCGCACGAGGTGACCATGGTCACGCTGGAAATATCAACACCGGCCATGGCTTCGGCCCGTTCGACCGCCTGGGCTATGGCGCGCGAGGCCTCGGCGACATCGACGATCGCGCCGCCGCGGACACCGCGGGACTGCACATAGCCGATACCCGCCGCGGTGAGGGCTCGTTCCGGCCGTCGGATGCCGTCCGGCTTGAGGATGAAGCAGGCGACCTTGGAGGCGCCGAGGTCGACCGCCGCGACGACCTGCGGGCGACCCAGGCTGAGTTTCAAGCCGTCACGCCCGTCTCGACGACCGGCAACGTTCGTCGCGGGACGGTCCATCACAGCCTGCATAGATTGGCCCCTCACGGTGTTTTTGTTTGAGTCGCGATCACCGACCCAAATGGACGCACCACGGTTAAATTGCGATTACGCAGGTCGATACGCGCCAAGCCAAGCTCAAGTGCGTTGCCCCCTGCGTCAAGGCGATCCAGGCGTGACAATGCAGCATCTTCCTCGCCTGCGGGCAGAAGGATCACGGTGCGGCTTTTCAGAATGATGTCCCAGCGCCGGCCATCGACCCGCCGGAGCGCCGAAACGCGCGACGCCAGTCGCGGTCTCGCCGCGATCAGGGGGAGTATTTCCGCCGCGTGGGTATTGGCGTCGACGCCGACGACCAGGGGCAAGGCGCCGACACGCGCGGGCGCGACCGAGTTGACGATCTGCCCATTGGACGCGATCACGGATTGGCGCCCGGCCACCTGCCAGATCGCCAGCAGGGGCCGTTCGCGGACGGAAACCACCAGCGTGCCAGGGAACAATCGTTCGACGCTGGCGTTGGCGACCCACCCCACCTGCTCCACGCGGGCGCGGATGGCGGCGAGATCCAGTCCGAGTATGGGCGAACCCGGCTTCACCCCGATCGCCTTGAGAATTTCGCCTTGAGAGGCCGAGGAGGCGCCATCGAGCCTGATGGTGTTCACGCGCAGGCCAAGACCGGCGAACTGCCCCCGCGCCAGGGCGTCCAGGGACGCGGCGGTCGCGCCGGCGCCGTCACCGACCTGTCGGCCAAAAGCCAGCAGCCGCTCACCCCGCGAGCCCGTGGCGAGGACCGCCACCCCGAGCAAGACCAGCACCAGGGCGCCGGCGGTCAGCGCCGCCAGCCTGATCCCGCCACGACGCGCCGAGGCCAGTTTCGAGGGGCCAGCGGGGGCCGGGCGGCGCGGCGCCGCGCGCGCGCGGTCGGGCGCCGGCGCCGACGACGGGCGCGACCTCGATTTACGTCGCCGATCTCGCTGCGCAGCGGCGGGCAAGCCCATCCTCCGTGATCCAGAGCACCAGGTCGTCAAAGCCCATGCCGACATGCGCCGCCTGCTCGGGCGCGAGCGAGGTGGGTGTCATTCCCGGCTGGGTGTTGACCTCCAACAGGAACAGAAGGTCGTTAACGTCGTCATAACGAAAGTCACTTCTGGTTAAGCCTTGGCATCCGAGCGCGCGATGAGCGGCGAGCGCCTGGCTCATGGCGGCCGAGGCGACGGCCGCGGGGATGCGCGCGGGGATAATGTGGATCGATCCTCCCTCGCCATATTTGGCCTCGAAATCATAGAAGCCGGTGCGCGGTTCGATCTCGGTGACCGCAAGCGCGCGGTCGTCCATCACGGCGACGGCCAGTTCGAGCCCGGGGACGTAGGGCTCGATCATCACCTGATCGCCAAACGCCCAGTCCGGCGACAGCAGTTCGGACGGCGGCGCGTTGGCGCCCTCGAAGACGCGGAAGACGCCAACCGAGGAGCCCTGAGCATTGGGTTTCACGACATAGGGCGGTTTCATCACATGGGCGCGACCGGCGACCATCCTGTAGAAGAGGCCACCGCCAGGGACCTGAACGCCGGCGGCCGACATCACGGCCTTCGCCTTGGCCTTGTCCATGGCCAGCGCCGAGGCCAGGACGCCAGAGTGCGTGTAGGCCAGGTCCAGGGTCTCCAGAACCCCCTGCACGCAGCCATCCTCGCCCCAGGCGCCGTGGAGGGCGTTGAAACACACATCCGGATTGAGAGCGCCCAGCACCGAAGCGAGGTCACGGCCGGCGTCCACCCGGCTGACCCGCGCGCCGAGACGGTTAAGCGCGTCCGCGCAAGCCGCGCCCGTCGCCAGACTCACCGGCCGTTCAGGTGACAGGCCACCCATCAGCACGGCGACATGGCGATCTTTGAGCGGTGCGGTCACGCGAGATCCAGTTGCGGGGGCGAAGTCCGTGTTGTGTCTGACTCGCGCGGGTCTGTTAAGGGTGTTGGGACTCCCGCCGCCCGATGCGTTTGATCTCCCAGTCCAGCTGAACACCGAACTGCGCGACCACATCCGCGCGGACCGCTTCGCCGAGGTCTTCGAGTTCGGCGGCGGTGGCGTCGCCGGTGTTGATCAGGAAGTTGGCGTGCTTGGGCGAGAACATGGCCCCGCCATGGGCCTTGCCGCGCCAGCCGGCTTCGTCGACGAGGCTCCAGGCCGACCGGCCTGGGGGATTCTTGAAGGTCGAGCCGCCGGTTTTCTCGCGGATAGGCTGGCTCTCTTCGCGGCGGCGGGTGATCTCTGCGATAGCCGCCTCGATTTCCTCGCGCTTACCAGGGCGGCCCTTGAAGATGGCGCCGGTCCAGATGATGTCGGCCGGCGCCTGGCTGGAGCGATAGGCGTAGCCGAGGTCAGCCGTGGTGAAAACGCGCCGGGCGCCCTGGCGGTCGACCCCCCAGGCCACCTCCAGCCAATCCGCGGTCTCCGACCCATAGCATCCAGCGTTCATCGTGAGCGCGCCGCCGATCGACCCCGGAATGCCGGCGTAGAACTCCAGGCCGGCGACCGACGCCTTGGCCGCGGCCCTGGCGACGGCGGCGTCCGGGGCCGCCGCGCCGACGATAAGGCGACACCCCTCCGCCTCGGGCGCGATTTCGGTGAAGCCTCGCCCGACCAGCCGGATGACGACACCCTCGACACCGCCGTCACGGACGATCACGTTCGAGCCGACGCCCAGGACAGTCACGGAAATCTCCCTTGGCAGGGCCTTGAGGAAATCCGACAGATCCTCCTCGTCGGCCGGCAGGAAGAGGACGTCGGCCGGCCCGCCGACGCGCAGCCAGGTAAAGGGGGCCAAGGGTTCGTCGAAAAGCAGACGCCCGCGCACGGTGGGCAGCCTCAGGCGCCAGTCGCTCACGCCTTGGCGACCTTGGCGGCGCGCAGTTGGTCAGGCAGGGCGTAGGCCCAGTTGGTGATGTCTCCCGCGCCCAGGAAGATGACCATGTCGCCATCGGCGGCCTCGCCGGCGATGATGGCGGGCAGCTCGGCTGGATTGGCGAGGATAAGGACGCGGCGATGGCCGTGACGGGTGAGGCCCTCGGCGAGGGCTGGGCTGTCGAACCCAGGGATCGGCGCCTCGCCGGCTGGGTAGACCGGGGCGAGAACCACAACATCGGCGTCGTTGAAACAGCGACAGAAATCCGCGAACAGGTCGCGCAGCCGCGAATAGCGATGGGGCTGCACCACGGCGATCACGCGGCTGGCCGTCATGCCCCGGGCCGCCGCGAGCACGCTGGCGATCTCCACCGGGTGGTGGCCGTAGTCATCAATGATCCGCACGCCGCCCACGACGCCGGTGGTGGTGAACCTGCGCCTGACGCCGGCGAAGCCGGCGAGGCCGACACGGATCGCCTGGTCGTCGACACCCAGTTCGCGGGCGACGGCGATGGCCGCCAGGGCGTTGAGGACGTTATGATGGCCGGCCATCGGCAGGGCGAGGTTCGCCAGGACATCCTTCGCGCCGCCCGGACCGGCGATCTGAACGGAAAAGGTCGCGCCGTCGGGGCCCATGGCGATATCGACGGCCCTGACTTCGGCCTGAGGATTCACGCCATAGGTGATCAGGCGCCGGTTTTCGATCAGAGCCGCGATATCCTGCACCACGGGGTGGTCGATGCACAGAACGCCAAAGCCATAAAACGGCACGTTTTCGATGAAGTCGCGGAACGCGGCCTTCAGCGCCTCGAATGTCCCGTAGTGGTCCAGGTGCTCGGGATCGATGTTGGTGACCACCGCGGCGGTGGAGCGCAGCTTCAGGAAGGTGCCATCGCTTTCGTCGGCCTCGACGACGATCCACTCGCCGCCGCCCACCTTGGCATTGGCGCCATAGGCGTTGATGATACCGCCGTTGACCACGGTGGGGTCCAGGCCGCCGGCGTCCAGCAACGCGGCGACCATCGAGGTGGTGGTGGTCTTGCCATGCGTTCCGCCCACGGCGACAGAGTAGAGCACCCGCATGAGCTCCGCGAGCATTTCCGCCCGGCGCACCAGGGGGATTCGCGAGGCGCGAGCGGCCGACATTTCCGGATTATCGTCACGGATGGCGCTGGAATAGACGACCGCCGAGGCGCCGCGAACGTGATCCGCCTGGTGGCCGATGAACACCTGGGCGCCGAGCGCGCGCAGGCGTTCGGTGTTGGCGTTCTCCCGCGCATCGGACCCCTGCACCGAGTAGCCGCGGCGCAGCATGATCTCGGCGACGCCACTCATGCCAATGCCGCCAATGCCGATGAAATGGACGGGACCGAGCGCGAAGGGCGTGGGACGAAGACGCATGACGCCGAGCTAGCCCAATTCGCCGCGCCTCGCAAAAGGGTTCGCGGCGGCCACCCCAATCCGGGCCCCGGACGCCTTCGTCCGCGGATCGCTCGCCGGGCCAATGGCTGGCGGCGCCACATCAGCGCCAGCCGGCGGGAAGAGAAGCGCGGGCCTTGCGGACGAGGGCGTCCGCTCCCTGAGTCTCAGGAGGTGTTCAGCCGGCGTTGCGCCACCAAGGGTGCGCCGCCACCAAGGGTGCGCCGCCACCAACAATGTCCGAAGTCAGTCCTGTCCCATCAGGGCTTCAAGCCGCCGCCCCCCAAAAGGCCCTGAATTGGATCGAACCGTCTCACCTTCGCGGGTGGGGGTCAGGACGATGGATTCCCCTTGCCGCCGCACATAGACGGTATCTGAGTTGACCCAGTAAAGACGCGGCAGCCTTACAAATTGCCAATTATCACGTTCGAATACGATCGCGGTGTCCATCGCGCTGGTTCTCCCAAACCCCGAACTTGCCATTGGCCAGGGGACCCAGACGGCCTCCACGCCCGGATCGCTCAGCCTCTTGGGAGTTACATAATGCAAACGGAACAAAGTTGGAACAGATAAATTTGCAATTTGCGCTTTTTTCAGGAGCGCCGTCGCCTCGCCGTCACCTCGACAAGATCGGCCAATCGATCTGCCGCATCAGGACGCGCCAGGCCGTGAGCCGCCGCCGCCATGCGCGCCAGCCGCGCGGGATTGTCGAGAAGCTTGATCAAGGCCGCCGTCATCGCCTCGCGCGACAATTCGGCTTCCCGCGCCACAACCGCGCCGCCGGCCCGGGCCAGGACGGCTGCGTTCTGACCCTGGTCATCATCAAGAGCCGCGCCGAGCGGCACCAGGATCGAGGGCCTGCCCGCGACCGTGAGTTCGGACACCGTCGAGGCGCCCGCCCGGCCGATGACCAGGTGCGCGCGCGCCAGACGACCCGCCATGTCGCGGAAGAACGTGGCCAACTCGGCGTCGATCAAGGCGTCGGCATAGGTGGATCTGGCGGTGTCCAGACTCTCGGGACGGGTCTGCTGCTCGACGTGCAGTCGCCCCCGCAACCGCTCGGGCAGAGCGGCGAGGGCCACCGGCATGAGTTCGGAAAGCAAACGCGCGCCTTGGCTGCCACCGGTGATCAACAGTCGAATCTGCTCGGTGGGAGGCTCATAGGGCAGGCCGTAGAGCGCCTGAATTTCCGGGCGAACGGGGTTGCCGACGACGACCGCCCGCGCCTGCGTGCGGGCGCTGGCCTTGGCCAGACCGTCGAAGGCGCAACCGATCTGGGTCACCATGGGCGCCAGCAGACGGTTCGCCCGTCCGGAGACGGCGTTCTGTTCGTGAATGACGGTCGGTCGGCCCTGACTGATGGCCGCCAGCAGCGCCGGGAGCGAGGGATAGCCGCCAAATCCGACCACCACGTCCGGATCCAGTTCCCGCAGCGCGGCGCGGCCCTCGAGAACCCCGCGGGCGATCATGATCACCGCGCGCGGGATGCTGAGCGGATCGGCGCGGCGCACGGTCGCCGATGGCAGGGTCACGACGCGTTCTGACGGAAACTGGCGAACCAGACCTTCGACACGTTCGTCCGTGGCCAGGATCACGCGCCACCCGCGCGCGCCAAGCGCCTCCGCCAGCGCCTGAGCGGGAAAGAGGTGGCCGCCGGTCCCCCCGGCCGCGACAACCGCGGTGCGGCGCCCGCTAATCAGCTTCGTCCGATGGGCCGATGTCGTCCGAACCCGCGAAGGGACCGAACTGGCGCCGCGTGAGGGCCAGGGCCATGCCCATGGTCAGGCTCATGGCCAGCATGGAGGATCCGCCGTAGGAGATGAACGGCAGGGTCATGCCCTTGGTCGGCGCGAGGCCAAGATTGACAACGATGTTGATGAACGCCTGCATGCCGACCATGGCGAAGAGGCCGGCGGCGGCGACCTGCTCGAACGGCTTGGCGATTTTCATCGCCCTGTAGAGGCCGCGGATCACCAACAGGGCGAACAATGAAATCAGCAGCAGCGACAGCCACAAGCCGTATTCCTCGGCCGCGGCGGAATAGGCGAAGTCGGTGTGCATATCGGGAATCTGCACCTTCATGATCCCCTCGCCGGGGCCACGGCCAAACGCGCGGCCGGCGGCGATCGCCTCGGCGGCGCGCTGAACCTGGCCAGGCTCGGTGGGTTTGGGATCAAGAAACACAGCCATGCGGGCGTGGACGTGCGGAAAGATGAAGTAGGTGCTGACGAGGCCGACCATCGCCGTCCCGCCCATGCCAAGGATCCAGGCCAGGGGCATTCCGGCGACCCAGAACGCCGCGCCGAACGCGGCCGTGATCAGCGCCGTCTGGCCGATATCCGGTTCCATGAGTAGCAGGACGACCGCCACGGCATAGAGGCCAAAGGCGATCATGACTCCGGGAATCTCACCCTTTCGGGCTTCGGCGAACATCCAGGCCACGAGCACGACGAGCGCGGGCTTCATGAATTCGGAAGGTTGCAGGGCGAATCCGCCGAATTCCACCCAGCGGGTGGCTCCCTTGGCGTTGTGACCCAGAAACGGCAAGGCCATCATGGCCACGATCGCAACCAGATAGACGAAGAAGGCGACACGGCGAACGCCGCGCGGCTTGAGCACGGAAACCGCGAGTACAATCACGACCCCGAGGCCGGCGAACGCGCATTGGCGCAAGGCGAAATAGAAGGGTGAAGCGATACCCAGGCGCGAGGCCGCCGCCGGGCTGGTGCCAAACTGCAGCAGCACGCCGAGGGTTATGAGCGCCGCCGTCGCACCCAGGAGCAGATGATCGGTGGTCCACCACCATTGCGCCCAACGGGAACTGTCAGTTCGCGCGAAGGGGTGAGCGCGGGTCGACATCAGCGCGCGTCTCCTCGGGTTGAATCGGGCTGCAGAGCGAGAACCGCTGACCGGAACGCCTCTCCGCGGGCCTCGAAGTCGGCGAACTGATCAAACGAGGCGCAGGCCGGCGAAAAGAGCACTATGGCCTCCTCCCCCGTCGCGCGCGCGTCCTCGAAGGCGGCGCGCACGGCGACATCCATGTCGCCACATTGGGCGACGGGCGCGCGGCCGGCCAAGGTCGCGCCGAAATCCGCCGCCGCCTCGCCAATGAGATAGGCCTTGGCGATCGAGCCGAAGAGGTTGGACAATGTGTCGATCCCCGACTTCGCACGGCCGCCGGCGATCCAATAGAATCGCGGGTAGGCGCTCATGGCTTGACGCGCGGCGTCCACATTGGTGGCCTTTGAATCGTTCACAAAACGCACGCCGTCTATGACGCGTATGGTTTCCATCCGGTGAGCCAATCCCGGAAAACCGCGAAGTCCGGAGATCGCCTCCGTCGCGCCGATGCCCAGGGCGCGCGCCGCGGCGTAGGCGCAGGCCGCGTTTTGCCAATTGTGCCGGCCCGGCAACGCCGTCACGTCTCGAAGGTCATCGACCGCGACCGGGGAACCGTCGAGGGCGTCGTAGAGGACGCCTTCGGCGACATAGACACCGCCGCTGACAGGGCGACGCACGCTGACTGGCCAGGCGTTCGTCGCCTTCGCCGCCTGGAGTTCGGCCAGGAACCGCTCGCCCCAGGGGTCATCGACGCCGATCACCGCGGTGTCCCGCGCCGTAAGGTTGCGCAGCACACGCCGCTTGGCGGCGGCGTATCCCTCCATGTCGCCGTGCCGGTCGAGGTGATCCTCGGTAAGGTTCAGGATGATGGCCACGTCGGGCTTGAGCGTATGGGTCAAGTCGAGTTGAAACGAGGACAATTCCAGGACGAAAATGGCGCCAGCGCGGAACGGGTCCAGTCCGAGCACGCCGACACCGATGTTTCCGCCGATCCGGGCGTCGCGGCCGGCGTGACGAAGCATGTGCCCGATGAGCGCGGTCGTGGTCGACTTTCCGTTTGTGCCGGTGACGGCCACGACGCGGGGACGGGACGCCGCCGGAGCCGCGGAAACCGCTCGGGCGAACAGTTCGACATCGCCGATGATCTCGACGTGGGACGCCTGGGCGAGGCCGACCGTCCAATGAGGCGCGGGGTGGGTGAGCGGCGCGCCGGGCGCGAGAACCAGCGCGGCAAAGCGCCGCCAGTCGGCGTCGCGAAGGTCCACGACGTTGAACCCCTCGGCAAAGGCGGCGGCCCGGGGCCTGGGTTTGTCATCCCACAGACACGGCCTGGCGCCGCCGGCGACCAAGGCTCGGGCGGCCGTGAGGCCCGACCGCGCGAGCCCAAAGACGGCGATTTCTCTCCCCTCGAATGCGCTGACGGGGATCACGCGGGCCTACCGCAGCTTCAGCGTGGAAAGGCCGATCATGGCAAGCATCACCGCGACGATCCAAAATCGAATGACGACGGTCGATTCCGACCAGCCCAGACGTTCGAAATGATGGTGGATCGGCGCCATCAGAAACACGCGGCGCCCGGTGCGCTTGAACCACAACACCTGAATGATCACCGAGACCGTCTCAATGACGAACAGGCCGCCGACAATGCCGAGGACGATTTCGTGCTTGGTGGCGACCGCGACGGCGCCCAGCGCGCCGCCAAGGGCCAGCGAGCCGCAATCCCCCATGAAGATCCTCGCGGGCGGCGCGTTATACCAAAGAAAACCGAGGCCCGACCCGACGATGGCGGCGCAGAATACGGCCAGCTCTCCGGCCCCCGGGACGAAGTGAAGCTCCAGGTAACCGGCGAAGACATAGTTGCCGACGAGATAGGCGATGAGCCCGAAGGTCGCGGCGGCGATCATTACGGGAACCGTCGCCAGCCCATCGAGACCGTCGGTGAAGTTCACCGCGTTTGAGGCGCCAACGATGACGAAGGCGCCCAGCGCCAGGTAGAACCAGGATAGATCGACGAGCGCGCGCTTGAAGATCGGAAACGCCAGCGACGTCGAAAGATGCGTTCCCTCGGGCGACGCCTGACCATATCGGATCATCAGATAGACCGCCGTCATGGCGATACCGGCTTCCACCGCCAGCCTCGCGCGACCGGAAATGCCTGCGGTCGACTGCTTGGTGACCTTGGCGTAGTCGTCGAGGAACCCCAGAACGCCAAAACTGAGCGTCACGAGAAGCACCGCCCATACATAGACGTCGGTCAGATCGGCCCAGAGCAGGGTTGAGATCGAAATCCCAGCCAGGAACATCAGCCCGCCCATGGTGGGCGTCCCGGCCTTTTCGATGATGTGACGTTCGATTCCGTCCGCGCGGATCGGCTGTCCCTTGCCTTGGCGGGCTTTCATCCAGCGGATGAAGCGCGAGCCCATGGTGACGACAACCAGCTGCGCCGTCGCCACGGCCATGCCGCCCCGGAAGGTCAGATACCGCACCAGATTGAGGACCGGCACATAGTGCTGATGCTCGGCGAACCGCTGATAGAGCCAGTACAACATCAGCGACCCTCCAACTTGGTCTGATCCGCGGAGGTCACAAGTCTGTCGACGATCCACGAGGCGCGCGAATCATGCGAGCCCTTGATCATGACCACGTCGCCCGGTCCGATCTCCCGCGCAAGGTTTGGATACAGGTCCTCCACCGACATGGCGTGAGCGCCGCGGCGCGAGGCGGGCAGCGCCGCGTAGAGGCTGGCCATCAAAGGGCCGGCGCAAAACACCGCATCGATCTTCGCGTCCTCGACCGCGCCCGCCAGTTCGGCGTGCCGGGTCCGCGACTGGGCGCCCAGCTCGAGCATGTCGGTGAGGACCGCGATCCTGCGGCCTTCCGCCGGACGCGCGCCGAGGGCGGCAACAGCGGCCGCAACGGACACGGGACTGGCGTTGTAGCTTTCGTCGACAAGTATGAATTCGCCACCGCGGCAATTCACACGCCTGACGGCGCCGCGCCCAGGCAACGGCTGAAAATTCGAGATCGCCATGACGGCGGTATCCAGATCTACCCGCAGCGCGCGGAGCATGAGCAGGGCGCAGACACTCATCGGGCCCCAATGGCGGGCGGACTGTGAGACAGGGAATACGACCGCACGCCCGTCAACGAGGGCGGACACGGTCGCGCCGATCGCGTCGGGTCGAAAATCGACAACCCTGCCCTCGACATCGGAACCCGCGCCGAACGCCACTATGCGCGCGCCCTTTTCCAGCGCTGCCGCCCGCAGCAGATCAAACCAGCGGTTGTCGGCGTTCAGGATCGCCACCCCGTCAGGCTCAAGGCCGGCGAAGATCTCGGCCTTGGCCCGCGCGACCCCGGCTTCGCCGTCGGCGAAGTTCTCCACATGCACCGCCTCGACCGTCGTGATCGCCACGGCGTGGGGACACACCATCTGGCTCAAGGGCAGGATCTCAAGAGCGTGATTCATGCCTATCTCGAAAATCGCGCCCCGGGTATCGGCGGGCATGCGCGCCAAGGTCAGGGGCACGCCCAAGTGGTTGTTGTACGACTTTACCGAGCCATGGCCGTGACCTAGGGCATCGAGGCCAGCGCGGACAAGCTGGGTGACGGTCGTCTTGCCAACTGAACCCGTCACCGCCCCGCGAACCGCCCCGGCGGCGCGGTCGCGCGCGGCTGTCGCCAGGGCTTGCAGGGCCGCGAAAGTATCCTCAACGACGACGCGGGGGCCGTCGACCTCCCGGCTCGCCAAGACGCCGGCGGCGCCGGCGGCAAACGCCAGAGGCGCGAAGTCATGGCCGTCGCGGGCGCCCGTCAGGGCGACGAACAGGTCGCCGCGGCCGATATCGCGGCTGTCGATGCTGACGCCAGTGGCGGCGAATTCGCCGCCGGCGATCCGGCCGCCGGTCGCCTTGGCGATATCATTGGACGTCCACAACGGCCTGGCGCTCCGCGTGCCCCCAGGGGGCAGGTCAACCAAGCTCATCCTCCAGCCCCAGTGCCAGGCGGGTTTCGGCGACGTCGTCAAAGGGCCGCACCACGTCGCCCACGGTCATACCCTGCTCGTGACCCTTGCCCGCCACAACGAGGATATCTCCCTCGCCCAGGAGCGCGGCGGCAGCGCGGATGGCTTCGCGGCGATCGGCAAGGTCGATCAGGCCCCGGCCGCCCTCAACGATCTGAGCGCGGATGGCCGCAGGATCCTCGTGCCGCGGATTATCGTCGGTGACAAAGGCGACGTCGGCGAGGTCGGCGGCGATAGCCCCCATCTGCGGACGCTTGCCGCGATCGCGGTCTCCGCCCGCGCCGAACACGACGATCAGGCGGCCTCGTACGTGAGGCCGCAGAGCGGCGAGCACCGTGGCGAGCCCATCGGGCGTGTGAGCGTAGTCCACAAAGGCCTCGCCGCCGCGTGGACCTGATCCCACCCGCTGCAAACGACCAGGGGCGCCTTCGAGGTTTTCGAGCGCGGCCATGACGGTCTCGGGCCGCTCGCCGGCGGCGATGCAGAGCCCAGCGGCGACGAGCGCGTTGGACACCTGGAACGCGCCGACAAGGGGCAACACCAGATCATACGGCCGCCCCCAGGCGGAGACCTGTATCCGCTGGCCGCGCGGCAACATCGTCCGCCCGGTCAAGGTCAGGCCCTGACCCATGGCGCCGACGGACATGACCGTGTGCCCGTGGGTCACCGCGGCCGCGGCGAAGGCGCCATAGGCGTCGGTATCCGCGTTGAGCACGGCCGCGCCGCCACGTGCAAGCAAGGTGTCGAACAGGCGCAGTTTGGCGGCGCGATAGACGCCCATCGTGCCGTGATAGTCCAGGTGATCCTGAGTGAGGTTCAAGAAGCCGGCCGCCTTCAGCCTGACACCGTCCAGCCGTCGCTGATCGATGCCGTGCGACGACGCTTCCAGCGCGACGTGAGTGACGCCGCGGGTCGCCAGATCGGCCATCAGGCGCGCCACATCGGCCGCGTCGGGTGTCGTCAGGCCAGGCGGCGTCAGCTGTTCCGCCCCAGCGCGCACCCCCAGGGTGCCCATGCTGGCGGAAAGCCGACCGCAAGCGGTGAAGATCTGGCGACAAAAGGTGGCGACCGAGGTCTTGCCATTTGTGCCGGTGACCGCAACGCACGTGGCGGGTTGAGCCCCGTAGAAGGCGGTCGCGGCCAGGGCATAGGCCCTGCGGGGATCGCCCACGCGGACGACGGGTGCGGCGATTCCCTGGATCTGTTCGCTTGCCAGCACGGCGGCCGCGCCACGGGCGAGAGCAGCGGGAACAAAGCTCTTGCCGTCGGCTTTCGCGCCCGGCAGGGCGGCGAACAGGAATCCTTCCTCGACCTTGCGGCTGTCGGCGGTGACGCCGCGAATGATCGGATTGTCGGCGAGGTCCTTATGGACGAGGTCCGCCAGACGGATCGGGCTGATCGCCTGCGTCGTTGAAAACCGTGGGGTTGCGTTCACAGTCCGCCCTCCGTGAGGTGCGAGGGATCGACCTTGTCCCGATCGGCCTTGGCCACGGCCACGCCCCCGGCGACCGGCGTGAGGCCGAGCAGGGGCGCGATCCGGCGGATGACCTTGCCGGCAATCGGCGCCGAAACCGCGCCGCCGGTGGTGAAACCGCCCGTTTCAGCGGTCACCTTGGGTCCGTCCATCATGATCAAGGTCAGATAGCGGTCGGCGCCGAGCGGGCCATCGGTGGGGAACACGGCGGCGAATGACGCGAGGTTCAGCTTGCCCTTGCCGTAACGGCCGTTGACGAGCTTCGTCGCCGTGCCGGTCTTGCCGCCCACGCGGTAGCCTGGGACGTCCGCAGAGGCGCCGGTGCCGTTGGTGACATTGAGCCGCATGAGGTTCAGCATCGTGCGCGAGGTCGAGGCCTGAATGACGCGCCGTCCGGGCGCGGGCGCCTGCCCCGGCGCCAGTTTGCGCAGGGTGAGCGGCCGATAGACGCCGCCGTTCAGGATCGCGCTCATGCCGGTCGCCAGCATCAGGGGCGTGACAGAGATCGAATGGCCAAATGCGGTGGTGGCGACAATGTTCTCACTGAAGCGTTTTGGCACAAGCGGGTGGGCGCTCTCGGCCAGTTCGCTGGGCGCGGCGGCGAACAGGCCAAAATCACGAAAATAGTGAATTTCACGATCCGCGCCGGCGAGCAACCCGAGTCGCGCGGCGCCGATATTGGATGAGTGGGTGAACACTTCCCACAGGGGCAGGGTGTGGTCGCCCTTGTCATAGTCGTGGATCGTCTGACCCGGCAGGACGATTGGCGAGTGTACGTCGAACACCGTGGTGACATTGGCCACACCGCTATCGAGACCCATGGCCAGGGTGAACACCTTGAACACCGAGCCGGGCTCGAACACGGTGGCGGCGGCGTGGTTCGTGGCCGCCCACGGGTCTGCATGGCCTGGATTGTTGGGGTCGAAGCTCGGGTAGCTGGCCATGGCCAGGATCTCGCCCGTGCGCACATTGACGACCATGCCGACGGCGTCCTTGACCGCGAAGTGGTCGGCGGCCTGCTCAAGCTCGTCCTGCAGCGCGCCCTGGACCCGCAGGTCGAGCGACACCGCGTCCTGCGCGCGACCAGCGTCGCCTCGGATGACCTTGTCGAACGCCCGCTCCATTCCGGCGAGACCGACCCCGTCCTTGCTGGAGTAGCCAATGACGTGGGCGCCGGTCGAACCGAGGGGATAGAAGCGGCCGCCCTCTTCCTCGAAATCGAGGCCGGGCAGGGCCAGGTCGTGGATCTTCTCCTTGATGGCGGGCGTCAGGCCGTCGGCGACGAAGACCATGCGTCCCGGATCGGTGATGCGCGCCGGCCCTCCGCCCGCCCCGAGCAAAGCCATGAGCAGCGCCTTCAGCGGGTTCGGCGCGTGCCGCCGACTGATGGAGGGGTGGGATGCGTGTTCGCGCCCGGCGATAGCGTTTTCGATCTCGACGCGGCGAATATTCGGCGCGACCGCCTCGATCGCGGCGATGGTTCCGGCCTTGTCCGTGACCTCGACCGGCTTGATGTATAGGGCGTAGCGCGGAATATCGACGGCCAGGATGTCTCCATTGCGGTCGACGAGGTCGGCGCGCGCGCCGTGCATCGCCGCCGCCGCAACATGGTGTTGATCCAGCCCGGAAAACAGCGCCGCTCGCGTGGCGGCGATGGCGACGGCGAGAAACGCGGCGGAAAACATCGCCATCACAAAGAATATGCGCAGCCGGGCGCCCTCGCCCCGGTCTTCCGCGCTGGCGCGGTTTAGCGCCGCTCCAAGGCCGGCGACAAACTCGATCTGCTTGCGCCCGGCCGGAAGCTCGCCAAGGGCGCCGGTCTCGAAGAACGGTTCCGCCGTCATCGCGCCACCTCGTTCGCCGCATTGTCCGGAGCCGCGACCTCAGGCGTCGTCGAAATCTTGACCACCGCATCGGCGGCGCCCTTCGCGGCGATCGACGCCAGGGCCGACGGCGCGATTTCCCGCCGGGAATCCGGCGGGGTCAGCCCCAGATACTGGCGAGAGAGCGCCTCGACCCGCGGAGCCGAACTCAGCTTGGCCACTTCCATCCGCAACATACGGATGCGCTTCTGTTCCTGCTGGATCTGATCCTCGACCGCCGCGGCGCCCGCATCCTGCGCGCCCGCGAAGATCTTCAGGGTGTAGCTGCTCAGGGCGATGGTCAGCAGCAAGCCCCACCCCACAAGGTTGATCACGCGAAAACCGCGGACGCGGGCGGCCAGGATGTCAGGGAACTTCACGCCGCCAACCTCCACGCCGGAGCGGGCGTGCGTGTCGCGACCCGGAGCTTGGCGGACCGTGCGCGCGGGTTGGCCTCGATCTCGGAGGGCTGGGGCGTAAGCGCCCGCGCGTGCGTCAATGTAAAGCTCGCGGCCCGAGGAGCCGCCGCCGGCGGAGCGTGGCGCGACGCTCCCGGAACCTTCCCCGCTCGGTCATTGAGAAAGAGCTTCACGATTCGATCTTCCAGTGAATGGAACGAGACGACCGCCAGGCGTCCGCCGGCCTTCAACACCGATTCCGCGGCGATGAGCCCCGCCTCAAGCTCCTCAAGCTCGCCGTTGACGGCAATTCGCAGCGCCTGAAACACGCGGGTCGCGGGGTGGGTCTTGGCGCCGCGGCGCCCGCCGAGCGCATGCTCCACCACATCGGCCAGATCGACCGTTCGCTCGAACGGCCGCTCCGCGCGACGCCGGGCGATGAACGCGGCGATGCGACGACCCTGGGGCTCCTCGCCGTAGTTGCGAAAAATCCGGGCGAGGTCGCCGGGATCCGACCCGTTGACGAGGTCGGCGGCGCTTGCGCCATCCCGCGACATACGCATGTCCAAAGGACCGTCGCGCATGAAGGAGAAGCCCCGGTCGGCCTCGTCCAGCTGCATCGACGAGAGGCCAAGATCGAGCGCCACCCCATCCACGCTGGCGCCCTCGACATAGTCGGCCATGCGGGAGAACGGCGCGGTGACGAGCCGAAAAGACCCGCCATCGTCCATAGCCGGGATGAAGCGCGTCACGGTCGCGTCGCGATCGAACGCGATGACCCGCGCCCCGGCATTCAGGAATGCGCGGCTGTACCCGCCAGCGCCAAAGGTTCCGTCGACGATGATCCGCCCCGGCGCGGGGCCGATGGCGGCGACCACTTCGCCCAACATGACCGGAACATGCGGCGACCCGCTCACGACGCGGCCGCCCGTTGCGCCAGGCGCATCGCCGGCAACTCGGTCCGCGCGAATTGGCGCAGGGACTCGCGGTGCGCGGCGAACGCCGGCTTCGACCAGATCTGGAAACGATCGCCCATGCCAACGACCGAGACCCAGTCGCTAAGACCGAACATCTCACAGAGGTGCTCCGGCAAGGTGACTCGGCCAGCCGGATCCCAGGCCATCTTGGCCATCCCGCCGAAAATCGTCGTCTCCAAGGCCGAACGCAGGGGATCGCCCAGCGGCAAGCCGCGGATCAGGCCGTTGTAGTCATCGAACAGAGCCTGGCCGCCGCCTTCGATGCAATCGGCTTCGATCGAGGGAAAGCAAAACACGCCGTCGAAGGGGCCCGAGGCGACCGCGCGGAATTCCGCCGGCAGGACAATCCGCCGTTTCGCATCCATCTGCCTGTCGATCGTCGACCAGAACACAGCGGCCCACCCGATGCACGCCGAACCTTTTCCCGGCGTTGAGTATCGGTAGCACGGGGCAATATGCCACTCAATGACTCTGAATGCCTCAAAATGGGAAAATTAAGCGATTCTCCACAAATTTGTGGGAACGGGCCGTATATTTTGAGAACGTAAATAGAACAAATAAGTGATGGATCGCCGCGGCCACCGCGATTGTTCACGATGGCGAGGTTCTCTTGAGATCAAATGAATGCGGATCAGATGGCCTGTAAGCCGGGTTCTGTGCCGCCCCCGCGCTAACGGGGACGCGGCGGCCATTCCTCTGGACCGCCCGTCGCCGGGCGGTTCTCGCGACCTACCCGGACGCCTGGGCCGGCGAAGCCCTGCCGGCCTTGCGGCTGACGCGACGTCCCTATTTGGTCTTGCTCCAGGCGGGGCTTGCCATGCCGTCCCGATTGCCCGCGACGCGGTGGGCTCTTACCCCACCCTTTCACCCTTCCCCTCCTCCGCTCCAGGAGCTTCGAAGGGCGGTTTGCTTTCTGTGGCGCTATCCCTGGGGTCGCCCCCGGCGGGCGTTACCCGCCGCCTTTTCGCCGTGGAGCCCGGACTTTCCTCCCTCCCGTCGAAAGACAAGAGAGCGACCGCCCGGCCATCTGATCCGCCACCATGGTGAGCGGTCGACGGGGAAGCGTCAATTGCAATGATTGACAAGACCGCTGAAGCCAACCTTCATCCGGCGCCAGAGATCGGTCACGAAGCGCCGAGACCCAGGGGAGAGAGATTTTGAACTCACGCGCTGCCGCGCCGACAAGGTTGGCCCCATGAGCTCCGCGGCCGCGCCAGATACGCCCCGCCTCGATATGCGGACGAAGTTCTTTTACGGCCTGGGGTCGGTGTCATTCGGCGTGAAGGACAACGGCTTCAGCTATCTGTTGCTGTTGTTTTACAATCAAGTCGTCGGGCTGCCCGCCACGTCCGTCGGCTTCGCGCTGATGATTGCACTCCTGATCGACGCCTGCATCGACCCCCTGATCGGCCAGGTATCCGACAACCTGCGAACACCTTGGGGGCGGCGTCATCCCCTGATGTACGCCGCGGCCGCGCCGATCGCCCTGACCTACGCCGCGGTGTGGAACCCGCCCCACTGGGATCACCATCTGCTCTATATCTACCTGATTGCCTGCGCGGTCGGCGTGCGCGCGCTGGTGTCGCTCTATGAGGTGCCAAGCTCGGCGCTGTCGGCGGAACTCACCACCCACTATGACGAACGCTCGGTGCTGCTCAGCTACCGCTATTTCTTTGGCTGGGTCGGCGGCCTGACCATTCAGGTGGTGGCGTTCAAGGTGTTTCTGAAGCCCGACGCCCTGCACAAAATCGGGCAGCTCAACCCTGTGGGCTACGCCCATTATGGCGTCGCGGCCGCGGTGGTGATGTTTGTCGCCATGCTGGTCTCCTCGGTCGGCACCCACCACCGGATACCAACCCTGCGGGAGGCGCCGCCAAGGCGCCGCCTGACCCTCGCCCAGACGCTCGGCGAAGTGCGCCAGACGCTGAACAATCGCTCCTTTGCGTTCCTGATGATCTCAAGCCTGGCCTCGGCACTGATCATCGGCATCGGCGCAGCGCTCAATCCCTATTTCAACACCTATTTCTGGGGACTGACCTCGGACCAGATCGCCAATCTGACCGGCGCCGTCTTCCTGGCCGCCTTCATGGCCCTGGCCATCGGCCCGCGAATCGCCAGGCGCCTGGGCAAGCGATCCACCAGCATTTCGTTCTTCGTGCTGGCCGTGGCGGTGGGCATATCGCCGCTGTTGCTGCGCCTGGCCGGGCTGATGCCGCCCAACCATTCCCCGGCGCTGTTTTGGACAATCGTCTGCACCTCGATCATCGCGGTGACGTGCTCCATCGTCGCCACGACCATGGGGGGCGCGATGATCGCGGACGTCGTGGAGGAGGCCGAGCTCACGACCGGCCGCCGGTCCGAGGGGCTGTTCTTCGCCGCCTCCACATTCGTCAACAAGGCGATTTCAGGCTTTGGCGTTATGGGAGCGTCGGTGCTGATTCAGGTGATCGGCCTGAAACCCGGGGCCAGTCCGGCCTCGGTTCCTCCCGAAGTGTTGCGAAACCTGGCGTTGGTTTACAGCCCTCTGGCGATCACCCTCTACGGCGCGGCGATCGTCTTGCTGCTCGGCTACCGCATCACCCGCGAAAGTCACCGAGAAACGCTCCGCAAGCTCGCCGAGGCCTGAGGGTTCCGGTCAGGAAGCCGCGCGACGGGCGAGATCCATCATGCGCGCCCGGGTGGCCCCGTCGGCGACACCGTCGACGCCCTCGGGACGCCAGTGGCGTTGAAAGGCGCGGATGATGACCGCGAGCGCCTCGTCATAGGCGCCCAAACGGGGGCAGTCGTATCCGATCCGCGCCAACGCCGAGCGCACCACCATGACGCCCAGCCCGTCGTCACCAGGACCGAGCGGGGCTCCGGGCGCCGCCGGCGCGTCAGACCAAAGGCCGTGGCCCTCCCGGGCGAGCCGCCGCCAGGGGAAAAGCTCGCCGGGATCGCTCTTGCGATCGGGGGCGACGTCGGAATGCCCGACGATGCGATCGTCGGGCACGGTCCACCGCGACCGGATGTCCGCCACCAGACCGATCACAGAAGCGATCTGCGGTTCGGAGAAGGGCCGATAGCCGAATTCATGTCCGGGATTGACGATTTCCACGCCGACCGACCTGGCGTTGAGGTCGACATCGCCTCGCCAAAAACTCTTTCCGGCGTGCCAGGCGCGGCGCGCCTCAGGCACCAGAGAAAAGATGCGTCCGTCTTCCTCCACCAGATAGTGGGCCGAGACCTTCGCCGCCGGGTCGCAAAGACGCGCCAGCGCGGAGGGTCCATCGACCATGCCGGTGTAGTGCAGGACGATCATATCCGGCGGCGCCACGCGGGCGTCGAAATTGGGCGACGGCGCCGGAATGGGGATCACGGGATACGGCCTCGCATGAAGAGCCAAGGCGCCATGACATGGTTGCGCCGCAGGGCGATGATCAGAGCGCCCACCAGGGCGATCGCCGCCCCCAGCGCCATGCGCGGTCCGAACGGATCGTGGGTGATCGCCACGCCCAGTGCAATGGTCGCCAGCGGCGATAGCAGGGTCAGGGGCTGCAGCAGGTTGACGTCGTACTTCTGGATGAGGCCGTAAAACTGCGTGTGAGCGATCACCGAGACCACCAGGCCCGAGAACAGCACCGCCCAGAGGAAGGGCCAGAAGGCCGTCGCCAGGATTGCCCCCTGCCCTGTTTCCGTCACGGCGCTAAGCACGACCAGCGGCGCCAGTGAGGAAAATCCGACCCAGGCTTGCAAACGCAACGGACTGACGTCCTCGATCTGCTTCATCATCACGCCCCCAAGGGCGCCGGTGAAGGTCGAGGCAGCGATGAACCACATGCCGATTGACGGCGCGAATGTCGCGCCATTCCACATCACCAGGATCGCTCCGATCAGCGTCAGCAAAATGCCGATGCCGCGGCGCCAGCGAATTCGCTCGCCCAACATGAGAATCGACAGCAGCGTCGACATCGGCACGCCAAGCTGGCCGATCACGGCCATGGCCGACGGCGAGGTTGTCTTGAGACCCACGAAGGTCAAGCCGAACGTCCCCGCCCCCATGCATAGACCCACGACGATCATCCGCCACACAGGCTTGGGGGCCGGCAGCAGCCAGGGCGACATGGCCAGGGTGACGATCAGAAACCGCACCGCCGTGTAGAACAGCGGCGGACAGTTGAAGTGCGACACCATCAGCTTGGAAATGATGCTGTTTCCCGCCCAGGTCAGGCAGATCAACAGCAGCAATCCCAGATCACGCAAAGCCATGCCCCCGCCCTAAAGCGGTTCGGCGAAGGAGGGAATGTCGGGTCTGATTGTCCGCTAGGCCGCCGCGTCGAGTGAGAGGGTCTCGTAGCGCTTGAGGTGGTGATCGACCGAACCGAACTCGCTTTCGATCACGGTGGCCCGCTTGAAGTAGTGGCCGATCGCCAGCTCATCGGTCATGCCCATGCCGCCGTGCAGCTGAATCGCGTTCTGGCCGACGAACTTGCAGGCGCGACCGATCTGAACCTTGGCGGCGGAGACCGCCTTGGCGCGTTCCGCGGCAGGCTCACCGAGCTTGATGTGGGCCATGTAGTTCATCGAGATCGCCTGCTCGAGGTTGATGAACATGTCGACCATGCGATGCTGGAGCACCTGGAAGGAAGCAATCGGCACGCCGAACTGCTTGCGCTGCTTTGTATAGTCCAAGGTGCCTTCGTGCAGTTTGCGCAACACGCCGCAGGCTTCGGCGCAGGTGGCGGCGATCGCTTCGTCCACCACCTGTTCAACCAGCGGCAGGCCCTGGCCCTCGGCGCCGATCAGCGCATCCGCCGGAACCGAGACATTTTCAAGGAAGACTTCCGAGGCGCGACGGCCGTCGACCGTCGGGAAATCGCGCGTCACCACGCCGGCCGCCGATTTCTCGACCAGGAACACCGAAACTCCGCCGGGGTCGCGCTGAGCGCCGCCGGTGCGAGCCGTGACGATCAGGTGGCTGGCCCATGGGGCGCCGACGACGACGGCCTTGCGCCCGTTGAGCACATAGCCCGCGCCATCCTTGCGCGCCGTGGTCGCGAGATCGTGCAGGGTGTAGCGGCCCTGCGGCTCAGCGTAGGCGAAAGCCACCGTCATCTCACCGGCGATGATCCGAGCGATCTGATCACGCGCCCTCGCGCCGCCGTCGGCCTTGAGAAATCCGCCGCCGATCACCACCGTGCCAACGTAGGGTTCGACCACCAGGGCCTTTCCCAGCTCTTCCATCACGATCATATTGTCGATCGCGCCGCCGCCCAGTCCGCCCAGATCCTCCGAGAACGAGGCGCCAAGGATGCCCAGCTCTTCTGCAAAGGCTTTCCACACCTGCGGCCGCCAGCCGGTGGCCGACTTCACCGCCGCGCGGCGTTTGTCGAAATCATAGTGATCGGCCAGGTAGCTGGCGATCGTGTCGCGCACCATCGATTGTTCGTCGGTGAAATTGAAGTCCATGACCTGTCGGGTCCTTCGCGCTGGGTCAAAATGGAACGGGGCTGGCGGCGGCCGCTAGAGGCCGAGCACAGCCTTGGCGATGATGTTGCGTTGGATCTCGTTCGACCCACCGTAGATCGAGGTCTTGCGAAAGTTGAAATAATTGCCGGCGACGCCATGGGCTTCGTCCGGACCGATCGCGCCGAGGTTATGCGGCGCGTCACGCAGATATGGCGCGCCGTAATGTCCGGCGGCCTCCAGGGCCAATTCGGTCAATCGCTGTTGGATCTCGGTGCCCTTGATCTTCAGGATCGAGGATTCCGGTCCTGGTCCCTTGCCCGCACTCTCTCCCGCCAGGGTACGCAGCTCGGTGTATTCCAGGGCCGTGAGATCGATCTCGAGCTCGGCGACTTTTCGCTTGAAGAACGGATCGGCCAGCAGCGGGTTCGCGTCATCGGCGAGTTGGGTGCGGGAGATCTGACGCAGGCGATCGAGGTTGCGCTTGGAGCGCGCCACCCCGGCGATGCCGGTGCGCTCGTGCAGCAACAAGGCCTTCGCACAGGTCCAGCCCTGGTTCTCCTCGTGAATGCGGTTTTCCACCGGCACCTTTACATTGTCGAGGAACACATCGTTGACCTCGTGGCCGCCTTCCAGGGTGATGATCGGACGCACCGTGACGCCGGGCGACTTCATGTCGATCAATAGGAAGCTGATGCCGACCTGGGGCTTGGCGACAGGGTCGGTGCGCACCAGGAAGAAGCCCCAATCGGCGTGCTGCGCCAGGGTGGTCCAGGTCTTCTGGCCGTTGACCAGATAGTACTCCTTGCCGTCGTCACCGGTGATTCGTTCGGCTTTGGTCCTCAGATTGGCGAGGTCGGATCCCGCGCCGGGTTCTGAATAGCCCTGGCACCACCACACCTCTCCGTCCCGGATGCCGGGCAAGAATCGCGCTTTCTGCGCCTCGGTGCCGAAGGTGTAGAGCACCGGCCCGAGCATGCTGACGCCAAAGGGCATCTGGGCGAGGGTGTCGGCCCGCGCTTGCTCTTCCGACCAGATGTACTTCTGCGTCGGCGACCAGCCCGTCCCACCCCAGGCTTTCGGCCAGGACGGTACGGCCCAACCCTTCTTGGCGAGCACCTTGTGCCAGGCGAGATAGTCTTCCTTTGTTAGCGCGTCCTCGTTCAGCTGCTTTGCGCGCAGGTCCTCGGGGTAGTGCTCCGCGATAAAGGCGCGAACCTCCGCCCGGAAGGCGACATCCTCGGGGGAGAAGTCGAGATTCATGGGGATTCCTCCAGCGCCTGTACGGCGAAATTAGACCGGAGCGCTGTAGCCCCTTGGCCGGGGGAGTGTCTAGCGGGCGGGGCGACGGCGGCGGCTATCCCCTTCCCTGCCTCCCAGGTCCGAGCTCAAGCGCTCACAAAGCGAGACCTTGGCGGCGGTCGGGGATCGCCTTCACACGGAGCATGATCGCTTGGGGCGAGGGAACAGCGGGCATTTTCGCGCAACCGTCACAGCCGATCATCCGGCGCAAAAAGGACCAGTTCCGCGGGGAACTGGTCCAGTTGACGATGCTCGGGGAGTCTGAGGCGAAGGCGCTATCGATCGTTTGAGACCATCGCCACGGCGCGGGCGGGGGTCCCGTCGTGCAGGGCCGCGACCATGGGCGATCCCAAGGCCGCCACCGCCTGGCTCACCGCGACGCGCACGCAAGAGCGCCAGGCGGCGTCCTCGCCAAGCAGCCTGGGCTCAGGCTGATCGCCGCAGACCCCCCGCGCCGCCATGGTGATGCGGCCAAGAGCGGCCTTGGCCCCGGCCTCGCCGCGCAGGTCGAGGTCGGCGACGCGGACCTTGACCGACACGTTGTCGAGGTTGGCGTCCGCGGCCTGAGCCGCGCCGCCTAGGACGAGTGCGCCCGCAGCAACACACGCCAGCATAGAGAAGCATTTGATTGAAGATAAGTTCGACATATTCCGTTCCTCGTTTGATCAATGGGTGACGTGAATACAGCGTGAATCTTTGATACATTCAAATTAATTCGGATAAATGATTTCGTTACATATGTTACACATGAATACTTATTCATCGTAACGGCGTTTACATTACAGGACTGTCATTGGCGGACACTGCGGCCGAGATTGCGCGGGCCTGGAATGCGAGGCATTGTCAGCCACCATGGATGGTCCGCCCAAACCCATCGCCACACCCTGCATCAAGGTCTGCGTCGTCGACGGCGAGAGCGGCCTCTGCATGGGGTGCTTCCGCACGCTCGCCGAAGTGGCCGGCTGGTCGGCGCTCGACGCCGACGAACGCGATCGCATCATCACCGACCTGCCGCATCGGCTATCGCGTGTGCGCCCCGAGAAGCTGGCCATGTTCGGCCGAGCCTAGGCCGAGGGCCGGAACCGACTGACGCCGTCCGCGTTTAGGGATGCGCTTGCGGGAGATTGGCGAGGCGCGCAAAGTCGGTCCCGCCGGTGAGGGAATGGTATTGGTTCAGACGACGCTCAGTGTCGTGTTCGAAATCGAGCCGCAGACGGCGCCGCTCGCACGGTCGGTGCTGGCCGCCATGAACGCCCGCGAAGCCGCTGGGGCGAACCCCGACGCCACACTCCGCCGGCAGATCCCGTCGCTGCATTTCATGTCGATGACGGTGTTCGACGACGATCAGTATGATCCTGTCGTGGTGCTCGAGGCCAACTTCGACGGAGCGCCAAGCGGGTTCTGGCCCAACCTTGAGGCGGCGATCGGGCCGGATCTGCGCACACTGCTACGCTGCGCCAAGATCATCGATGGCCCCGCCGGACCGTTGCTGACCGCGCTGGCGGCGCCCGGATCGGCCGCTCCACTGGCGCCGATCCTGGACGCGCTCAGCGTCAAGCCCGCCGTCTTCCATCATGGCAACCGCGGCCTCGACCGGGGCCGCATCGAGCGGGAGGCGGCGTTGTTCGACGCCGTCGCAAGGCTGGCCGACGATCCCGCCTTGCGGAAGGATACCGCCCAGATGGCGCACGCTAAGCTGCGGGCCGCGGTGCTGCCGGCCTTCCCGTGGCTCACTCAGGCGCCGCCACCGCGCATTCCATGGACCGAGAATCTGGCAGATTGGGCGCGTCTGGCGGCGTTCATCGCGGTCGTGGTCGGCGCGCTGGCGGCGCCGGCGCTGGTTATGGCCGCGGTGTTTCAGACAGGCCTGTGGCCTCTGTTTCTTGGCGTTCTGTGTATCGCCCTGCGGCTGCGCGTCGGCGACATGAACGGCGCGACGGGTCGGCCGAGGCTGGCGACGCGGATCGCGAAGCTGGCCGTGTTGATCGCGGGCCTGGCCAACATCGCCGCCTGGCATGCCGACGCGCCCTGTCCGACCTGGCTGCAGTGGCCGGCCTGGGCCACGCTCCTGGCGTCCGCGATCCTGGGCGTAGGGGCCAGCCTATTGGCGGTATTCGCCTGGCTACGCACGCGCGAGCGCGCCGACCCGGAAACAAACGCACCCCAGACCGACGAGGCGGAGCTGCGTCGCATGGCCGCGCGGGAGGACTTCTTTCCAACCAACCACATGCTCAGCATCGTCCACATCAAGCCGGGCGTCTTGCGGACGGTTCTCGCCCTGGTCGGGCTTACGGGCCTGGGCCTGATCCTGCGGGTCTGGAGCCGCAGCCGGGCAGGATACCTGGCCAGCATGCGCACAATCCATTTCGCCCACTGGGCGGTGATCAGCAATGGCGGGCGGCTGATGTTCCACTCCAACTTTGACGGCAGCTGGGAAAGCTACCTGGACGACTTCATCGAAAAGGCGAACGTCGGCCTGACCTTGGCGTGGACCAACGGCGTCGGCTTTCCCAAGACCCGGTTTCTGATTTTCGGCGGGGCGACACAGGGGCGCAAATTCAAGGCCTTCGCACGCGCCTCGATGCGGGAGACGCTGTTCTGGTTCGCGGCCTATCCGCACCTGTCGGTCAATCAGATCGAACGTCAGGCGCGCCTGGCCGCGGGGCTGCGCCAGGCCTCCCTGTCGCCACAAGCGGCTCAAGCCTGGGCGTTGGACCTATGATCGCTTCGACCACCCCCGGCTGGGGCCTCACCCCCGCGCTCGCCGCCACGACCCAGGGGTTCGTGGTCAGTCCCTTCGCCCATGAGCCCGTCGCCCGCGCGCTCTTCCTCGCATTGCCTGCCCGCGCCGGCGGCGGCTGGCTGGCGGCCCTGCGCGCGATGATTCCGATCACCGACGCCGACGGCAAGGATGAAGACTGCGCCGCCATCGCCTTCACGGCCACCGGTCTGGATCGCATGGGCCTATCGGACGTGACGATGGCCAGTTTCTCGCAACCGTTCCTGCAAGGCATGGGCCAGGCCGACCGCGCGCGCCGCCTGGGCGACATCGGCGACGCAGTGATCGCCGGCGGATCGGCCTGGAGCGGCAACGGCGCCCTGGCCCAATCGACGCCGGTCGGCGTGCATGTGCTGCTACTGCTCTACGCCCGCGACGTGACCCGGCTGGACGCCCGTTGCGCCGCGGCGAAAGCGTCTCTGGCCGCCGCGAATGTAAGTGTCGTCCGCGAGCGCGACCTCAGCCTGCGTGTCGACGCCGCCGGCATCGCCCGCGAGCATTTCGGTTTCGCCGACGGGATTTCGCAACCCTTGCCCCACGGCGTCGAAATCCTGGCCGGCGGGAAGCTGGCGCCGGCGGACCCGCTCCACGGCGTCGCTTCCGGCGATATCCTGATGGGATCGCTCAACGCCCATGGCGAACCCGCGCCGGGTCCGATCGCGCCGGACTCGCCCGGCGCCGCCATGCTGCCCGTGAACGACGCGCCCTTCGGGTTTCGCGATCTGGGCGCCGGCGGCAGCTATCTGGTGGTGCGCGAGTTGCGCCAGGACGTGGCCGGCTTCTGGACGACCATGGACCGGGAGGCAGCCGCCCTGGCCGACCCCGCGATCAGCCCCGAAACCCTGGCCGCAAAGGTCGTGGGCCGCGACCAGCACGGGCAACCGTTAAGCGCGGCGGCCCGCGTCGGTGGCGCGCCGGGCCAGCCGGCGAATGGTTTCCGATACTTCGCCGACGACCCCAATGGCTTCAGTTGCCCGGTCGGCGCGCACGTGCGCCGCGCGAACCCTCGCGATGGTCTGGCGCCGAGCGCGACGGACGCCCCAGGCCTGCTGCAATCGGCCAACTTTCACCGAATCCTGCGGCGCGGCCGGAAATTCGGGCCGGACATCGCCGATCCGCGGGTGGACGACGGCCGTGAACGCGGCCTCCTGTTCATGTGCCTCAATACCGATCTGGTTCGGCAGTTCGAGTTCGTGCAGCAGACCTGGATGTTCAATCCGAACTTCCACACGCTGAAGGGAGAGTCGGACCCGCTGGTCGGCCTGGCCAGCCCGTTCACGATGGGCGCCCTACCCCTGCGCCGGCGGGCGAACGTCGACACCTTCGTCAAATTCGCCGGCGGAGAGTATTTCTTCCTACCGAGCCTGCCGGCGCTGGATTATCTGCAAACGCTGGGGTGAGACCCTGCGCGCCGTCCAACGCCGATGTCACGCAAACACGCGCTCGCGCGCGGCCGCTTCGACCCCGGCGAGGGCGCGCGCGATGACCTCGGCGCCGGCGCCAGAGGCGATTGAGTCCACTGTCAGCGTCCGCCGCCATGCGCGGGCGCCCGGACGGCCCTGAAAGAGACCCAGCATGTGCCGCGTCATCGCCGGCAGCCGCGCGCCGTCGGCAATCTGGGCATCAACATAGGGCAGATAAGCCATCACCGCCGCGCGGGCCGAGACTTCGGGGGCCTCGGCGTCGAAGAGGCGCCGATCCACGCTCCCTAGCAGGCTTGGATCGTGATAGGCGGCGCGGCCGAACATCACGCCATCCAATTCGTTCAGCATCGGAATCGCCTGGTCCAGCGTCGTCAGGCCGCCGTTGAGCACGATGGTGAGACCGGGCCGCTCGCACTTCAAGCGCCGCACCAGATCGTAGTCGAGGGGCGGCACATCGCGGTTCTGCGCCGGCGACAAGCCCTTGAGCCAGGCCATGCGCGCGTGGACGATGAAGACGCGGACGCCGACGGCGGCGCAGGCGTCGACCAGGGTGAAGAGGCTGGTTTCCGGGTCCTGATCGTCAACCCCCAGACGGCACTTCACCGTGACCGGAACCTCCACCGCCGCGATCATCGCCTCCACGCAGCGCGCAACCAGCTCTGGCTCGCGCATCAGGCAGGCGCCGAAGCGACCGCTCTGCACCCGGTCGGACGGGCAGCCGACGTTGAGGTTGATCTCGTCATAGCCCCAGTCCGCGCCGATCCGCGCGGCAAGGGCCAGATCGGCGGGGTCGGCCCCGCCGAGCTGCAAAGCCAGGGGCCGTTCAGCCGCGTCGAACCCCAGCAGGCGCGCGCGATCGCCATGGATCACCGCGCCGGTGGTCAGCATCTCGGTATAGAGTCGCGCGCGCGCCGTGAGGGTGCGGTGGAAGGCGCGGCAATGCCGATCCGTCCAGTCCATCATAGGGGCCACGCAGAAGCGATAAGTTGACTTCATAGCGGCGATTATCGCACGAGGCGTCCAGCCTCGTCGACGGCCGGACCAAGACGCGGACGCCGGCGCCAAATAAGCCGCTGAACCGGCGGCCAAGCGAGCGTTTCCCGAAAACACCATTAATTTGAGGTGACAAGGCGAGTGTGTGTTACGAAACTGGCTTGCGGGGAACCCTCGGTGTATGGCTTCGTTATTCTGGTGGGATTAGGGTAAGACTGCTCAGGCCTAACGGGGGGCGGACGTGGCGCAGACCGGTCAAAATCAGCAAACGGCGTCGATCGTTTCTGTCGATCTCTTCGGACCGCCAAGCGCGGCGGCGGGGGGCGCGGCGGGTATGTCGATGCACGACTTGCTCACTCTGCGGCTTGAGACGGCGGCGGATCGTCACGAAGGGCACCTGTTCACGAACGGGTCGGACGGGTTCGTGCTGGCGTTCGCGACAGCAGAGGCGGCGATCGGCGCGGCGGATGAGATCGCCAAGGGACCGCGGCCAGCGGTGCGCGTGGGCGTGCACCATGGACCGATCGTGCTTTCGGCTGACGGCGAGCTGACGGCCGGTTCGACGATTTCCGAGGCCACCGCAATTCAACGCGCCGCCGGAAGCGGCGTTGTGCTGGTTTCCGACGCGGTCAAGCGCGCGGTGAAGGACAATGAAACCAGCCGAAGGCTGACCAAGGACAGCACGGCGATTCGCGTCGGCGTTGGCGGATCGGTGCAGGCCCGCGAGCTCACCGAGCCGGTCGACCCGGTCGAGGAAGCCAAGGCCACCCGGCGCAATCTGATGTACGGTGCCGGCGGCTTCGTCGCCGTGGCCGCGGTCGTGTGGCTGTTCTTCGGCCATACGATCATGACCTATGTGCACCCCAAGCACGATCACGTGGCGGTGCAGGCGTTCCGTGTCGCCGCCGGCGGCGCGGCCGCGGATTTCTCCACCGACGTCACCGATGAGATCGACTACGTCCTGGGTCAGGGGCAGATCCCCACCGTCTCGCGCGCCGACGCCGAATCGCTGCGGGAGGGCGACAACAGTTCGAAACTGCGGGCGCTGGAAGTCGGCGCCGTGCTGGACGGCACGGTTGAAGGCGACGCCAACACCCTGGACATCAAGCTGCACATCGACGATCCGGTGCACAAGAAGCGGATCTGGGAGCACGAATTCACCGGCCCAGTGGGCGACGACTTCAAGGAACAGGTCGCTTCGCGCGTGGTGCAGATTCTGACCTGTTCGGCCAAGGCGCTGAAGGCGGGCTCGGACGTGACCGACCCCGAGATTCTGACGCTCTATGTGAAGTTCTGCGACACCAATGCCGACGCCGCCACCAACACCAGCTTGCAGGCCTCCGAAGAAACCATACTGCGCCAGCTGGTGGCCAAGGCGCCGGACTTCTCCTACGGCCATTCCGAGCTGGCGCTGTTCCTGGCCAGTAAGGCGCAGGTCGATCCGGCGAACGCCAAGGCGCTGATGGACGAATCCTCGCGCGAAGCCGATCGCGCGGCGACGCTTGATCCGAAGAACAGCGAGGCCCTGGTCGCGCAGACTCAGCTACTGACGCCGCCCAGTTGGCCCCAGCGCGAGCAGAGGCTGTCGCTGGCCTCGGCTGTACCTTTGGCCGGAGACGCCCCTCGCGTTCGCTACGCGCAGATGCTGGCCGAGGTTGGCCGCGTGCGCGAGGCGTCGGCCCAGGCTCTGAAGGCGGCGACCGTCAGCCCGTGGGACGCCGATATCGTAGGCTACAACGGTCTCTCCCTGGCGACGATCGGCAAGTATGACGACGCCGACGTGGCTCTGACCCGGGCGCTGCAGACCAGTGCGACCGACACCAACGTCCAGGCCTGGCAATTCCACATGTACGAATGGGTCGGCCGCTGGGACGACGCGCTGAATATGCTCAACGACCCCAAAACCTTGTCGCCCATCATCGCGCAGGAAGACGACGCGGTGGCGACGCGGGCCTTCATTACCGCCATGCTGCGGGGCGACGAGGGATCCAAGTCGGCGGCGCGGGACGCGGAGCTGGCGTCGGCGCAGCATGACCGCTCGCATCTGATGACGGCGATCAGCCATCTGGCGGCGCTCGGGTACGTCGATGACGCCTTCGCCCTGACCGACCGGACGCCGCCGGCGGCGAATACCGACGACCTGTCGGTGCTATTCCAGCCCCTGGCCGACGCCCTGCGCCGCGACCCGCGCTTCATGGCGTTAGCGGGCCGTTTAGGATTGACCGCTTATTGGACGAGCTCGAACAAGTGGCCGGATTTTTGCACGACGGCGGGATTGCCCTACGAATGTCGAGCCGAGGCACAGAAGACGGCGAAAAGTTAGCGCGGCCGGTGCGCGTGACCGCACGCCCCCAAATCCGATTTGTCGCCGCGATGCTGATCTGTGCGGCGTTTGGTCCGGCCCCGGCCCTCGCCTTGGTGATCGATATCCGGCCGGACGGGTCCGTGACTCGATACGACGGCCCGGCCGTCGACATAGGCGGCACGGTGCGCTCGATGATCGGCGCCTATCCGCGGCGGCCCACCGGGCGGGCGAATCTCGTGGCGCCGGCCGAGACCGCGCAGATGATCAAGAGCGCTTCGGAACGTCACCAGGTGGATAGCAAGCTGGTCGAGGCGGTCGCCTGGCAGGAGTCCGGTTTCAATCAAGGGGCGATCTCACCAAAAGGCGCGAGGGGAGTCATGCAGCTGATGCCCGCGACGGCGCGGCGACTCGGGGTCGATCCTGACGACATCGCCTCGAACATCGAAGGCGGCGCGGCCTATCTCTCCAACATGATGCGCCGCTTCAACGGCGATCTGCCCAAGACGCTGGCGGCCTATAACGCCGGACCCGAAGCGGTGGAGAAATATGGCGGCGTGCCCCCCTACGCCGAAACCACCGCCTATGTGCGATCGGTGATGGCGCGGATGAACCGGTTTGACGATTCGCCTCGCATGTACCGGCCAGCCAGCCGCTATTCAGGCCTGCCGGTTGTCTACAGGTCGATTGACACCCCGGCGGTGACCGAAACATCTCAGGCGGCCGACACAGCCCCGGTTGAAGTGGTCAACTAGAGCGCGCTTCGAAAGCTTGAGACCCGCTTTACCGAACAGGTTCTAGGTAAAGGCCGTCGCCTCGACACGCTCGCCATGGGTCGGCTTAAACATGATTTCGCCGATGAAGCGTTTGCCCTCGAAGCGCCGCAGCTGAACGATCACATCGATGACCCGGCTGCCGAACGCGCGGATGGCGTGCCAATCCATGTCTACGCCGCTCAGCAGCGCCAGCATCGCGATCTGATCCAGGGCGCCGGCCGGACTGTCGGCATGGACGGTGGTGAGCGAGCCTGGGTGACCGGTGTTGATCGCGCGCAGGAACGCGAAGGCCTCGGCGCCGCGCAGTTCGCCCAACATGATGCGGTCGGGCCGCATCCGAAGGGCGCCTTGCAGCAGATCATCGACTGTGACGTTGGATTCACCCAAGCCGCCGCGGACCGCGACAAGCCCGACCGCATTGGGGCGATCGAGTTTGATCTCCGGCGCGTCCTCGATGAGAATCAGGCGCTCGCGCGCGTCGATCTCCTTTACCAGGGCGTTCAGGAGGGTGGTCTTGCCCGTCGCGGTGCCGCCAGAGATCACCATCGTCTTGCGCGCCATCACCGCCTTGGAGAGAAACGCGCCAAAATCCCCCGCGGCGAGGAGCGCGCCGAGGTCTGCATCCAGCTTCGCGAGACTTGCGACATCGTCGCGGCGATCGAACATACCCGCCTGTTTCAGATCGGCGATGCTAAAATCAGAAAGCGAATGTTTGCGGACGGCCAGCACGAGGCCGGCGCGCGTGGCGGGCGGGGCGATGAACTGTCCGCGAGCGCCTTCCGGCAGGGCGGCAGAGAGGATCGGCTGCTCGCGATTGATGCCCTGACTTGAAGCGCCGGCGACCTGACGCGCCAGACGCGCGAGGTCGACCTCGGTCAGGTTCGGCGCCACGTGAGCGGTGACCTCCCCGGTCACCGTTTCGACCCAGATCTCGCCCGGCCGGTTGACCATGATGTCGGTCACGTCCGGGTCCGAGAGCCAGGGCTCCAGTGGCTCCAGGTACTTCTTTAGATAGACGCCATCATTCATTCGGCGAAGCCGCGACGCCGGTGAAATCTAGGTCTCGAGCGATGAACACTCGAATGGACTGCCCTTGGGCCACGGTCACTGTGGTGGGAATATCAATTTCCTTTTGCAAGGCGATGGAGGCGACATTTGTCGCCTGTTGCGGCGAGCCGATCACCAATGCGTTCACGTTGCCGCTGCTGCTGGTCTGGTTGGCGAGCGCCTCGACGCCGCCGTTGATCACCGACAGCAGGATGGCCGCGCCGAACCGGTGCAGGAAGTGATTGTTGGCTTCCCCTTGCAGGCCGCCCTGCCCGAGGCGATCGGCGCCGGGCGAGGCCAGGCTGACCGACACGCCGCCCGGCGTGATCAGTCGCGACCAGATCACGAACGCCCGGCTTTGACCCTCGGCGACACCGCTCTTGTACTCGCCGATCAGGTGCGATCCGCGCGGAATGACCACGGCGCTGCCGTCAAAGCCGCTTACGTCGCGGCTGACCATGGCGCGGGCGAAGCCGGGCAGATCCGAATTGATGCCCGTTTCCAGAACCGCGGATATCACCGAGCCTTGCGGAACAATGAGCGAGGTGTTGGCCAAGCGCGTGGCGTGTGCGGTTTCGACCTGGCTGCCCGAGACCTTTTCGGCAAATCTTTCATCCGAGCCCAGTCTTTGCGGCGCGACGCCTGCCCCAGCGCCTTCGCGCGCGGCCGACGAGGGTTGGGCCGGCGCGGCGTCCGGGGCTTCGCTGAGATCTACGACCATGGACGGCGCCCGCAGGCGAGCATCGATTTCACCCGCCGTCACCGCCGAGGGCCCCGTAGGGACATTTGCCGTGGGCGGCGGCGCGTCCTGCGCCGGCTGAGGCGCGGATACGGGGGGCATCACTGGAGACTGGGCGACGGCGGGAGCCGGAGCGGGACCCTGCGCATGAGCGTGCCGCGCCCCGGATAGCGAGAGAAACACCAGCAGCCCGACCATCCCGCCGCCGGCCAGTATCGCCCGGAAGCCCCAGGGGTTATCGCCACCCGCGACCGCTGACGGCGCGCCGGACAGAAGGGCGATCGAATCGTCGGGAGAGGCCGCGACGGGGCTGTCAGTCAGGGTGTTCAATGGAACCATCCTCGGTGACGCTTAACCGGTTTGGGCGAGGTCGCGGCGGCCGCGACGGTGCGATAGCCATCGTTGACAATCCGCGTGACCTCCGCGCCTTGGCGCAGCACGAAAGCCGAGGCTAGGCGGTCCACCACGAGATAGCCGTCGCGCGTGGCGGTGTTGACGATTGCTTCCTTGCGATCGGGATCGATGGCGAAGATCGCTGGATACTCCACCGTTGGCGCGAATTCGAAATAGGTGAAACGCCCATCGTCAAACACGCGCGTCGGAATGAGCTTGGTCGAGCCCTGGAAACGATAGGCGTGGTTGACATCCCGGGGCGGCTGAGGCGGCGGCAGTATCTTGGGTTCGGCCACGGCGATGAAGGGTTCGGGGTACTCGAACCGGACATGGAAGATCAGTGTGCGATCGCCACGACGACCCGCCCGGCGGGCGTGCAAGTCGAAAACGTATCGGCGGACATTGGTGATCACCGTCATATCGGTGACGCTGGCGGCGTCCAGCGGCTTGAGGAAGAGAAGGGTCGCACGGTGATTTGGCGTGACCTGCCACCCCATCCCGTCGCCGATTGAAACGTTCTCGATTCGCTCGCCCGGGCCAAACTCGATCGTCATCTGGTAACCCAGAGCCGCCTGGAGTTCGATCACCTGGTCAGGATCATAGCGCACCACACGGATGCGCGGGTCTCCCGGTCCAGGCTGCGGCGCAATCGCCGCGGGGGCCTGCCCCGCGGCGAGAAGGCTAAACGCCAGCAAGACGCCGAGACCTTTGAACGTGGCTCTCATACCCGCCTCATAGCGCCAAAGCGGGTGCGGTCCCGCATCATGTTCGCGCGCCGATAGGTTTCTCCCAGACGTGCTCCGCGCTCGGGCGATGGACCTGCCGCGGCCGCGATATCAAAATCACGCCAGGCCGCCGCGCCAACCGTGGCCGGCTGAGCGTCATCCCGCGCGCCGACAGTCACGGACCCGCGGCCGCCGAGGGCGGATTGGGTCACCGCCGGCGGCGCCGCTAAAACGGAAGCTGCGGCGCCCCGAACCGGCAGGTTCGCCCGCTCGGCCGCCGCGTTCGGGCGGGAGAGCCTGAACCCACTGGCGACAAGCACGCCGGCGAGGAGCAGGACCCCCTGTGCGGCGGCGAATGTCAGCACGATACCGGACGCCGAAGCGGCCGTGTTGAGATTCAACGCATGCGCCAGCCGCTGTTGTCCGAGCGCCTCGATCCACGGGTCCAGTACGACGAGCAGAAGGCTCGTGGTGACCCAGCATAGCAGCGGCGCGAGGATCGCGGCGACCAAGGCGCGCACCCAGCCGACGAAGAAACCCCGGGTCGAATCGAAAAGGAACAAGGCAATGAAGATTGGACCGACCGCCGTAAGGATGCCGGTCGCTACCGACGCCACCGCCAGAACGCCGGCGGTGCTGGCCAACAGGGCCGCCGAAGCATGCCATAGCGCGTCGGTCGCTTCGGCCTCGCCGCCCCGCGACGGCAAGGCGTTGGGTCCGGCCTTCTTGCCGAATTCGACACCCGTAGCGCTCAGCTCATCGTAGGCGCGCTGCAGGCCCGCGATTGGATCGGCGGCGGACGACGCGGGTCCTCTCGCCGTCGAGGTGGCCATCGGTTGCGATACGACGCGCGCGATCTGCAACGGCGCGTTGGCGGTGAAGTTGAACACCATCGCCTGCACGACGCCCCAATTGAGCGTGAAGGCCAGGATCGCCCCGATTTTGAGCGCTATCGTGGGCGCCTCGGCCAGCCGCGTGTCGCCCAGCGCGAACAGCAGCCGGTAGCCGATCAGGGCGACGTAGATGACCAGAAGCGCGGTGAGCGCCGCGGGGTAGGGAGACCCGGCGCCGGTCAGGGCGCGGTAGCCCGCCGCCGAATAGACCTGAACGTTGCAATCCACGGCGCCCAATATGTCGCGGATGATGCCAAGATCCGTGGCCGACGTCGGACAGAGCGTCATGCCAGTCGCCTCGCGGCGCCAACCGCATCGTCGGCGAGGAAAGCTTCGAGCCAGGCGGCGGGATCGTCTCCCAGCCGCTCGCGCAGGCTATCCAACCGCCGCACCGATCGTTCGGCGCCGGCCAGGATCTTCAATTCCGCGGCCATGCCGGACAGGTCCAACCGGCCGACAACGCTATGATCGGCCTGCTTGATCAGAAAACAGCGGGAGGTGTCCGGCAAGGTCCTGATCAGATCGAACTCGTGCTCGCTGAGTCCGAAGCCGCCGATATAGTCCGCGCGGCGCGCCTTGGGATTGGGGAAGAAGATCTGGGTCGCGGTCTGTTCGATGATCGCCGAGCCGATGCGGCTTTCCAGGGCGTCCGAGGCGTTCTGGGTGCAAAAGCCAATCACGCCGTTACGCTTGCGGATCGTCTTCTCCCAGTCGCGCACCCGCCCGACAAAAACCTCGTCGTCTAGAGCCTTCCAGCCTTCATCGACGACAATCAGCGTCGGCTCGCCGTCCAGCTGCTGCTCGATGCGGTGAAACAGGTACATCATCGCCGGCGTGCGGGTCACCGGCGTGTCAAGAATGCGGGTCATGTCAAACCCGAACACGTCGTGTTCGAAACTCACCCGGTCTTCGGCGTTATCGAACAGCCAGGCGTGTTCGCCGCCCTCGCACCAGGCGCGCAGCCGGGCGGCCAGGTCGCCGGCGCTGGGCTTGCGCGCGCCGATGAAAAGTTCGCGCAGAAACTTCAGCCGGCGGTGGTCGGCGGGTTGGCTGAAGTTGGCGTCGATCGCATCGGAGATCAGCTCGCGATCCTCGGCGTCGATGATTTCGCCGTGACTGGAG
>Ga0075019_10000162_pt1 | contig 37902 bp, 30 predicted proteins | sample ColStrG_CSR_2013_FD_71473 | JGI IMG/M metagenome (GOLD analysis project Ga0075019, IMG submission 71473) | Freshwater sediment microbial communities in response to fracking from Pennsylvania, USA - Cold Stream Run_MetaG_CSR_2013 | ecosystem: Environmental > Aquatic > Freshwater > Creek >...
CCGCCAACTCCGGATCCTCGACCGCGAGACGAGCCCGCAACAGCCCGCGTGGCATAGGCGGAACCCGGGCGGGCGGCTTGGGCGGAGTGATCGTCGCGCCGGGAACCGTCGCGGTTGGAGCGGCAGGTTTTGGCGGGGCGGGCGGCGTTGGCAGCTGCGGCCAGCCCCCATTCGCGGCGATCGCGCGGTAACGAACATATACCTTGGCGAGTTCGGCGTATCGGGGATCGGCGGGGGCGAGGGAGGTCAGCCAGGCGCCCAGCGTTCGACCGGCGACGGCCGCGGCGAACTCGGGCGCGGGATCGTAGGGCTGCGGCCGCATCACCCAGTCAGACGGGAACGCGCCAGTCGGCAGGCGTTGGCCATGCTCGGCTCGGGCCAAGGCCAGAACCGCCTGGACGAGCCGTTCCTGAACATCGCCCACCGTTTTGGCGTCGGCGGCTTTGGCCTTGGCCAGGTCGGCGAGGCCAAGGAACGTTCCGGGCGCGAAGCCCTGGTCGACCGAGGCCTCAAGGGTCGCCGCAATCGCGCGGGCCTGGTCGGGCGCCAAAGCCACGGAGGAGACCGCCGCGCCGCCAGGCGACTGACTGGTCTGAGCTGGGGCGACAAACGACCAGACGCCCACCGCGATGGCCATCGCGCACGCCATCGCCCAGCCTCTAGGAAACGCCTTACCCCTCAACATGATCAACCCCGCCCAAGATCGGGCCTAGGCACTCTGGGTCAGAGTCGCCAATTGTCAAACGAAGTGATGGCCTGCGAGTTCCTTGAAGCCGAGTTTATGCCGCGAGTGTGTCCCATTCGCCGCGCAACGCCCGACCCATCAGCGCAAAATAGGCCTGGGATTGAGGGCGTTCATCGACTCGCCATTCAGGATGCCATTGCACGGCCATGACTGGCGCCTTGTTGACGGTGGCCGATACCGCCTCGACGATGCCATCGGGGGCATGCGCTTCGGCCCGCAGGCCCACGCCCAATCGATCAAGTCCCTGGTAATGCACGGAGTTCACCGTCAAGGCCCCGCAACCGAGCGCCCGGTTCAACACACCGCCCTGGGTTAGGGCGACCTTGTGCTCGTGCTCGAACATATCTGCGAAGGCGGCGTCGTCCGGGGCGTGGTGCGCCAGCAGGTCAGGGCTGCGGCTGGTGTCCCGCCTCAGCGTTCCACCGAACGCCACATTGATTTCCTGAATGCCGCGGCAAATGCCAAACACCGGCTTGCCGGCCTCGATCATCGCCTCGATCAGCGCCTGGGCCATGCCGTCCCGATCGGGGTCGTATGGACCGGCCAGATCCTCGGCCTCGCCGGCCCCGTAGCGGTGGCCTTCGACGTTCGACGGACTGCCCGTCAGCAACACTCCGTCCAGGCGCGGCGCGATCTCGCGGGCGGTCATCAGTTCGCTAAGATTGGGCGCCAGCAGCGCAGCCACGTCGGCATAGCGCATCGCCGGAACCGCGTAGCGGTTCATCACCGCCTGGGCCGGTTCAACCCCGACCGTGCGTGTGCAGCAGATGATACCCAGGACAGGTCGCGTCGTCGCCATGGGGGAATCATACATCGATTGTGCAACGGCTCGCAAAGCTTCGCCGTGCTTGACCCGATCGCATGGGAGTCGGAAGCTGCCGGTTCCCGCACCGCACGAGGCCCGTCATGCCGATCTTGCAGCACTTGCCCGCCGACACGCCTGCCGAGACCATCGCAGCCATCCTCGACACCGACGGCGCCCTTATTCTGGACGATCTAATCCCCGCCGCACAGGTGGCCGCCGTTATGGGCGAGCTCGACCCCTATATCGACGCCACCCCCGTCGGGCGCGATGACTTCACCGGCTTTCACACCACGCGCACGGGCGCGTTGGTCGCCCGCTCCTCGGCCAGCCGCGAGCTGGTGATGCACCCGGCGATCCTGGCCGCCTGCGACGCCTTCCTGCTCAAGGCGTGCGATCGCTATCAGCTGCACCTCACTCAGGTGATCCGCATTCGACCCGGCCAGCCACGCCAGGCGTTGCACCGCGATCGTCTGGCCTGGGGCGGCTACCTCAAGGGCATAGAGCCGCAACTCAACACGATCTGGGCGATGACCGATTTCACCTTCGCGAACGGCGCCACCCAGGTGGTCCCAGGTAGCCCGGCCTGGCCCGAAGGCCGCCGCGCCCAACCCGATGAAATTGGCTATGCCGAAATGAAGGCCGGGTCGGTGCTGGTCTATTCCGGATCGGTCATCCACGCTGGCGGCGCCAATATCTCCGACGCCGACCGGGTCGGCATCAACATCACCTATTGCCTGGGCTGGCTGCGCCAGGAGGAGAACCAGTACCTCTCCTGCCCACCCGAAATCGCCCGGACCCTCGACCGCAAACTTCAGGGTCTTCTGGGCTATTCGATGGGGAGCTATGCGCTCGGTTACTTCACCCCGCCACTTCCCCCTGGGGCCGGACCGGAAGTCGCTCCGCCCCAGGTCGCCCTCGGCGCGCAAGCCGCGGGCTGGGGCGAGGATCTGCGCGCGGCGATCAATGAGCGCCAACGGGAGGCGGCGGAGAGGCTGAAGGGGTAGCGCCGCGCAATTGAGGACGCTTCGCGCGGACGGCCGCGCGGCTCATCCTTGTAAAGCGCTGAGGTGCGCGTTGTGCTCGGCGACCGTGCGCGCCACACGCATTGTCAGGGCCGTCGGCTCTCGCCAGCCGTAGACTTTACGAAACGCTCGCGTATCGGCGATCAACGGGTAGCGCAGATTCAGCGCCGCGATCGGGTTGCCCGGCGGCGCCGGCGCCAATTCCACCCTGCCGCCCCAACCCGTTGCGCGCACGAACCGGGCGACCCACTCGCGGTGATCGGGCGGCGACGCCTCGCCGAGATTGAATGTGCCGGCCGGCCCGTCGAATCGGGCCGCGCATGTGGCCAAAGCGTCGGCGACATCGTCCACGAAGCCATAGGTCGTCCGCCAGACCGCCCAATCCGGATCGACCAACAGGTTGTCACGCCCCTTGATCATCGGCGTAAGCGCCCAGGCGAAGCGGCGTTGGCGGTCGCCTCGGCCGTAGACCATCGGCAGTCGCAGGATCGCGTGGCGCGGGAAGGTTCGGCGCACGGCCGCCTCCAGCGGAATCTTGTCGTAGTCGTCCTGCCAGGCGTCCGGCGAGTTTGCCAGGCGACGCGGCGACGTGCGGTAGGGATACAGGCGTTCGCGGAGCGGCGAGGCCTCGTCCATGGCGCCGACGATCGGTTGAGGCGCGGCCTTGCGGTGCAGTCCGTCATAGTTCCGATAGACGTCCATGGAACTGGCCAGCACATAGCGCTCGACCCTTCCGGCCAGGGCGGCGACGAGGGGCAAGGTGTCGGCCTCTGTATAGGCGATCAGGTCGACAACCGTGCAGACGCCGCGCGATCCGACCAGGGCCGCCACCGCGGCGGCATCGGCGCGGTCGAGCGCCACCCCGGCCGGGCCGCCGCCGCGACGGCTGGCGGCGACCACGGCCTCGCCCTTCGAGATCAAGGCGCGCGTCAGCGGCGCGCCGATAAATCCCGTGGCGCCGAGAACGAGAATAGTCACGCGCGGCCCATCATAGGCCGTAGAAGGCGTAAAACGCCGAGATCGGCGCGTGCGTGCGCAGCGGCCTCAGCGGAAACGCCCGCCATGGCGCGGCGATATCGAGCCGCTCCAGATTGGTCAGAAACGCCCGCCTGACGTCGCGCTTCACCGCTCCGCGATGATCGAGAAACTGACCCCAGCTGGATCCGCCGTTCAGGTTGAGAGGTTCGTCCACCGGCCGGCGCGAGGCGCCATATTCTGGCGGAAACAAACGCCGATAGGCCGCGGTATGGTAGAGCCACGACCCTCCGAGCACGCTACGAGCCGCGGGCCAATGATCACGCACGAACGCGAACATGGCCCGCAGTTCCGCGGTGCGATGGTCCACGCGCGTGCTGTCAAGGGGACCAACTTCCGCGAGATTTTCGACATTTCGGAAGTGGATGCGCACGTCGCCGGAGTCATCAGGCGGGTCGCAGCCGAAGCAGCCGAACGACGCTCGCCCTGGCGGAGGGCTCGCCCCTGGAACGCCGATGAATGTTTGGCGTGTCCACGCCACCCTGGCCCGTCCGGGCGTTCGCACGCTCAAACCAGAAACATACGCCTGCCATTGTTCCGCCTGTTGGGGGTCGGTTAAGTCATTCAGACCGAACCGCCTCTGTAGGTTTGTGTAGAGCGAAACAGCTTCGCCCAGATCCAATCCCGCGCGTTCGGACATCAGTTGGGCAAAGCTGAGTTGCAGCGCGAAGTAGGGCGCCGCGCGCCGCGCCTCGGCGACGCGATCAGCAATCCCCGGAGTCGCCGTCTCGACGGTAACGCCGCGATCATTTTGGCGGTTCAACGGACTCTCCTCCCGCGACGAACGCACCGCTTTCATTGTTTGCCGCCCGAGGCAATCAACACACAACTATGTGTGCGCGGCGATGCGGTCAGCGCGGGACCACCGTAGGTGGCCAAGCGACCGTGAACCTGGCCAACCTACCCCTGAAATCGGCGGGCGGCGACGGCGAATAGGGATAGGATCGCCCCCGCGACGATCTTGCGGCGACGCGGCTTGGACCTATGGCGCCGGTCGTGCCATGGTCTCAAAAAAAGGGGGGCAGTGGCGGATGTTCTTAGAAGCTCTGGCCGCGGCGGCGATCACGGGCGCCAAGCCCTCGGAGGTGAAACCTCCTGCCTGGCTCAGGCGCCCCACGCCGCAGGAGATGTACACCTTCTATCCAGCACAGGCTCTGGCGGCCAAGATCGGCGGCAAAGCTCTAATCAACTGCCGCGTGAATGTTCAGGGTGCGGCGGAAGACTGTCAGGTGGTGACAGAAAACCCGCCGGGTCAGGGGTTTGGCGCCGCGGCGGTGCAAACCGCCAAACTGTTCGAATTCACGCCTGCGACAAGCGCTGGAATACCCTTTCCAGGTCGCGTTTCTATTCCCTTGGCATTCTCGCTGCCCCCAGCCCCACAGCCGGCCATGCCCGCCGATTTCATCGCACCAGTCTGGCTGAAAGCGCCGACAGAGGAAGCTGTCAACGCGGCGTGGCCGCCCAAGGCGCGCGCCGCTCACATCAATGGCAAGGCCGATTTGGACTGCCTTGTTAACACGAACGGCGGAGCGGAGGACTGCCACGTTCTTTCGGAGACGCCGCCCGGACAAGGATTCGGCGAGGCGGCGGTGAGGCTATCGCCGACCCTTCTGTTTACCCCAGCCAGCGTCGCGAGCGGACCGATCCAGCAGAGAATTCACATCACTTTGGGCTTCCCGCCGGCCCAACTGACCGGCGAGGTCACGCCGCCAGCCTGGTTTAAGAAGCCGTCAGCGGCAGACCTCATCGCCGCCTGGCCCTCGGAGGCCCTAAGTCGTGGCATCGGCGGCAAGGTGACATTGACCTGCATGGTCAGTCTGCACGGCGAACTCGAGGCCTGCCATGTCGTCTCGGAATCCCCCGAGGGCATGGGGTTCGGGGCGGCGGCCATGCTGCTGACGCCTCAGTTCTTGTTTAAGCCCGCCACACGGGATGGGCAGCCGGTGATTTCCAATATGACCCTGCCCCTAAAGTTCGAAAACAATGAAACGCCTGCCCCTGACGCGGTAGGTTGGGAAAAGACCGCCGTTGTGGACCAGCCTATTTGGGCCACCGCGCCAAGTTTCGCCGACATCGCCACCGCATATCCAAAGCGCGCGGGTGGCGCCTCCGGCTATGTCAGCTATCGTTGCGATGTGAGGAAATCGGGCGAGTTGAATCACTGCAACATCACGCGCGCTGAACCAACGGGTAGAGGATTTGAAGCTGCCACGCGCGGACTGATTGCTCGGTTCCGACTCGACATGTCGCCCGCGATGCTAGCGCTGCGCGGTCCGGTCCAGACCAACGTTTCGATCCGGTTGATCGACCCCGAGAGTGCAGACTTCGTCGGTCACAGGATTGGCGAGCCGACCTGGATTGTCGCCCTCGACCCAAAACGCGTTCACAAGTTGTATCCGGCCGAGGCGGCTGCGCGTGGCATTAAGACCGGACGAGGGGTGGCCATTTGCACGGTCGCGGCAGACGGAGGTCTGTCCGATTGCTCGCCCGCCCCGGCGACTCCAAACGGCGTGGGCTTCTCGGAAGCCGCGGTGCAGGTGGCGCAAGTCATGAAGATGAATCGGTGGACGCAGGACGGCGGTCCCATCGACGGTGCCAAGGTGCAATTACCGATTCGATTCAATCTCGCCGACGACGCGGCGGTCGCCAAGTAGCCCCAACCCGCCTCCCCGTGGCCCTATATTTGCCCCCTGCGCCGTTTAGGTCGCGGAGCGCGGTTCGCGAGGGGGTTCAGGAATGCGTCTTTGGTGATCGCCTCGGCGATAAAGCGAGTTTGCGTCTCTGGTGTCTTGGTCGGCCTCATGGCGGGACTGCTTGCGCCGCTTACGGCGCCCGCGGCGTCGGCCAATCCCCACCCTCCCCCCGGAACTCTGTGGCGGGTCGTCCACACCCTTTGCCTCAACGACCAACGGTTCACCGGTCGCCCCGCCCCTTGCCTAGAGGTCAACCGTGCCGGAGGATTCGCCGTGGTGCCCGACATCGAACGCGCCACCCAGGTTTTGCTGGTGCCCCTGACCAGATTGGCCGGGATCGAAAGCCCCGCCCTCCTAAAGGCCGGCGGCCCCAACTACTGGCAGGCGGCCTGGACGGCGCGGCGATATGTATCGGAACGCTCGGGCCAGGCGATCCCCCGCGACAAGTTCGCCATGGCGATCAATTCGCCCTATTCGCGTAGCCAGAACCAGCTGCACATACATGTGGATTGCGTGAGTCCCGGCGTGCGACGCAGTCTCGCCGGGCTCCAGGACCACATCGGACCGGCGTGGACCCTCCTGCCCGTCCGTTTGGAAGGTCTGCAATTCCGCGCCCGGCGCCTGAGCGGCGAGGACCTGGGATCGCGCGATCCCTTCAAGTTGCTCGCCCGTGGTGACGCCTTCGCCCGCGCGCACATGGAGGCTGAGACGCTCGTTGTCGTCGGCGCGCGCTTCTTGGACGGATCGCCCGGCTTCTACCTGCTCAGCGGGCGACTCAATCCGGCGGCCGGGGATCCGGCGTTCGGCGAGGAGCTCCTCGACCATAGCTGCACCGTGCTCAATCGCGAGTGAGGGGCCCGCGGCTGTTTCGCCGCGGAGGGGTCGGGCGCCTCAATCGACCCGATACCCACGCGCAACGCCTTCGCGGCGGGGATCGGCGCCTCCCTCGAGACCGGTGGGCCGCGCAACCACGCCATGAAGACCCGATTCCTCGACCCCATAACCGCCGTGCACGGTGATGCCGCGCGCCGTCAGCCCCTCGACCACGCCGGGCGCGAATTTCTCTGGTTCGGAGATGAAGGCCGGCCCGAGCGCCACCAGATTCGGCAGCGCCACCGCCTGCTGCATGCTCAGGCCCCAGTCGAGCACGCCGACGATGCCCTTGAGCACGAAGGATGGGATCGCCAAGCCCCCCGGCGAGCCGATGGCGGCCACGAACTTTCCGTCCTTGTCCAGAATGATGGTCGGCGACATCGACGAACGCGGGCGCTTGCGCGGGCCCACGGCGTTGGCCGCCGGCGCGCCGTCGGGCGCCGTCGGCGAGAACGAGAAATCGGTCAGCTGGTTGTTAAGGAAAAAGCCGTCAACCATCCGCCCATCGCCGAACAGGCTCTCCACGGTGGTGGTCATCGCCACGACATTGCCCCAGCGGTCGACGACCACGAAGGACGAGGTGCCGCCGGGCTCCTTGGTCGCATCGGGTCCCGGATTGGTCGCTCCGGCGGGGTGGCCGGGCGCCGGCGGCGGGCCAGCGGTTTCGCCGATGAGCTTTGCGCGGTCCGCCAGATAGCCGCGATCGAGCAGGCCCTCGACGGGCACTTTCACGAAGGCTGGATCGCCGACGTACTTCAGGTCGTCGGCGTACATCAGCCGCTCGGCCTGGGCGAGCTCGAACCAGGCCTTGGGATCGGTCGGTCCGCGTGTGGCGATATCCGTGTTCTCCAGGATCCCCAGACCCTCGAGCGTCGCCGTGCCGCCGGAGGGTGGCGGAGCCTCGCAAACCGTCCATTGCCGGTAGGGCCGGCATAGCGCCGGCTTCTCGAGCGGCCTGTAGTCCGCCAGATCCGCCGTCGTCATGGTTCCAGGCAGCGGCGCCTGAGCGAGACGCGCGACGATATCCGCGGCGATCTTACCCTTGAGCAGGGCGTCCGGTCCCTCGGCGCCGATCTTGCGCAGGGTGGCCGCGTAAGCCGGGTTCTTCAGATGGTCGCCAGACTGCAGCGGAGAGCCATCGGGGCGGCGAAAATAGGCCAGAACGTCAGGCGCGGCGTTCTGTGGCGCCGGGGCCTTGAGCACATGGATCATGCGCGGTCCGACGAGGAATCCTTCCTCGGCCAACTGTTCGGTGTCGGTGAAGAGGCTCGCCCAGGGCAGGCGCCCATGCGCCTTCTGCGCCATATGCAGCATGGCCACCGCCCCAGGCGTTCCAGCCGATCGGCCCGAGAGCACAGCCTCGCCGTAGCTCATGGGCTTGCCGTCGTCGTGCAGAAACTGCGTCGGCGTCGCCCCCGCCGGCGCAAACTCGCGGCCGTCATAGGTGGTCACATTGCGCGCCTTGGCGTCGTAGTAGGTCATGAACGCGCCGCCGCCGACGCCGGAGCTCTGCGGCTCGACGAGGCCCAGCGTCGCCTGCACCGCGACCGCCGCGTCGACCGCCGAACCGCCCCGGCGCAGCACCTTCAGGCCGGCTTCCACCGCCGCTGGATTGGCGGCGGCGACCATGACGTTGGGGCCGGCCGACTGATCCTCCGCCCGGACCGCAACCGCGACGAAGGTCAGGGCGGAGCCCAAGGCGAGCGCGAGAATGATGTGCCTTGGTCTGGCCAGCCGCATGAAGTCCCCTGAGGATTCGAAGTGGGTCGAGTTCGACGCGGCTTACCCTAGGCCATCGACGGGCCGAGGTGAACCGTCGCCAATGGACAACCGCCCGCCGGCCGTGGCACGTCGAGGTATGGCGCGGCCTGGACCTTTCAATCTCATTACCGACGTTCCGGGGCTCAAGGTGGGCAACGCGGTGTTTCCGCGTTCGCGCACCGGGGTGACCGTGATTCTGCCCGACGAACGCGCCGTCTGCGCCGTCGATGTACGCGGCGGGGGGCCGGGCACCCGCGAGACCGACGCCCTGACCGCGGACACCCTGGTCGACGCCGTCGACGCGGTCGTGCTGGCGGGCGGTTCCGTCTATGGTCTGGCCGCCGCCGACGGCGTCACCGCGTGGCTCGGTGCGCGCGGTCGGGGCTTCAGCCTGGCGGACCTGCCCGGCGTTCCCAAGGCGCCGATCGTGCCGGCGGCGATCCTCTACGATCTGGCCAACGGCGGCGACAAAGCCTGGGGCCTTGATCCGCCTTATCGCGCCATGGGGATCGAGGCGGCGGAGGGCGCGGACCGCCACTTCAAGCTCGGCACGGTCGGAGCCGGAGCCGGGGCCATGGCCGGCTCGCTGAAAGGCGGCCTGGGGTCGGCGTCGGTGATCACCGACGATGGCTTCACCGTCGGCGCCCTGGCGGCGGTGAACAGTTATGGCTCGGTTGTCGCGCCTGGCGGCCGCGCGTTCTGGGCGGCGCCGTTCGAGATCGACGGCGAATTCGGCGCCGTCCCCTTGGGCGACACCCACGTGGACCCCGACGATTGGGGGCTCGCCAAGCGCAATCCAGGCGTTCGCGCCAATACCACCATCGCCTGTGTCGCGGTCGACGCCATTCTCACTCCGGCGCAGGCGCGCCGCGTCGCCCTGATGGCCCAGGACGGCCTCGCCCACGCTATCCGCCCGGTGCACGCGCCATTCGATGGCGATGTCGTATTCGCGCTCGCCACAGGCCGGCGACCATTGGGGGCGGACGCCATCGTCAACCTGACGCGGTTGGGGTCATTGGCCGCCGACTGCCTGGCCCGCGCCATCGCCCGCGGCGTCTACGAGGCCGGCGCCTGGCCCGCCACGGGCGTGAGAACCTGGCGAGATTTGCCGTCGAAATAGGGGCAGGCGCCAAGTCTTGGCCGCCGCGCGGCCCTCGGCCACCAGGTCTCGGAAACCTGGCGCAACAGGAAGGGGCGGCTAGATAGCGGAGCCGGACACCGGCGGACGGGCGCCAATACGATCGACTGTTCCGGCTTTAAATCGCAGCCCTGGCCCGGGCCGTTCGCAAACCAGCGCCGAGCGCGCCGACGCCGATCATCATCAGCACCCACGCGCCGGGTTCCGGAACACCCCCGCCCGGAGCGAATACGCCGGGACTGAACACGAAGACGCCGCCGGTCGCGCTGGTGCTGAAGGTCGGATCCACGGTGACACTGTACTGAAGGCCGTCAGGCTGTGCCGCGACCTCATTCAGAATCTGCAAAAAGTAGACTGTGTTGGATTGAATATTGATCGTCGCACTCGGTGCGAACGAAACAGCGCCGTAGGTGATGGCGTCGTTGCTGACACCCTGCGGGCATCCGTTGGCGCATCCGCTCTCACTGAGCAGCACCTGACTGTAGCTTCCAAAGCCGGTCGACCCCGAATATTGGGTCCCAAACGCCAGGACAGCCCCTGTCGCCGCGCTGGGACCCGTCGACAATGTCTCGCCGGAGTGCAGGTCGACCGCGTAGGTCCCCGGGTTATTCAGATACTCCACATAATAGCCCATTTCGGCGATTGCGTAGCCGCCACTCGTGTTGCCAAACGTCACTTCGTTGACGTTAAGCGCCACCGTGGGATCCGCGCCGAGGGTCGTTGTTGCAACGCACACGCCGCCACAACCTGGGCCGGCGGAATAATTTAGCGTACCAACGGCGTTGCTTGTCGCGATGTTGCTCGCGAAATTCAACCCAAAGTACTCGTAGGACAGCGCGTTGGGAAGGACGGACAAGGTGACGGCCTGAGCCGACCCGGCGCCGAAAACCAGGGCCGCGGTCGCGATCGCCGCCCAGAAACCATTTTTCATAAGCATAGCGGCCCCGAGGAGGTTCGGGTGTTCATCGTGAACATGGATACGAGTCTGCATCACCGGCGATCCTCGGCTTTTCGCGCTAGATCAATCGTTTGACCATGCAGGCGCGGCGAACCGCCCCGCTTTCAATGTCCGAAAGTAACGGAAACCTTAATAGGCGGACCAGCATGCCGCTGTCAATACTTAGGTTTGGAGACATTATACAATATTCGACACGCGTCGTGTCGAAATAGAGCGGTCTGTGTCGCTGGTCGCCGGGGTTGGCGTCCCGCGCCAGCCCCCTGGGTCGAACGAGGAGCGCTCCGTGCGCGAGTGCCCCGGCGACCGGCAATCATCGCCTACCGCAACGACAGGCTTGTGAGCGCGGCCCGATCGCGGTTTACGGGACGCCACGCGCGCCCGAAACCGGCGCGCACACAGGAAACCATCATGCGCGCCGTCGTTCTCGAAACCGCCTATGGCATCGATAATCTCAAGATTGTCGAGAGGCCCGACCCGACCCCCGGCCGGGGGCAGATCGTGGTCGACATCAAGGCCGCGACGCTGAACTACCGCGACTTGGCGACGGTGACGGCGCCGTCCGGTCGCCTGCCGCTCGTCCCCTGCTCCGATGGCGGGGGCGTGGTGTCGGCGATCGGCGAGGGCGTCACGCGCGTCAAGGTGGGCGATCATGTGGCGCCGCTGTTCTTCCAGACCTGGCTGGCCGGCGAGCCGACGCCGCATGGCCTGGGCAGCGCCCTTGGCGGCGCGCTAGATGGCGTGCTGCAGGAGAAATTGCTGTTGAGCGAGGACGGGGTCACCCCCGCGCCCGCCGGCTACAGCGACGAGGACGCCGCGACCCTGCCGTGCGCGGCGCTGACCGCGTGGCGCGGTCTGGTGATCGAGGGGAAGGTGAAATCCGGCGATGTCGTCGTGGCGCAAGGCACGGGAGGGGTTTCCATCTTCGCCCTGCAATTCGCCAAGGCGGCCGGGGCGACGGTGATCATAACCTCCTCGTCGGACGAGAAGCTCGCCCGCGCCAAGGCTCTGGGGGCCGACCACCTGGTCAACTACAAGGCCACGCCGGACTGGGCCAAGGAGGTTCGCAGGATCACCGGCGGCCGCGGCGCCGATCACATCATCGAAGTCGGCGGCGCCGGCACCTTCGAACAGTCGCTGCGGGCCGTCCGACTTGGCGGCAAGATCGCCGTGATCGGCGTCCTGGGTGGTTTCGTGAAGGATCTCAATGTCGCGGCGATCTTTGGAACCAACGCGCACATCCACGGGGTCACCGTCGGCAGCCGCGACCACTTCGAGAGCATGACCCGCGCCATCGAGGCCAACGGCGTCAGGCCGGTCGTCGACATGCGCTTCCCGCTCGACCAAATTCGCGACGCCTTCCAGGCCATGAAGGCCGGCTCCCACTTCGGCAAGATCGTCGTGACGCTTTAGGCCGGCTTGTCGGCGCCGCCTTTGGTCGCGGAGCGCAGCAGGCTGATTGCGGCGTAGAGCACCACGGCCACCACCGCCCAGCGCAGGGTGGTCAGCGGCATCGACTTGACCACGTAGGCGGCGATCAGCACCGCGGGAATCCCGCCCAGCGCTATACCGATCACAAGCCGGATGTCGGTGCGTTCCGATCTGAGGAACTGCACCCCGCTCACGGGCATGAGAAAGGCGCAGGCGCCCATCATCATGGGAAATGAGGCGTGCGGGTCCATGCCCAGCAACGGCAACAGCACAAGCGAAGGTCCGAATAGGCCGATGCCACAGGTCATCAGCGCCCCGAACACGAAATAGCCGATCACGGCGATGGCGAACCGGTCTGGCGGCAGGCTGACGGCGTCGCCGCCGCCCGGCATCAGGTGCAGATTGGTCGCGACATAGGCGGCCGCGGCGACCACCAGCGCCAGGCCGACGACGAGCTGAATCGCCCGCAGCGGCAGCTTGATGACGATGGGCGCCCCGACGACCGCGCCGACAACGGCGGCGGCGATAGCGGCGGCCAGCAGCCATGGGTCAACCTTGACCAGGGTGATGAACACCAACGCCTCGACGATCGTCGGCAAGCCGTGGCCGGCGTTGAGAATGGTCGGGATATAGCTGTCCGGCGCAAGCCGCCGCAGCCGAATCCAGGCCGTCGTCGGGGCAAAGGAGCCGATGCCGAGCGTATCGAAGAAGTTCGTCACCGCGCCCAGGGCGACGCTCTCGAAGGTCGGCGCGAGCTTGCCCTGACGTATCGCCAAGCGGCCGAGCACGACCATATAGCTCAACCCAAGCACCGCCAGGGCGCCCAACAACAGCTGTACGACCATTCGGGTCCCCCTGCCTCTAGCAAGGCTCTATACCGTGTCGGCGCCCGCCTGCCAGACGCCGCCGCGAAGGGGCGTCTGTTTGGGTTGCGCGCGGAAGGTCGCTAGAGTGCGAGCATGAGTATTCGCCGTCGGGATTTTCTCACCCTGGCCGCCGCCGCGCCACTGGCCTGGGGCCCGGCCCCCCTCGCGTTCGCGGTGGCGCGAGATCCCCTTGTGGTCGCGACTGGCATGGCGAGCGGCGAGGCGCCGCCGGCGACGCGCGGCGCTTACGAACAGGCCATCCGCGACGGCGCCGACATCCTGGCCGCCAACCTCTTTCCGACGAAAGAGGGCGTTCTCGTCGTCCGCCCGAGCCACGAACTTTCCACATCGACCGACATCGCCACGCGCGCCGAGTTCGCGGCGCGCAAGCAGCGGCGTGCGGTCGGCCAGGTAACGGCCGAAGGCTGGTTCACCGAGGATTTCACCCTGGCAGAGTTGAGGACGCTGGTCTGCGGTGACGCAGGCAAGCGCCGCGCTGGCGCGCCGGTGGATCCGGCCCGCGGCATCCTGACGTTTGAAGACCTGACCGCCGTCGCCCGCGCCGGTTGCGTGAGAACCGGCCGCACGATCGGGGTTCAGGCCGCCATCAGCCATTCGGCCTATTTTTCCGGCCTAGACCTCGCCGTCGAACCCCGCCTGGCCGACAGTATTCGCACCACCGGTTACAACGCGCGGGCGGCGGCGATGGTTGTGGCCAGCGCCGAGCCAGACGCGCTCCGGACTATTGGCGAAATGACCCGCGTCCGCCGGGTGTTGCGCGTCTCAGCCGGCGGCCCGCCGCCCAGCCTGAGCGCCGTCCACGGCGTGGCCGAGTCCATCGCGCCCGACGCCTCCCTGCTGATCGATGTCTCGCAACCCAAGGCCCCAGCGCCAACGCCGCTGATCGCCGAGGCCCACGCGGTCGGGCTTGGCGTCCAGGCCTGGGCCGCCGGCGCGGGCTTCCCGCCCGCCCCCATGCGGCCCGGCGACGCGCGCCGCTTGATGAGCATTCTCTATGCCGCCGGCGTGGAAGCCGTCGCGGGCGACCAGGCTGGCACCGTGGCTCGCGCCCGCTCGGATATCCTGCCCCGCGACAGCGACTGAACGGAGCGGTATGCAGAGGTCCGAAAACCGCCAGACTTAGGCGGCCTGGAGGACGATGGTCGCCGTCATGGAACTCGATCCAGACATCTGCTACCGCGCGCTGACCGCCCGCGACGCCCGCTTCGACGGTCGCCTGTTCGTCGGCGTGAAGACCACGGGCATCTATTGCCGGCCGATCTGTCCGGCCCGCACGCCCAAACGCGAAAACGTCACCTTCTATCCCACGGCCAGCGCCGCCCAGGACGCGGGTTTTAGACCTTGCCTGCGCTGCCGGCCGGAGTCCTCGCCCGATCTTGGCGCCTGGCGCGGCACCTCAAACACCGTCTCGCGCGCATTGACGCTGATCGAAGCGGGGGCGCTCGACGAAGGCGATGTCGACGCCCTCGCCGCGCGGCTGGGGGTCGGCGAGCGGCATCTTCGGCGACTTTTCCGCCAGCATGTCGGCGCCGCGCCAATCGCGGTCGCCCAGACCCGCCGCGTACTGCTGGCTAAGCAGCTGATCCACGAGACACGCCTGCCGATGACGGAGGTCGCGCTCGCTTCGGGATTTGGCAGCGTGCGCCGCTTCAACGAAACGTTTCAGGCCCTTTACCGGCGCCCGCCGGCCGCCCTGCGCCGCCTCTCCGGTGAGGCGCCCGTCGGCGAGGACGGCATCCAGCTCGATCTCGCCTATCGCGGCCCCTACGACTGGCCGGCGCTGATCGGCTTCTTGAAGTTGCGCGCGATCGACGGCGTCGAGGCGGTTACCGACGATCAGTATGCGCGGACGATCGTCGTCTCGGGCGGTCCTGGCCTGATCACCGTCACGCCAGCCGGCAAACCCGATCGCCTGTCGGTGCGAATTCGCGTGCCAGACCTTACCAGCCTGCCGTTGATCATCGCCCGCCTGCGCCGCGTCTTCGACCTCACCGCCGATCCTCAGACGATCGCCGCGCACCTGAGCCGCGATCCGGCGCTCGCCCCCCGCGTCGCCGCGCGTCCCGGTCTTCGCGTCCCAGGCGCCTGGGATGGGTTTGAGCTGGCGGTGCGCGCAATTCTCGGCCAGCAAATCACGGTCGTCGCCGCGCGAGGCCTCGCCGGGCGCATCGTCCGCGACTACGGCGACCCGCTTCCGCCTTCGCTAGCGGGCGTCGCCCCGGGTCTGACCCACACCTTTCCAAGCGCCGCGCGCTTGGCGTCTGAAGATCTTTCGCGCCTGCCGATGCCTCGGGCGCGGTCGGCCTCGCTGCAGGCCCTGGCCGCCGCCGCGGTGGACGACCCGCTGCTTTTCGAACCGCGGGCCGACCTTGTCGAGGCGGTGAAACGGCTCAAGGCCCTGCCGGGCATTGGCGAGTGGACGGCCCAGTACATCGCCATGCGTCAGTTGCGCGAGCCGGACGCGTTCCCGCCCGGCGACATCGGTCTGATGCGGGCCATGGCCGCGCCCGGCGAGGATCGCCCGACATCCGCCCAGCTCCAGGCGCGCGCCGAGGCCTGGCGCCCCTGGCGCGCCTACGCCGCCCTTCACCTGTGGACGGGGGATCCCATGACCGATCCGCTCGCCGCGCCTGACCCGAGAAAGACCGCCGATGCACGCCAAGCCGCCTGAACGCCTGACGATTGACCGCCTAGAGACCCCGATCGGCGTCGCCGTGCTGGCGACCGACGAGGCCGGCTACCTGCGGGCCTTCGACTGGGCCGACTTCGAACATCGCCAGACGACCCTGATGACCCGTTATAATGGCGAGGTCCCGGTCAGTGAGGGCGCCGCGCCGAAGGCCACCCGCGAGGCGATCACGGCCTATTTCGACGGAGAGCTCCATGCTCTCGAGGCGATCCCGTGGCGCACTTGCGGCACGGCGTTTCAGCTCGCGTGCTGGCGTGCGCTGTGGGACATCCCGGTCGGCGAGACCGCCAGCTATGGCCAGCAGGCCGAGCGGATCGGCAAGCCCAAGGCGGTGCGCGCCGTCGGGCTGGCCAACGGCGCCAATCCTATCGGCTTGGTCGTCCCCTGCCACCGCGTCATCGGCGCCAACGGATCGCTTACCGGCTATGGTGGCGGCCTGCCGCGCAAACGCTGGCTGTTGCGGCATGAGGGTGCGGCGTTCCGCGACGACGCGCCGGCGTTGGACCTGTAGCGGTCGGCGGCCCTACACCGGCCGATCACACTATTGGCGGATTGCGATGCCGGCGAAAGGCCCGCCGCCGCTTTGCGATTGTGGTTGGCTGACGGTGATAGGCGAGCTGCGCCTGTCCCGGCCGCCGGGCTACCCTACGCCGCAGCCTCAAGGCCGAACTGCAGCTTGGCGAGCTTGGCGTAAAGCCCACCCTTGGCGAGCAGGTCGCCATGGCGACCGCTCTCCACCACGCGGCCCTCGTCCAGCACAACGATCCGATCGGCATGGATCACCGTGGCGAGGCGGTGAGCGATGACCAGGGTCGTGCGGCCTTTCATCGCCACGTCCAGCGCGTGTTGCACCAGCCGTTCGTTCTCGGCGTCCAGAGCGCTGGTCGCCTCGTCGAGCAGCAGGATCGGCGCGTTTCGCACCAGGGCGCGCGCGATCGCCAGACGCTGCCTCTGGCCGCCCGAAAGCGTCTTGCCGCGTTCGCCCAGCGGCGTGTCATAGCCGTCCGGCAGGGCGGTGAGAAACCCTTCCGCCTCGGCGCCCCGGGCCGCGGCGGCGATCTCGGCCGCCGATGCGTCCTCGCGCCCAAACAGCAGGTTTTCGCGCGCGGAGCCCGAAAACAGCGCGGCGTCCTGCGCCACCAGAGCCATCTGAGCGCGGACGTCCGCCGGATCGGCGTCGCGAAGGTCCACACCGTCCAGGCGCACCACGCCGGTTTGCGGATCGTAGAACCGCAGCAGCAGGCGCAGGACGGTACTCTTGCCGGCGCCGGACGGTCCGACCAGAGCGACCCGCTCGCCCGGCGCTATCGTCAAATCGAACCCGTTCAACACCGGCAGGTCGGGCCGGCTTGGATAGGCGAACGTGACCTTTTCGAAGGCGACGGCCCCTTTAGCGGGACGAGGCACTAGCCGAGGCTGCGGAGGCGCCACGATCGTTGACCTGGCGTCCATGATCTCGCCGATCCTCGCCATCGCTCCGGCCGTCTTCTGCAGATCGCCCCAGGCCTCGCCGAGCGAGCCAGCGCTGCCAGCCGCCAGGATCGAGAGCACCACGAACTGCAGCAGCGATCCTGACGTCATCGTATGGTCGACGAAGGTCGCGAGAGATGCACGCCAAAGCACCACACCCACCCCGCCGCCCACAAGCAGCATCACCAATATCGTCATCGCGGCCCGCGCGCCGATCCGGGCCAAGGAGACTTGGAACGCGGTTTCCACCGCGGCCCTGAACCGCGCGATCACCGACGCCTCGCGGCCAAACGCCTGCACCGTGTCGAGGGCGTCGAGGGTCTCCCCGGCATAACCCACCGCCTCGGCAAAGCGGCTTTGCGCGCTGATCGAGAGACGACGCACCTGCCGACCGACGGCGAACAGTGGCGCCAGAATTCCAAGAGCCACCAGCACGACGAACCCGGTCAGGGCGGGATTGACGATCACCAGAACCGTCAGCGCCACTACGACGGTGATCAGATTACGCAGGGCCACGGAGATGGTCGAGCCGACCATGCTCTCGACGATCGCCAGGTCCGTTGTCAGGCGCGAGAGCACCTCGCCGGTGCGGACCCTCACGAAATAGGCCTGGTCGAGGCTCATCACATGCGCGTAGAGCGCGACACGCACATCGGCGACGACCCGCTCGCCAAGCTTGGTGATGAAGAAGAATCGGCCGCCCGTGGCCGCGGCCAATATCCCGAGCACCAGAGCCAGGTTTAGGAAGGCATGATCGATCCCCTGGCCGGAGTGGGAGGCAAGGCCTTTGTCCGCCATTTGCCGTAGCGCGAACGTCAGGCCGACCGTCGCGGTCGAGGAGATCAGGAGAAACGCGCCGGCCAACAGCACGTCGCCGAGATGCGCGCCGATGTAGGGGGCCAGCCGCATGAGCGGCGATAGGTCGCGACGTCTTGGGGGCACGGCGGAGGAATCGCCGGGCGAAGTATCGACCTCGGAGGTCATGCTTGGTCGCTCTTGCTCACTCTAGGGGGTGTCGTGTATAGGCTCCGGCTTCGAACGCCCGCCACTTGGCGGGTTTTTCGTTGAAACCCTATCCTTCGCGCTTCTCAGCCGCCGCTTGTCCGAGCCCGCCATGAAACAGAACACGCATCCCGACTATCATTTCATCACCGTGACCATGACGGACGGCACGACCTATCAGACCCGCTCCACCTGGGGCAAGGAAGGCTCGAAGCTGAACCTCGACATCGACCCCAAGACCCACCCGGCATGGACCGGCGGCAACCAAACGCTGCTCGACCGCGGCGGCCGCGTGTCTCGCTTCACCGCCAAGTACGGCGGCTTCATGAAGAAATAGGTCGACGGCTATTTTGTCGCGCGACCGGCGCGAAGGCCTCGAACCGGCGGTTTCGGCCGTCACCCGCGCGTGACCGATCAACGATCTCGCCCAGAATTGTCCCGGCGGGCGGTGGCCCTGCGCATTCTGCGGCGCTACCTCGTCCCGCATTGGCGAGCGCTGACGGCGTCGATCCTGTGCGCGGCCCTCTTCGCGGGGCTCTCGGGGCTTCTCCTGAATCTCCTTCAGCCGGCGATAGACCGCATCAGTCGGCATGCCGGGACCTCCGAAATTCTGCGCGTGCCGATCATGATCGCCTTACTCGCAATTGCGCGGGGCGCGGCCCAGGCGGGGCAGGGCGTCCTCGTCAACCGCGTCGGGAATGGCGTCGTTGGCGATATCCAGCTGGAACTCTTCGGCAAGATGGTGCGGGCCGACCTTGCCAGGCTCCGCGCGGCTCATACCGGCGAATTCGTTTCGCGCGTCCTCTATGATTCCGGGCTGATCCGCGAAGCGGCCACGAGCGGCGTCGTCAATCTGGTCCAGAACGCGCTGACCCTTGTCGCGGCGCTCGTGGTCATGGCGGCGAAGGATTGGCGGCTGTCGCTCCTGGTGTTGCTGGCGGGACCGGCGATCGCGCTCCTGTTGGGACGGTTCATGCGACGGGCGACTCAGGCGGTCAAAGGCGCGATGAGCGAGACGGGACAACTGTCTACGGCGATCATGGAGGGCCTCGATGGCGTTCGGGTCGTCAAGATGGAGACGCGCGAAGCCTTCGAAGAGGCGAGGGTGGCCGCCGTGATCGCCAGGCGCCAGGGCCATATCCTCAGCGGCGACAACGCTCGCGCCCTGGCGGCGCCGGCGTCAGAGTCGATGATGATGGTCGTTGTCGCCGGCGTGCTGGCCTATGAAGGTTGGCGCGCCAGCAACGGCCAGGCTGAGATCGGCGCTTTTGTCGCGTTTTTCGCGGCGCTGCTGATGGCCGGACAAGCCCTGCGTCAGGTGTCCAACCTTCTGACGGTGGTGAGCCAAGGCGTGACAGCCGGCCAGCGATTGCTTTCGGCCCTCGACGTCGTGCCCGAAGTCCGAGACACACCCGGCGCGGCGTCTCTCGCGGCGCCCGGCGGCCGGATACGCCTCGCCAATGTGAGTTTCGCCTACGCGCCAGGCGCCAACGCCCTGTGCGACGTCAGTCTCGACGCATCCCGAGGCGAGGTTGTCGCCATCGTCGGTCCCTCCGGCGCGGGCAAGACGACAATCTTCAATCTCATCCCCAGGTTCTACGACGCAACACGGGGTGCGATAACCATCGGCGACCAGGACATCCGCGAGGTCTCCATCGCGTCTCTGCGCGGTGCGATCGCCCTCGTGACCCAGGACCCCTTTCTCTTTGACGACACCATAGCCGCCAACATCGCCTACGGCCGCATCGACGCGACCCAGGCGGACATCGAGCAGGCGGCCCGCGCGGCCGCCGCCGACGACTTCATTCGAGACCTGCCGGCGGGGTATCAGACCCTTGTCGGCGAGGCCGGCGCGCGTCTCTCCGGCGGCCAGAGGCAGCGCATAGCCATCGCCCGGGCCTTCCTGAAGAACGCGCCGATCCTGCTGCTGGATGAGCCGACAAGCGCGCTCGACACCGAGAGCGAGGCGCTCGTGCAAGCCGCGCTGACGCGACTCATGGCGGGCCGAACCACGATCATCATCGCCCACCGCCTGTCCACGGTGCGGCGGGCCGACCGCATCTATGTCCTCGATAAGGGCCAGGTGGTCGAGGTCGGCTGTCATGACAGCCTGGTCAAGGGCGACGGCCTCTATGCGCGACTCGCCAAGGCCCAGGACCTCACCCTGCCGACGGAGATGGCGCGGTGAAGGCGCTGCTGCGCACCCGCGCGGTTCAGACCCTCCTCGGGTGGGCGATCGCCGCCTACATCGAACTCGTTATCGCCACCCAGCGCTGGGAGGTCCTCAACGGCGAGGCGGCGCGGTCGGCGCTTGATGGGCCCGACGGCCTGATCGCCCTTTTCTGGCATGGACGTATCGTTTCGGCCATCGCCTGCAGGCCGTTCCTGAAGTCGAAACCCCGCCGGGTCATGATCTCTCATTCGCGCGACGGCGCCTTCATCGCCGTGGCGACCGATCGGTTGGGCATTCCGTCAATTCGCGGCTCGACGAGCCGGCGCGGCGTGGCCGATAAAGGCGGCGCGGCGGCCCTTCGCCAGGCTCTGACCGCGCTTGAACGCGGCGAGGTGATGATTGTGACGCCCGACGGCCCGCGCGGACCTAACGAGGAGATGCCGGTCGGCCCAATTCTGCTGGCGAGGGCCTCGCAAAGTCCGACGTTCCTGATGGGTTTGGCGGCCAGGCCCGCCCTGCGGTTGAAGGGTTGGGACAAGGCCCGAATTCCCCTGCCCTTCTCGCGGGCGGTCCTGGTTCTCGACGGTCCGTTGCCCCCGCCGGCGCCCACCGACGGCGACCCCGAACCGACACGGTTGGAATGGCGCCGGCGTCTGAACAACGCCCAGGCCGCCGCCGAGGCCCATCTCCACCGCCGAGGCCGATGAATAGGGGCGGCCCCGCAAGCGTCAGGCTCTATCGCGGCCTCTCCCACGGGCTGTCACCGTTGGCCACGCCTTGGCTTCGCCGCCGCATCGACAGGGGGTCGGAGGATCGGGTGCGCTGGACGGAGCGGCTGGGCGTGGCCGGGATTCCGCGTCCCGATGGCCCGATCGCCTGGCTGCATGGCGTGAGTGTCGGCGAAAGCCTGTCTCTTATCCCCCTGGCGGAGAGGATTCTTCGGCTTCGACCCGAAGCCTGGGTGCTCTTCACCAGCGGTACGCGCGCGTCCGCCGATATACTAGGCGCCCGGCTTGGCGAGCGCATGCTGCACCAGTACGCCCCCCTCGATCTGCCGAACGCGGTGAAGCGCTTTCTGGACCACTGGCGCCCCGTCATGGGTGTCCTCGTGGAAAGCGAAATCTGGCCCAACCTCATCCTCGGCGCTCGCAATCAAGGCGCGCGACTCGTCCTCGCCTCGGCGCGAATGTCCGCGCGCAGCGCGGCGAATTGGCGCCGCGTCCCCACGCTCTCGCGGACCCTGTTCGGCGCCTTTGACCTCATCCTGGCGCGCGACGCGGCGTCGGCCGACGCCCTGACGGGGTTGGGCGCGCGTATCGACGGTCTGGCCGACTTCAAATTCGGCGCCCCGCCGCTACCGGCGGACAATGAGGTCCTGGATCGGGTTCGCGCGGAGCTCGGCGACCGACGGATCCACCTCGCCGCCAGCACCCATCCAGGTGAGGACGAGATTGTCCTGGGCGCGTTCCGCTCGGCCGGTCTGCAGGGCCGCGCCAAGCTTGTGATCGCGCCTCGTCACGTCGAACGCGGCCAGGCCGTCGCCCAGGCGGCGCGGTCATTGGGTTTCGCGACATCCTTGCGGTCCACCGGCGCCGGCCTCCGGAACGCCGATGTTCACGTCGCCGACACGGTCGGCGAATTGGGTCTATGGTACCGACTGGCGCGACTGGCCTTTATTGGCGGCAGCCTCGGCGGGAACGGCGTCGGCGGCCACAACCCACTGGAGCCCGCACGGCTGGACTGTCCCTTCATCAGCGGCCCAGGGATCGAGAATTGGCCCATCTACACTGACCTTGTCGGGGCCGCGGCGACCGCGCTGATCCGACCGGACGAACTCCGTGATTGGTTTCGCCGTGCAGAAGAGTCGCCGGAGTATCCGCGCGCCATGGCCGCTCGGGCCAGCACATTCACCCGATCACGCGACATCGACGCCGTGTCGGCGCTGGACCGCGTCGCGGCCCTGATGCCGTCATGACGCTGGCGGCCCCCAGGTGGTGGTACGAGCGGGGCCGCCGGCCCTCACCCTTGTTGCGCCTCGCTCTCGCGCCGGTTGCGGGTGTCTGGTCCTGGGTGACAGCCAGGCGGATCGCCCGTGCGAAGCCTGTCGACTGCGGCGTCCCGGTAATTTGCGTTGGCGCGTTGACCGTCGGCGGGGCCGGCAAGACGCCCATCGTCCGCGCGATCGCGAAACTTTGCCGCGACCGCGGGGTCGCAACCGCGGTGCTGTCCCGAGGTTATGGCGGGCGGCTGGCCGGGCCCCTGCGCGCCGATCCTGTGTTGCATGGCGCGGCGGATGTCGGCGATGAGCCGCTTATGATGTCGCCCGACGCCCCCGTCTGGGTGTCTCGTGATCGCGCGGCCGGCGCCCGCGCCGCCGCCAGGGATGGCGCTCAACTGATCGTCATGGACGATGGCCATCAGAATCCGACGGTGCGTAAGGCGCTCTCGTTTCTCGTCGTCGACGGCGAGACCCGTGACGGCGAATGGCCATTCGGGGGCGAGGCGGTGGTGCCCCTGGGGCCGCTTCGCGAACCCCTCGCCGCCGGCCTAGTGCGGGCCGATGCGGTGATTCTGGTGATGCCGACCGACCTCGCGGAGGCCGACCCCGACCTCCTGGCGCGTTTCGGCGATGTGCCGGTGCTGATTGCGCGCGCCGAACCCGTCGACTTGCCGCCGAGCGGGCCGCAACTCGCCTTCGCCGGCATCGCCAAACCCTGGAAGATGGAACGCGCGCTAAAGGCCGCGGGCTGCGACCTGCGAGATTTCGCGCCATTGCCCGATCACGCCCCGCTCACCGATCAAACGCTGTCCTTCCTGGCCAGCCGCGCGAAGACCTTGGGCGCGGGTTTGGTCACCAGCGAAAAGGATGCCGTCCGCCTGCCTACCGTCTGGAGGGACAAGGTGACCGTCTGGCGCATTCGCGCCCGATTTGAGGACGAAGCGGCGCTGTGGCGGATGATTCAAGGCGCGCTGAAGCAGGTCTAGCCTAGCGCGCGCCACCCGATGTCCCGGCGGTGAAAACCGCCCGGCCAGTCAATCCGATCAACGGCCGCATAGGCGCGATCCCGCGCTTGCGCCAAGGTCGCGCCTCGAGCGCATACGTTCAGCACCCGACCGCCGGTGGCGACGAAATTTCCATCGGCGTCCAACGCTGTTCCCGCGTGAAAAAGGACCACCCCTTCGCCGAGCCCGCCGGACGGCAGGCCTATCCGCGTTCCTCGCTCCGGAGCTTCCGGATAGCCGCGCGCGGCCAGCACGACGCAGATGGCCGCTTCGTCCCGCCACACCGGCGCCGGCAGGGCCGCCAGGCCGCCTTTCGCCGCGCCGAGCAGAAAGGGCACGATATCACTCTGGAGACGGAGCATCAGGACCTGGCACTCCGGATCGCCGAAACGCGCGTTGAATTCAACCAGCTTCGGGCCCTGGTCGGTCAACATCAGGCCCGCGTACAGCACGCCGCGATAGGGCAATCCCTCAGACGCCAGCCCCGTGGCCGTGGGCCGAATCAGTCTGGCGTCGGCCGACGCCATGAGCGCATCGGTCAGGACGGGCGCGGGAGAATAGGTCCCCATCCCGCCGGTGTTGGGACCCAGATCCCCGTCGAATGCGCGCTTGTGGTCCTGCGCCGCGCCAAACAACACCGTCGATTCACCGTCCCCGATCGCGAATAGAGACACCTCCTCGCCGGCCATGAACGCCTCGACCACGACGTGTGCGCCCGCGGCGCCGAACCGACCGCTGAAACAGGCGTCGATCGCGGCTTCGGCCTCGCCCCGATCGGCGGCGATCACGACCCCCTTGCCCGCCGCCAACCCGTCGGCCTTGATCACATAAGGGGGCGCCATTTCATTCAGGAACGCCTTGGCCGGCGCGGAAGCTTCGAAGGCTCTGTACGCGGCCGTCGGCAACCCGTGGCGCTGGGCGAAGGCCTTCATGAAGACCTTGGACGTTTCGATTCGCGCCGCCGCCTTCGAAGCGCCGAAGCAGGCGATACCAGCCGCGTCCAGCGCATCGGCCAGGCCCGCTTCCAATGCGCTCTCAGGACCGACCACGACCAGATCGGCGCCAATCTCGCGCGCCAGCGCCACCTGTCCGGCCACGTCCGTCGCCTCGACCGCGCGTACCTCGCCAAGCTCCGCCATGCCCGGGTTGCCAGGCGCGCACACAAGCCGAGTGACCAGCGGGGATTGCGCGATCTTCCACGCCAAGGCGTGTTCACGCCCACCCGATCCGATGACAAGAATGATCATGGCCCCGATTGCCGCCTACCCGCTGGCGGGGTCAAGTCACGTCATCGCGGCTTCGGCGGCTTTCGTGGGCGCATCGGTGCGAACGTCTGCCGCCATTGGCACATAGGCGATGAAAAGCGCCCCGGCGCCCTCCGCGCTCTCGACAACGAGGCCACCGCGATGGCGATTGACGATGTGTTTGACGATCGCCAATCCCAGACCTGTCCCAGGGCGTTCTCGCGCTTTCTGACCTTCGACGCGGTAGAATCGCTCGGTCAGGCGCGAGAGATGCCCACGGGCTATCCCAGGACCGGCGTCGCGAACCCGAATCGCCACGTAGCCGTGTTCACTGGGATGGTCTGGGGTCAGGATCGCGAAACGCGGTGTCCGATCGTCTCCCGCGCCGGCCTGCGCGGGTGTGACGGCAACGCGCACTTCGAGCGTCACCTGTCCCCGGGAGGGCGTGTATTTGATCGCGTTCTCGATCAGATTCTGCACCACCTGCATGATCTGATCTCGATCCGCCGCCATCATTGCAGAGCCGGCGGGCGGCAGTATCACCTCGATCGCGACCTCGCGCTGTTTCGAAAGCGGTGAGAGCGCGTCGACGACGTCGGTCACCACACCGCCGACATCCACCCTTCCCGTAGGTCGGATATGTTCGGCCAGCTCGATCCGTGACAGGCTCAAGAGATCGTCGATCAGTCGGCGCATGCGTTCGGCCTGGGCCTGCATGATCCCCAGGAACTTGTCGCGAGCCTCGGGGTCATCGCGCGCATGCCCCCGCAAGGTTTCGATGAAACCGGAGAGCGAGGCCAGCGGCGTGCGCAGTTCGTGACTGGCGTTGGCGAGAAAATCGACCCGCGTACGCTCGTTTCGATGCGTCTCGGTTTCGTCGCGCAACACCAGCAGCGCCAGAGGCGGCTGTCCGGGAGCCGGCTCCACGGGAATGGCCCGCGCGCGCCAGAAGACTTCTTGTACCCCCTGCACGATGTGGATGGTTTCGCTTGGCCGCGCATCGAACAGCGCCTCCTCGACCGCTTCCAGGACGGCGGGCGCGCGAATGACGGTCGCGAGCGGCCCCTCCGCCCGTTGGATGCGGAACGCCTCGCGCGCGGCCGCGTTGGCGTAGATGAAGCGACGATTCCCGGCGTCCTCCCGCGCGCCGGCCTGGACGAGCAGGATCGCATCAATAATCACGTCCAGCATCGCGGCATAAGGCGTTTGCGATTCGACGATCTGCGGCGGCGGCGCGGGTTCCTGCGCGCCAAGCTCGGCGATCGCTCGCCGCCGGCCGAGAAACAGCGCGGCAAGGCCAACGGCCGCCGCGGCCAGACTCGCCGCAAGCCAGGTTGCCTGACCGGCCAAGGCCATGATCAGCGGCGCGACGACGCCCGCGCCGGCGGCCAAGCCGGGCAGCATTGCCAGTGACGTGCGCTGGCGTGTCAGAAGGCGCGTGGGTCCAGACATCCAATGTCACTTAGGGCCGAATTGCTCTGGGACAACACGGAAATCCGCGCCTCGGTCCCATCCTGGCCATAAAGGCCATCCATGACAGTTCCTGTAACATGGCGACACGCCTTGAAACTCGACCGGAGGGGGTCGTACAAGGCGCGCGAGTCCGTATACTCGGCGACTGGCCAAGCGTGAGAGCCCCTCTTTAATGAAGCGAACCTTTCTCTTGGCCGCCGTGTCGACGATCCCGCTACTCCTGGGATCCACGGTCGCCGACGCGCAGACGACGATCAACAAGAGCACTTCTGCGCCCCTCGCAACCGCGACGTCGGGCAGCATCAGCATCGTTAGCGGCGGGTCTATCTCGCCCACCGCGGCCAGTTCGGCCGTCACCGTCAACAACCCAGCGGCCGGAGCCAACGCGGTCAGCAATCTGGGCTCGATCGGCTTCACATCGGTCGATGGCGCGACAGGGATCCTGGTCACCGGAGGGGCGCCTGGATCGATCAGCAACGGTTCGTCGATCACGGTGACGGACAATTACAACCCAACCTCGGACACCAACACCGGCCTTTCCACCGGGCCGTTCGCCCAGGGCACAAACCGGCAAGGCCTGCTCGTCACGGGAGCGTTCACCGGCAATCTGGCGAATCTCAGCAACTCGAAAGCCAATCCGATCGCGTTTCTGAACACGGGCACGATCCTCGTGCACGGGCAAGGTTCCGCCGACGGATCCACGCCAGCCGGGCTTGTCGCCGGCGTCTCGATTCAAGCCCCGGTCGTCGGCGACTATCAGTCGTTGAATGTGACGCCGGCAACCAGCACCGCGGCGGCGATTATCGGCGCGGGCTCAATTTCCGTGCAAGGTGACGCCGGCGCGGCCCCGGTGGTCGGGTTTCGAATCGCCCCGACCGGCTCGATTACCGGCAATGTCGTGCTTGGCGCGGTTTCCGCGACGGGCCAGGGCGCCCAGGCGGTGGATATCCAAGGTCCGGTCAGCGGGACGATCAATGTGAACAGCGGGGTCAGCGCCACAGGCTACCGGTCGGCGACCCGCTCGCAATATCCGCAGCTGGCGACGAAATATACTGCCGCCGAATTGGAGCAGGGCGGCGTCGCCATGACGGTCGGCGCAAGCCTTGGTGGCGGGCTCATCGTCAGCGCCCCTCCGCCGACGGCCGTTGCGAATTCATCGACGACCATCGACCTGGTCGGAGGCAACAGCGTGCCGCAGGATCAGCAGTCGACCGGGTCGATTACGTCACAGGGAGGCGCGCCCGCGCTTGTCATCGGATCCTCCGGCGCCTCGACCGTGCACCTGGGCGTCGTCGGCGCGTCCGATACGGTGATGTCGCTCTCCGGCGCCAACATCGCCAATATGTATGGTTTCGTGAACCAGGGGTCGATTTCCGGCAGCGGCATATTCGATCAGGTCAACTACCCCAACCTGCCAGCGTCCGTCCCTGGCGTCGGCCTGCAGATCGGCAATGGCGGCGGGCCGACGATTATCGATGGCGGAATCTACAACTCCGGCACCATCGGCGGCGTGGCTTATCAGGGCAATTCAACCGCAATCCACCTTCTGTCCGGCGCGCAGACACCGCAGATCGTCAACGACGGCGCCATCGTCGCGTCTTCCAACCAGCAGAACACCGCGACGACCGGCGTGGCGCCCGAAAACGCCTACGGCATCATCATCGACGCGGGCGCCAGCGTTTCGAGCATCGTCAACAACAGCGCGATCACGGCCAACCTAACCGGCACGGGCGGGGTCGGCGGCAATGTCGGCGCAATCATCGACCGGTCCGGTACGGTCACCAGCATCACCAACACAGGGGGCATCAACGCCCAGGCGACCCAGACTCTGCTGACATCGCCGATGCCGGTCAATCTGTCCGCGATTGATCTCTCGACAGGGTCCTCGGCGCAGACGATTACGCAATCGCTGTCTTCCAACACCGCGATCACGGGCTCGGCCGTATACGTCGCCACCAACACCTATACCCAAGGTCAGATCGTGAATCTGAATGGCCTGGTCTACGAGGCCACGACCGCGATCCCGGCCCAGGTCGATCCGATCGACTACCCCTCCGATTGGCGTGAAATCGGGTCGGTGACTCCCGTCATCAACGGCTCGGTTTTCCTGGGCTCCGGCGCCAACAGCTTCATCGTCAATGCGGGCATCGTGAACAGCCCGTTGCTGAATCTCGGACCCGCGGCGACCGCTATGACCGTGGGCGCCGGCGCATCGGTAACCGGGGCGCTGGAAGAGGTGTCGCTGACCCCGACGCAAATTCAACAACAGTTGGCCGGAACGCTCTCGCCCTTGGCGGGTGGATCGGGAAAACTCAATCTCACCGTCAACGGCTTTTTCAGCGACACCAACCCCAATCTTGAGAAGATTGGCAATCTGACCGTCGGATCGACCGGCACGCTCCTGGTCGCCGCGGACCCGGCAAACAACCGCAACACCCAGTTTGTTGTCTCGGGGCAAGCCAATTTGGCTGCCGGAGCGTCAATCGGCGTCACCCTGTTGAGCGCGCCGACGACAGCGGCCGCGCCCGGCGGCTACAATGTGACCGTAATCTCGACGACCCCCGGCAACCTCACCGTGAGCGGGCTCAACACCGGTGTGATCGCGAACGCACCCTGGCTCTACGACGTCTCCGCTTCGGCCACGGCCAACACGGTCAACGTATCCGTGACCCAGAAGAGCCAGAGCGCGCTAGGTTTCAACAATGCTGAATATGCAGCGATCAACGGCGTTCTCGGATCCATCACCAATAACCCGGGCATCGAAGGCGCGCTGTTGGGCCAGACGACCCAGGCCGGACTGAAAGGCGTATACGATCAGCTTTTGCCGCCGCAGGGCCAGGGCCTGTTCGAGGCGCTGAGCTTCGCCAGCCAGTCGATCGGCTCGATGACCAGCACGACGCCGGCATCGGTCAGCCGCGTCGCGGGCACAAGTCTGTGGCTGCAGGAAGTCAACGAGCGGGTCGATCGGTCCGAGAATCAGACGGTCGGCTCGTTCACGCGCCTGTTCGGTGTTGTCGCCGGCGTCGAGCATATGGGTGATCAAGGCGGCGCAGTGGGTCTGACGCTCGCCTATTTGAACGCCAACGAAACGGACAGCTCCGTTCAGTTGGGATCAGGCGTGGTCGCCTCAATCCTGGAAGGCGGCGCCTACTACCGCCGGTCATTAGGCCGGTTCACCATCGCCGCGCGGGCGGCCGCGGGCTACGCTTGGTTTAACGACGCCCGGGTGTTCGTGACCAGCACGACGAACACGGTGACCAATTCGACGACCGGGACCGAGGTCACCGCGCATTCCGCGTGGGGCGGCTTCTACTATGATGGTCATTTCAGCCTGGCCTATGAGCAGCCCTTTGGACGCTTCTATGCTCGGCCCGAGCTTTCCGCCGACTACATCGACCTGAACGAGGGGTCGCACACCGAGACGGGCGGCGGCCAAGGCTTCGATCTCAACGTCGCCAGCCGCAACAGCAAAGACGCGAGCGGCCAGGCCATCCTGGTGCTCGGTCGCGAATGGGGGCAATCTTCGTGGCTTCGCACGGAAATTCGCGGCGGCTATCGAGATGTTCTGTCGGGCTCGGTCGGTGACACGGTCGCCAGTTTCGTCGGCGGCGGCGCGCCGTTCGCCTTGGCGGCGGACAAGTCGACGGGTGGTTGGACGACGGTGGGCTTCTCCATCAAGGGCGGGTCCCAGTACTCCTATATCGCCCTTGAAGGCGACGCCGACATGAGAGCTCACCAGAAGCGATTCAACCTTCGCGTTGCCGGTCGATCGATCTTCTAACACCGACACTCGGCTCGGAGGCGTACGCCGCGATGTCAAACCTTGAAAGCTTGAGCGGCTACGCTCGTTTCGACTTCACCGACCCCGCGGGGCGGTGGACGCGGCCAGTGTGGCGCCGAGGCGCGGGACCAGCCGTAATCATCATTCACGAGATGCCCGGACTGCATCCGCTGGTGGTTAGGTTCGCCGACCGCGTGGCGGCGGCGGGCATGACTGTCTTCCTGCCTAGTCTTTTCGGCGATCCGGGCCGAGAAGTGACGGCTGGCTACGCGCTCCGGACCATGCTCGCGGCCATCTGCATCCGTCGAGAGTTCAATGTCTGGGCCACCGACAAATCCAGCCCCATCGTCGACTGGCTGCGCGCGCTCGCGGCGTGGGCTCATGGCGAATGCGGCGGCAAAGGCGTTGGCGCCATCGGGATGTGCTTCACGGGCAACTTCGCTCTCGCCATGATGACCGAGCCAGCCGTCGTGGCCCCAGTTCTGTCGCAACCCTCGCTTCCCATCCCCGCCGGGTCCGCCAAACGCTCTGCCGCGATTGGTGTTGGCGAAGCGGAGGTCGCCTGCGCCAAGCGGCGCTTCGCCGAAGAAGATCTCAGCATGATCGGCCTGAGGTTTCGTGACGACGCCTTCGTGCCCGACGCTCGCTTCGACACATTGAAGCGCGAATTTGGCGATCGATTCGAGGCGATCGAGCTTGACCCCAAGGACGGGCGTCCAGATCCGCGCATGGGCGCACATTCGGTCCTGACGTTGCACCTCGTCGACGACGATGCCGAGGGACCGACGAAGGGGGCCGAGGCGCGCGTCATCGCATTCTTCAAGGCGCGCACGGGCGCTTGAATGGGGCCCACGCCTGACCTCTGGCCATGCGCGCGCCACACGACCGGTGTAGCCCATTGTCCATGAGAGACCGCCTGAGAACCGGGTTTTGCATATTGGCGGGCGTGGCCGCCTTGGGAGGGTGCGCCACCACCGAGCGCCTGGCCGCAGCCAATGATGTCCACGGCCTCATGGTCGCCATCCGCAACGATGATCTTGCGGCGTTCGACGCACACATCGATCGCCCCGCGCTTGAGGCGGAGATCCAGGCGATAGTGGTCAGCCGGGCGCAACAGGCCAACCTCGGGGACGGCGCCACAACGCTCGGCTTGCTGTTGTCGGGCCCCATATCACGCGCGGCCGGCGGCATCCTGTTGAAGCCCGATGTCTTCCGCGCCGTGGCCGAAGCCTACGGCTACCGCGCCGATCAGCCGCTGCCCGGGTCGTTCGCCATCGCGGCCGCGCTGTCCGCGCTGCCTGACGGACGAGTCTGCGCGCGCGTTCGCCGAGGGGGACGGTGCGTGATGACGTTTCAGGACGAAGGAGGGGTCTGGAAACTGGTTTCGGTCGACGCCGCCATTCTGCGGAAAGGTGCGAAATGAAGCGCGTCGTGCGCCCGGCCGCCGGCGTCGCAGGCATCGTCGCCGCCCTGGCGTTTGCGCTTCACGGCGCGGCGCGGGCCGACGCCATCCACATCTATTCCTACGACCCGGCCGATCTCGCCACGCGGCTTGCCTCCGGTCCTCTGACCTTCACCTTCAAGAAGGGCCTGCTCCACACCACTCTGCTGAACCTGAAATCCACCGAAGCCAGGGCGAGCGCCAGGCTGCGCGCGGATTCCGAGTCGGCCTTGGGGCGTCAGGGGCTGAGACCCTATTGGAAGATCGATGCGACCGCGCGGGATCTTTATTCGGTCAGGCCTGGCGAGGATGGCGCCGCGTTGATTTCCGCGCTCTGCCCTGGTTCGACGCGCGCGTGGCTGGCCTTTACGCCGGTAAAACTCTACCGCGATCTCGTCGTGCTGGTGATCGGCGACACGGGAACCGGCAGAGAGACAAGCCTGTGCCGGACGCTGCGGTTCAGTTTTCATGGCGAGTGGCGCCTGCCGTCGGACCGATCTCTGAACCCGGATGATATGCAGCCGGATTCGAACCTTCCGGGGGGGTGAGGCGAGCGGCTGCTATACGAGCAGGCGGGCCCTGCACGCGTCCTTGATCGCGCCATTAACACCCAGGCGGGTTTCCAGATAGGCGTCCACCCCGCCGCTGACCTGATCGATCGCCGCGAACGCAGCGTCGAGATAGGCGGTGTCGACACCCATGATGGTCAGGGCCGCTTCCGGATCGGGTGTCCGCCCGGAAACCGATTCTATGGCGGCGATCACCTGTGGAAGGCGCAGCGCCATGCGCTCGGGGTCGTTCGTCAACAGATAGTCATGAATCATATCGTCCGGGTGAACCCCGAGGACGTGGTGGGTCAGCGCGGCGAGAATGCCTGTACGGTCTTTGCCGGCCGCGCAATGGATCAGGACGCGTGCGTCCCCCTCGGCCAAGGCTCTGAAATAGCGCCGGAAAAGGTCGATGTGGCGAGGGTCGAACGGCGCGTCGGTATAATATCGCATCAGATAGGCGCGATTGGCCTCGACGCTCATCTCGCCGGTGGCGACGTGCCGGCTCCAACCGTCTTCACCGGCGTCATCGTCATTGAGGATGACCGCCCCGCGAAATGACGGCGGGTGGCGCGAAGGTTCGCGTGAACGCTCCTCGGCGCTGCGCAAGTCGACGACAATCCCGATCCCGAGTTCCGCGAGGGACTCAAGGTCCCGATCGCTGGCCCGGCTGTGGCCGGCCGATCGGTACAGCACGCCGGCTTTGACGCGCCGGCCTTCGCGGGTCGGGTATCCGCCGAAGTCGCGAAAGTTGTCGATCCCCTCGAATGGGATGCGCCGGGCTGCGTGTGAGGTCATGACGCGTTCTACCGCATCCGCCTTAGTGGGTCAGCAGTCCCTGTTCCCTACGTTTGGCGATTACGCGGTCGAACTCGCTCCAAACGCCGGTTTCGCCGTGCCAGGCCCCTCGAGTGGCCGCTTTGGAGTATTCCGTTGACCGGGCCTCGAAGAAGTTCGCGTGTTCCACGCCCGACAGCAACGACTGAAGCCAAGGCAACGGGTTGTCCCGGCGTCCGCCGAAGACCTCCGGCAGCCGGAGCTGCCGCAGGCGCCAGTCGGCGATGAAACGAATATAGGCCTTGATATCGTCGGGCGTCATGCCCTGAACCTCGCCCGCTTCGAAGGCCAGGTCGATGAAGCGATCCTCAAGACTGACCACGGTCTTGCAGCAATCGATGATATCGTCGGCGACCGACTTGGTGACCGCCCCCGTCTCGGCGTTGAAGGCGTGGAACAACTGGACCATGCCTTCGCAATGCAGGCTTTCGTCGCGCACGCTCCAGGACACGATCTGACCCATGCCCTTCATTTTGTTGAAGCGCGGGAAATTCATCAGCATGGCGAAACTGGCGAACAATTGCAGGCCTTCGGTGAACCCTCCGAACATCGCCAGGGTGCGAGCGATATCGGCGTTCGACTCCACGCCGAATTGCTGCATGTAATCGTGCTTCGCCTTCAGCGCCTCAAGCTCCAGGAAAGCCGAGAACTCGCTTTCCGGCATGCCAATGGTTTCCAGCAGAAGCGCATAGGCGGCGATGTGAATGGTCTCCATGTTGGAGAACGCCGATAGCATCATCTTGATTTCGATCGGACGGAACACCCGCGCGTAGCGCTCCATATAGTTGTCGTTCACCTCGACGTCCGATTGAGTGAAGAACCGGAATATCTGCGTCAGGAGGTTTCGCTCCCGGTCGTTCAGCTTGGTCGCCCAATCCTTGCAATCCTCGCCAAGCGGCACCTCCTCGGGCATCCAATGGACCTGCTGCTGGCGTTTCCAAAAGTCGTAGGCCCAGGGATAGCGGAACGGCTTATAGGCAGGTGATGGCGTGAGCAGGCCGGGCAGCTGAAGCGCTTGCGGCTGTGAGGACGTGACAAGGGCCATGGCGTGTTCTTCCTTGCGCCGTTGTGAGGAGCGCGAGTCGCGGAGACGACGTAAAATATGGACCGTAGCGACAAACTCGACAACATCTAGTGAATCGAATGGTCGGCTGAACAATATGATGTGTGTGGTTTGGGGATAAGGGGTGAGGTCGTGTTCATGGTGAATCGTGTCACGGGAGCGTGCCGGGTTCCGCTGACCGAGTCGGCGCCTGCGCTGCAGGCTGCGCCGTATGGGGCCCGAGTCGGATTGAAGCGCGCGGCGTCTCCGGCAAGCGCGGGGGGCGCGACGTGCTGATTCATGGCCGCCAGACTCGCACGCTGTGGCCGACGGCCGACGGCGGGGTCGAGATCATCGACCAGACACGTTTGCCGCACGAGGTCCGTATCGTTCGGCTTGAAACCTTGGCCGACGCGGTGGCCGCCATCGCCAACATGCAGGTCAGGGGCGCGCCTCTGATCGGTGTCACCGCGGCCTGGGGCATGGCCCTGGCCATGCGGGCCGATCCGCTCGATGACAACCTTGCCGCTTCGGCCGCGTCTCTCAAGGCCTCCCGGCCGACGGCGGTGAACCTTGCCTGGGCGGTAGACGCGGTCTCGGCCCGGCTCAGAGGCATGGCTCCGCCGGAGCGAGAAGCGGTCGCGCGCGCCGAAGCGTCGCGGATCGCGGAGGAGGATGTCGCCAACTGCCGCCGCATCGGCGAACACGGCGCCGATCTCATCGAGGCCATCGCCGCGCGCAAGGGGGGCGAGACGGTGAACATCCTGACGCACTGCAACGCCGGCTGGCTGGCGACGATCGATTGGGGCACGGCGATCGCGCCGATCTATGTGGCTCAGGAACGCGGAGTGCGGGTGCATGTATGGGTCGACGAGACGCGCCCCCGGAATCAGGGCGCCGCCCTGACGGCGTTCGAACTGGGCCAACAGGGGATCGACCACACGATTATCGTGGACAACGCTGGTGGACACCTGATGCAGCATGGGCGGGTGGACATGTGCCTGGTCGGAGCGGACCGAATCGCGGCCTCCGGCGACGCCGCCAACAAGATCGGCACCTATCTCAAGGCCTTGGCGGCGCGAGACAACGGCGCGCCGTTCTACGTCGCGGCGCCGTCTTCGACGATTGACTGGCGCATCATGGACGGCGTGGCCGACATTCCCATCGAGGAGCGCGACGAAGCGGAAGTCACCCACGTGGTCGGCGCCGCCGAGGATGGCCAGTTGGTTCGTGCGCGGGTCGCGGCGCCTGGCAGTCGAGCGGCCAACTTCGGCTTTGACGTCACCCCCGCGCGGTTGATCACCGGCCTCATCACGGAGCGCGGAGCCTGCGCGGCGAGCTTGTCAGCCCTGAAGGAGCTCTTTCCCGATCTGGCGGGCGCCTACTGACAGGCGAGACACTCTTCGTAGTCGGTACGGACCTCGCTCATCGCCATCGGCGCTTCGGTCACGGCGTCCGCGCCCGCGAAAGCCGCCCGTTGCACTGACTTCGAGCGTAGATAGTACAGGCTCTTCATGCCGCGTTCCCACGCCTGCCAATGCAACATGTGCAGGTCCCATTTGTCGACGTCACCCGCAAGGAAGATATTCACCGACTGCGATTGGCAGACCTGCGGCGTTCTGTCGGCGGCGAGGTCGATGACCCATCTCTGATCGATTTCAAACGCGGTCTTGAAGACGTCTTTTTCTTCGTTCGTCAGGCAGTCCAGCCCTTGAACCGACCCTTCGTTCTCAAGGATGTCTTCCCAGACCTCGGCCGTGTTGCAACCCTTGGCGTCGAGGAGGCGCTCGAGATAGGGGTTCTTCACCGCGAACGACCCGGAAAGCGTCTTGTGGGTGTAGATGTTGGCGGGGATCGGTTCGATGCCGGCGCTGGTGCCGCCGCAGATAATGGAGATCGAGGCGGTGGGCGCAATGGCCAGCTTGTGGCTGAAACGTTCCATCACATTCCGCTCGGCGGCGTCGGGGCAGGCGCCGCGCTCCTCGGCCAGGGTCTTGCTGGCGGCGTCGCAGGCGCGGCGCAGATGTTTGAACAGGCGCATGTTCCAGGATTTGGCCAAGGCGCTCTCGAACGGGACGTTCTGGCCCTGGAGAAAGGAATGGAAGCCCATGAGGCCCAATCCGACCGAGCGTTCACGCATGGCGGCGTAGGCGGCCGGTCCCATTTCGGCAGGCGCGCGATCGATGAAGTCCTGGAGCACATTGTCGAGGAAACGCATGATGTCCTCGATGAAGGTGGGATGATCCCGCCACTCCAGGAACATCTCGGCGTTCACCGACGACAGGCAGCATACGGCCGTGCGTTCCTCGCCGCGGTGATCGACGCCGGAATGCAGCATGATTTCAGAACAGAGATTGGATTGCCGCACCTTGAGCCCGAGCTCGCGCTGGTGGCGGGGCATGGCGCGGTTCACCGTGTCCGAGAAGATCAGGTAAGGCTCGCCCGTCTGCAGACGCAGCTCCAATACCTTCTGCCAGAGGGTGCGTGCGTCGACCTCACGCACCGGCTCGCCGGTCTTGGGCGAGCGCAAGGCGAATTGGGCGCCGTCGAGCACGGCGTGCATGAACTCGTCGGTGATCGATATGCCATGGTGCAGGTTCAGGGACTTGCGGTTGAAATCGCCCGACGGCTTCCGGATCTCGAGAAATTCCTCGATCTCAGGGTGGTGGATGTCGATGTAGACGGCAGCCGACCCGCGACGCAGCGAACCCTGGCTGATGGCCAGGGTCAGACTGTCCATCACGCGGATGAACGGGATGATTCCGCTCGTCTGCCCAGATCCCTTGACCTTTTCGCCAATGGACCGGACGCCGCCCCAATAGGTGCCGATGCCGCCGCCGTTGGCCGCCAGCCACACATTTTGGTTCCAGGTGCCGACGATGCTCTCGAGGGAATCACCCACGGCGTTGAGGAAACACGAAATCGGCAGGCCGCGAGACGCCCCGCCGTTCGAGAGGATTGGCGTCGAGGGCATGAACCAGAGGCGCGAAATATAGTCATAGATACGTTGGGCGTGCTCAGTGTCGTCGGCGAACGCCGTGGCGACCCTGGCGAACATGTCCTGGTAGGATTCGCCGGGCAATAGATATCGGTCTTCCAAGGTGGTCTTGCCAAAGTCCGTCAAGAGTTCGTCGCGCGAGCGATCGACCTCGATCTTGCTGACCAACTGGAGTTGAGCGCGCGGCGCGACTGGCGCGACGGTCCGCTCGATGCGCTGCCGAACAGCGGTATTGCCCATGGAAACCCCCGAAGCCAAATCACTACCCCAAATGTTGTGTGCGACGCACCCGCAGGCGCTACATATGGGGACATAGGGTTTAAAGAGCGTCAACCGCGGGAAAGCGAAAGACAGGAATATTTTTGTCAACAAAACGTTAATAACGCCGAAACCGGCGTAGTTTCATAAACTTAGACTCGCACCCCGGTGGGCGATCACGGGACTGTGATCGCGGGTCATCTCTCCCCGCCCGATCGCCAGGCGAATGTTCGATCAGGGGGCCGCCGCGATCGTCGGAGCCGGAAAACGAAAGAGCCCGGCGGAGGCCGCCGGGCTCTGAAGTCTATATCAACACTAATGTAGGCGCGACGATCAGAACGCGATGTGGATCGTCGAACGACGGTTCAAGGGTTCCTTCACCCCATCGCCAGTCTGAACCGCGGGCTCGGACTTGCCCTTCCAGCTGACGTCCAGGTTCGAAGCGGGAACGCCCAGAGCCACGAGGCCATCGGCCGTCGCTTTGGCGCGACGCTCCGACAGACGCATGTTGTAGGCGACCGATCCAGAGGTGTCGGTGTGGCCGACGACGACTTCCTTCGTCGCGTGACCGTCGTTGCCATATTTGGCCGCGTCCTGA
>Ga0075019_10000169_pt1 | contig 37093 bp, 21 predicted proteins | sample ColStrG_CSR_2013_FD_71473 | JGI IMG/M metagenome (GOLD analysis project Ga0075019, IMG submission 71473) | Freshwater sediment microbial communities in response to fracking from Pennsylvania, USA - Cold Stream Run_MetaG_CSR_2013 | ecosystem: Environmental > Aquatic > Freshwater > Creek >...
TGCTGCACCGGGACGCCATCCAATTTGGCAACTTCCTTGTAGACTTCGGCCATGCCCTTGGCGGCATTGGGATTGGTCATGAACATATTGCCGCCAGGAGACCAGTTGACTTTCTCGGCCATCCGCTTGTAGAAATCCCGGACTTCGTTGTAGCCGGAAACGCCGGACGCAACCCACATGTCGGTGGTGATCAGCATGCCGCCCTTTTGGCCGCTCTGCTGGTCGGTGCCCTCCATCTCCATCTTCAGCACCATCTCTTTGGCCTCGAAGCCCGCCACCTGCTTGGTCTTGCCCGTGGAGTCGGCGGACACCTTGAAGTTCATCTCGCCCTTGTCGTTCTTCTGCATCCGCTGCGACATCTGCTCCATCATCTGCTTGAATTCGTCGAAGGTCATCACCGAATAGGTTTTTTTCTGCATGTCGATGCTGGTTATGGTCTGACTGGCCAGATCGATCACGCTGGCATGGGTCTGGGTGTGGTGAACCATCCGGTCACCCTTCACCGCAACCGATGTCTGGATGGGCTCACGCGCCTGTTTGGAGAACACTCCGGCTACTTTCATCAGGCCCGCCATCATCCCCCCGGTGAGTGTGCTGGTCTCCTGGTAGCTGAAATCCGCCAGCAGGGTGGCGGAGCCCAGGGTTGCGATTCCTACAATCGTTAAGAGTCTGCGAAGCACAAAGCCTCCTTCGGATTATCGTAGGACACAAAAGGTAGGAGTACAATAGGCGCTGCGGGAGAGAGTACTGTGTCAGACCTGACGATAAAGCCGACAGCTAAGTTTCTCAAGGCGGGGACCGTGATAGCGGTCCTGATGTTTTTGGCCCTGGAGTATGGCTGTCTCACATCCTGGAACGAAAAGGCCGGAAGCAGCTGGCTGATGGTGTTGCCGGCGCTGATTCTGTTGTGGCCGGCGTCACGCGCACTACGGCGGCAGTGGACGAAAACCACCATCAGCGCCGACCGGCTGCGCTTCGAGACCGGAGCGCTCTCCAAATCCACGCGGACCATTCAACTCTCCAAGCTGCAAGATGTGCGCGTGGACCAGGGCCTGATGCAGCGCATCTTCGGCGTAGGCGATCTGTCGATCGAAACGGCGGGGGAAGCCAGCCGGCTGACCATCCGCAACGTGGATAGTCCGCAGGCGTTGGCGGACGAGATTATGAACCGCGCGCAGAAAGGGGAGCCGCCGGCGTGAGTGAAGAGCTACGGGCAGTACCGCAGTGATCACGGGAGCTAGTGATAATTTCCCAGACCGCCCACCGCGGGAACCTCGTGGAACTAGCGCCCCTCTTTCAGCGCCAGAAACCCGCGCACGTTCTCGCTCAATAACTGGCCGAAGCTTTTATCGAGATACGAGCGGATGGACACGTAGCACTCGCCACATACGTTGTGCCGCGTGAATTCCCGCACCATGCGGCGGCGCTCCTCCAACGGGTAGCGCTGGAACTGCATGGAGCACGGCTGCAGTGCGCCATCGGCGGTGACCACCAGGAAGCGCTGGCCGGCTTTGCATCCCGGCGCGCCGCCGTTGGTGAAGTAGCGCCGCGTGGCCGCCAGCGTGGAGGGCGAGTTGACGATCCAGTTGCTCGCATCCCGGAGTGCCTCGACGCGGCCCAGGCGCGCATTCAACTCCGCCAGTTGCTCCGCTGTCGCCGGCAAGTATGCACGGCACCCGGTGCGGCGCGCCGAATAGGCGCTATAGCAGAGGTTGACGCCCCACTCCCGGGCCTTGCCGGCGATCGCCTCGATTTCGCCCAGATTCTCGCTGGTGATGCAACTGTTCAGCACGATATCGTCATGCCCCAGCCTGGCCAGCCGCGGAATGAGGTCTGCGAGATGCCGGTACAGGCCCGGATGGAACCGAAAGTCGTCGTGCCGCTCGTCGGGGAAGTCCAGGCTCACGGAGAACTGGTCGATCCCGGCCTCGCGCAGTGCCAGGTACTTCTCCGCGTTCATTAACGACCAGTTGGAAACCAGGATGGTGTACGGCAGCCTGGAACCGCCCTTGATGTGGCGCACGATCTCCACCACGTCGCCGCGCATCAGCGGCTCGCCGCCCGACACCTGCACCACGCACGGGCGCAGCGCTTCCATGTAGCGGCGGTATTCGTGTGGCTGGAGATTGTTGGATTCGTCGCACGTGCCTCCGTGGTCGCAGTGCTTGCAGAAGCACGTGCAGGAATCCGTTACCTCGAACGAAACGACGATGGGGCGTTCGGCGAGCCAGTTCAACGACCCTCGCCCGATGATCCTGAGGGACTTCGCCAGGGGAACTTTGCGCAATCCGGAACCTCGGAGAATAGCGATGGTAGCATGGCGTGCGCTATTCTCGAAACACTCGTCCGGGTAAGCGCCACAGCACCCGGTAGCAGGCCCCAGGCGAGCGGAGATCCAACCGTTCGGGGATCTCTCCGGGGTAGAGGGCGGACGACCCTCCAGAGCCCCGATTCCGGAGCGATCCGGGTGGTTTCACACCGACCGAAGCTCGTCATTTCCTCGTGGCAAGAAACAGGTTCTGCGGCAGTATAACGCCACCCACAATTGCCTGGAACTGATGATCGCCGTCCGCCACGTTTGGGACTGTGAGATTGAACTGGTAAAGGCCCACCGAGCCCGGCGCCGGACCCGCGTAGGAATTCGGCGCCGAGAGGTCCACGGCGGTCTGGTCGAAAAACACGCTGAGCGAGTTCTGGAGTTTGCCGGGAACCGTAGCAATCGTGCCTGCGGGCACCGGAGGTGTCACCGGCCCGAAACCGATGCCGTAGAGCGTGATTACTTCACCGGGGCTGGCCGGCCGCCCTCCGAGGAATCCGCCCGGAAGACCGACGAATGTTATGCCATCGGCGGCCAGCGCGACGACGTACTGCTTGCCGCTCGTGATGAACGAAGGAGGCGCCAGGAAGCCGGGGAGGATCGCCGAGGCCTGCACCATGAGCGGGTCGCTCGACAGGCCGTGGTTGGTAACGATTACCGGCACCGGGCCCAATCCGATGCCATCGGGTACCTGAGCGTTCACCTGGCTTGGACCGATATGGCTGATCGCCGCCGCCTTCCCGTTCACCGTCACCTGCACACTGTCGAGTTGCGCCGGCGCATTGTTGCCACTGAAATCCTGCGCGGCCCAGTCGCGCGTGCTGCTGGCCAGGTTGCTGCCGTAGATTTCAATCCAAGTGCCCGCGGCTAACCCCGCTTGCGCGCCGAAAGCGCCCGCATTGATGACACCGCCATTGAGAATTTGGGGCCGTTGACCGATGGTAGCCTGCACAACGGCCGTATAGACATCAAAGGTGGTTGCCCCATCGGGGTTGTCGCCGGTGCTGTTGGAGTTGTCGGCCCAAGCCGGAACCAGGCGCCCATTGACGAAAGCGTTGCCCGTGTAATCCCCATAGTCGGCCTTCTTCAAATTCGGAGCAGCCGTACTGCGGGCCTGGTCGGATGTGCCGGCGGCTATCGGAAAATTCGGGCTGAACGTCGCGCCCCCGTCGCTACTGAAAGCTCCGTAATAGCGGGCCGTGTTGTTGAGAAGGGAATCCCGCGCGTCATACCAGGTAACCGCGATCAGCCCGCTAGCCTGATCCAGGGATAGGCGCGGAAGGAACTGACTATTGGTGCCCTTGTCGTCATTTACCCGCACCGGATTACTCCAGGTCGCGCCCATGTCACCGGAATGGATAACGAAGATGTTGGTGTCCGCGGAATTGGCTGCGCCAGCGTCGGTGTACACCAGGTAGACGCGCCCTTGAAAGGGCCCCGGGCTGCGGTCCCAGGCCAGCCCCGCTTCCGGATCGATCCCCCAATTGGGCTGCGCGGGGATAGGCGTGAAGCCGCCGATGTTTACGGGAACCGCCGGGTTGAAAGTCGAAAATGGACCGGGGCCAAGGCCGTCCGGTTTGACGTTGGTGTAAATCTTTCCGCCGCCGCCAGAGTTCGGACCATACGTGATCATGACCTCGCCGTTAGGGCCGACCGCGATGTCCCCGAAATTCACGGCGACCGGCTGTGCCGGCTGCCGTGAGGTAAACGGCCCGACCGCGCCCAAGCCGGAAACGCCGGCGCCGGAGACCATGATCCCGCCCGCCGTCCAGTAGGTGACCCACACGCTTCCCGGAAAGCCCGCGCTTCCCGGCCCGGTTGTCACGGTGGGCTGATCGCCAAGTATCGGCACGCCAGGAGGATTGATGGGCAGCACCAACACCGATCCCGCTCCGGTAGGGGAATAGAACGTCGCGCCGCCGTCTTGGCTTAAGGAAAGGCTGACGTAGGTGCCGGAGTTCACAGAGTTCTGAGAAAGATAAACGAGAAACAGGTTCCCGAAGGTATCCCAGGCGACACTCGCGTTTCCGTAGGCGCGCGGGATGTCGCCCGCCGCGGGCACGGTCGCCCGAGCGATAAGCTGGCTGGTCCACGTGAGACCGCCGTCGCTGGACCGCGCCGTGTAGAGGCCTCCCACTTCGTTTCGAGAGACTACAAAAATCTGGTTGTTGTTTTTAGGGTTGATCGCGACGGCGGTCTCGTTCTGATTTCCCGTGGCCTTCGTCAGGTTGATGTTCGGACCCGTGGTCTGAGCCACGGCATGGACGGACATCGGCGGCGAAAGACCAAGGACCGCGACGATCAAACACAGGCCGGCTCGATCGCCTCGACCCGCTCTTCGGTGCGGATTTTCTTCTCTCCGTGAAAATGCCATTTCCACACTTCGTAAATTCCGGGATACACCAGCAATTCGAGCAAGAACGAGGTGAAAACGCCGCCGACAATCGGCGCCGCGATGCGCTTCATGACGTCCGAGCCAGTGCCCGTGGCCCATAGAATGGGCACCAGGCCAGCGAACTCGGTGGCGACGGTCATGAATTTCGGCCGGATGCGCTTCACCGCGCCGTGGACAATCGCCTCGCGCAGTTCGGCCAGTGTCCCTAGCCGCCCTGTTTTTTCCGCCTGTTCGTAGGCCAGATCGAGGTATAGCAGCATGAACACGCCATTGCCAGCGTCCACACCGAGCAGCGCGATCATCCCGACCCACACGCCGACGCTCATGTTGTAGCCGAGCAGATACAGAAACCACACCGCGCCGATGGCCGACAGCGGCACCGCGAGCGAAACGATCATGGTCTTCACCGCGGAGCGCGTGTTCAGGTAAAGCAGCAACAGAATCAGTAGAGCCGTTAGCGGCAGCACCACTTGCATGCGCTGATTCACGCGCTCCATCGCTTCGTATTGCCCGCTCCAGGTGATGGCATAGCCCGGCGGCAGCTTGACCTTCTCTCGCACGATCTCCCGGGCTTCACGCACGTAGCCGCCGGGATCGCGATTCGCCACATCCACGTAAACGTAGCCGGTCAGCAGCCCGCCTTCGTCGCGGATCATGCCCGGCCCGGACACCGGCTTGATTTCGGCGAGGTCCGACATGGGGATCTGGCGGCTCTCCCCGGCCGGCACCAGGACGCCAGCCAAGGCGTCCAGATCCGACCGGAAATCGCGCAGGTAGCGAACGTTCACCGGGTAGCGCGCGCGGCCCTCCACGGTGGTCGTAATGTTCTCGCCGCCGATGGCGTTCTGCACCGCCGCCTGCGCAGCGTCAATGGTCAGACCGTAGCGCGCCAGGGCCTCGCGATTCCAATCGAAATCGAGGAAGTAGCCTTCCGCCGTTCGCTCGGCGAAAACGCCGCGCGTGCCCTTCACGGAGCTTAACACCGCCTCGACCCGCGAGCCGATGGCCTGGATCTTCTCTAAATCGTCGCCTTGAATCTTCAGTCCGGCCGGCGTCCGGATGCCTGTGCTGAGCATGTCGATACGCGCCTTGATCGGCATGGTCCAGGCGTTCGAGACACCCGGCAGCTTCAACGCCGCGTTCAACTGCTCGACGAGTTGTTCGGGAGAAATCGTATCGGGCGTGAAGCGCCGGAACAGAGGCTTCAGCCAATCCGGCGACCAGGCCGAATACCAGGTGGGCACTCTGCGCCATTGCGAGCGCGGTTTCAGAGTGATCACCGTCTCCAGCATCGAAAGCGGCGCCGGGTCCGTGGACGTCTCTGCCCGGCCGGCTTTACCGGCCACGTGCTCCACTTCCGGGAACTGCCGAATGAGGCGGTCGGTGGCCTGAAGCAGGCGTTGCACCTCGCCGATGGAGATGCCCGGCATCGTCGAAGGCATGTAGAACAGCGCTTCTTCGTAAAGCGGCGGCATGAACTCGGAGCCGAGGGCGAGGAACACCGGAACGGTGGCGACGAACAGCGCGGCCGCCGCCGCCATCACCGCCCATTTGTGGCGCAAGGACCAGCGGCAGACAGGCTCGTACAGCCGGATGAGGAACTGGCTGACTGGGTGACGATCCTCGGAGTGGATCCGCCCCACCAGCGCCGCGTTGGCCGCCCGCGACAGCCAGCGCGGTTGTAAGTGAAAGTTGCGAAGCCGGGTGAACGTCAGCCGCAGCGCCGGGTCGAGCGTAATGGCCAGCACCGCGGCCACGATCATGGCGAAACTCTTGGTGTAGGCGAGCGGCTTGAACAGCCGTCCCTCCTGCGATTCCAGCGCCAGCACGGGAATAAACGAGACCGCAATCACCAGCAGCGCAAAGAAGCTCGGGCCGCCGACCTCCTTGATCGCCTGGATGATGACTTCTTTGTAATCGCCCCGGCGGCCGCCGGCCTCCCACGCCTCCAGCTTCTTGTGCGCCTGCTCCACCACCACGATGGACGCGTCCACCATGGCGCCGATGGCGATGGCGATGCCGCCCAGAGACATGATGTTCGCCGTGATGCCCATCCCTCGAAACGGAATAAAGGCAATCAGCACCGCGATGGGAATAGTGATCATCGGGATGATCGCGCTGGGGACGTGCCACAAGAACAGCAGCACTACCAGGCACACCGTAAGGATCACCTCGACGACCGTGGACTTCAGGGTTCCGACGGAATTCCGGATGAGCTGTGAGCGGTCGTAAACGGGAACGATCCTGACGCTCTCGGGAAGGCCCGGCTCGATCTGCCGGATCTTCTCCTTAACGCGGCCGATCACATCCAGCGCGTTCTCGCCCTGCCGCATCACCACGATCCCGGAGACCGCCTCGCCCTCACCATCGAGATCCGACACACCGCGCCGGAGATCGGGCCCGAGCGTCACCTGCCCGATGTCCTTGACCCGGATGGTCGAGCCGTTCTCGCTGGCGAAGACCACCACGTTCTCGAGGTCGGCCGCCGACTTGGCATAGCCACGGCCCCGCACCATGTACTCAGCGCCGCCCAACTCGATCATGCGGCCGCCAGTCTCACTGTTGCTGCCACGGATGGCATCGATCACCTTATTGATCGGGATGTTGTAGCCTTGCAGGCGATTCGGATCCACGTTGACCTGGTATTGTTTGCCAAATCCGCCAATGGGCGCCACCTCGGCGACGCCCGGGACAGCGGTGAGGTGATAGCGGAGATACCAGTCCTGGAGCGACCGCAGGTCCGCCAGACTGCGCTTGCCCGACTGGTCCACCAAGGCATATTGGTAGACCCAGCCCAAGCCGGTGGCGTCCGGCCCGAGTTCGGTCTTCGCGCCTTGCGGCAGCGACTGGAGCACGCGGGAAAGGTACTCCAGGGTGCGCGTTCGCGCCCAGTACAGGTCCGTGCCGTCCTCGAAGATGACGTACACGAAGGAATAGCCAAAGTCCGAAAAGCCGCGCACCGCCTTCACTTTGGGGGCGCCGAGCAGGGCCGCCACAATCGGGTAGGTCACCTGGTCCTCGACGATGTCCGGACTGCGGTCCCAGCGCGAATAGACAATCACCTGCGTGTCACTGAGATCTGGGATGGCGTCCAGCGTCACGTGGTTCAGTGACCACCACCCGTACATCGCCCCGGCGAACACGAGGGTAAGCACCAGCATGCGGTGGCGCGCGGAGTAGTCGATAATGCGGGGGATCATTTAGTCCCCTGCGTGCCGCTGCTGTCGGCGGGCGGCGGTCCTTTGGCAACGTATTTCCGGGGGGCCGCTTCGAAGTCCTTCTTGCACTTCGGGGAGCAGAAGGTATAGGTTTTGCCTCCGTGCCGGGTCTGCATGGCGTTCGCCGTCTTCGGGTCGACGGGCATGCCGCAGACGGGGTCCTTCTCCGCTGCTATTTCCGTCGTATCCGCCGCGGCTGCCGCTGCGCTCGCCGACTGCTTCATGCGGCTTTCCGAGTCGATCAGGAAGTTGCCGGACACCACGACGCGTTCACCCGGCGCCAGGCCCTCGGTCACCTGCACGCGGTCGCCGGACCGCCACCCGGTCTTCACCAGGCGCGGCTCGAAGAACCCTTCTCCTCGTTCCACGTATACGGTCTTCCGGCGTCCCGAGTCGATGACGGCGTCGGCCGGCACAGTGATGGCTGCCGGCAGGTTCAAGCGGACTTCGACGTCCACGAACATGTCCGGCCGCAGGACGAAGCCGGGGTTGTCGAGTTCGAAGCGGGTTTTCATGGTGCGCGACTGCGCGTCGAACTGCGGCGAGAGATCGCTCATGCGCGCGTGGAACTCGCGGCCCCGGTATCGCACGGCCGCCACGGCGCCCGGCGTCAGAAACTCCCAGTCCTTTTCAAAGATGTCGGTCGTCACCCATACGTGACCGATATCGGCGATGCGATACAATTCGGTGCCCTTGTCGAACCGCTGTCCGGGGGAAATGTTCCGGGCGAGCACGAAGCCGGTAGCCGGCGAGTCGACGCGAATCTCCGGCCCGGTCTCGCGGGTCCGCTGTAGTTCCTCGATCTGCGGGTCGGTCATACCGAGGCTGCGGAGGGCGTCGGCCGCCATTCGAACGTTGAGGACGGACGAGTTGCGTTGTGGCACAACGTTGCCTTGCGGCTGCCCCGCCTGGGCGTTCGTCTGCACCGCATACAGGTAATTCTGCTGGGTGATCACGAGGTCGCGCACGTAGTAGGAGGCGAGAACCTCATTCTGTTTGACGAGAGCCCCGGCGGGATTCCGCCCTAACTGCCGGATCCAGCCGTCGGCCGCGGCGATGAGCCGGTAAACGCGCGAATCGTCTGCCGCGATGCGGCCGGGTACCCGCAGCAGGTTCGAGCCGGTGGCTCGCTGCACCACGTCCGTGCGCACACCCAGGAACTGCTGCTTGGCGGCGCTGATCTGCACCGCCCCCGGCGGACCCGACGGGACGCCATCGGCCGCGTTCCGATCGTCCGCATACACCGGCTCCAGCCGCATGCCGCAGCAGGGCGCCACGCCGGGGCTGTCGGACTTGTAGTGCGGGTGCATGGGGCAGGTGTAGTACAGGACCTGCCGCGAAGAGTTAGCGGACGCGGCGCCGGACGGATGCCGGCTGGCCAGGGTGCCGGCGATATAAGCCCCGACCGTGAGCAGGAGAATTCCGGCGATTTTGGCGGATGTGGACATCATTCCCTCCCGGAAGCCGGCCCCATGCCGGCTCGCGGGTCACTGGATGGACAGCAGTTCCACCTCGTACTTGAGCGTGGCGTTGGGCCCGATCGGTCCCAGGCCAGACTCCCCGTAGGCGAGGCCGGGGGGGACGAGCAGCTCCCACTTGGAACCCACGGACATGAGCGGAAGCGCCTCGGTAAAGGCCTTGATCGCTCCATTGACTTTCCAGGTCTTCGGTTGCTTGCGCTGGTAGGTGTCGTCCAGTTCCGTCCCGTCCAGCAGGGTAGCCCGGACATGGCAGGTCACAGTGTCGTTGAGCGCCGGCTTGAGGCCGTGGCCCGCCTTGAGGATCTTGTACTGCAATCCGCTGGGCAGGGCGACCACGCCTTCCTCCTTCTTGTGAGCGGCCAGGAACGCCTCGCCGGCTTTCGCGTTGTAGGCGCCCATCATCTCCATTTCGGCCTCGTTTTCAGCGGGGCCCTTCTTTACGCCGGCCTCCTTCCGTTGCTGTTCGGCCTGCAGCCCGGAGATGATGGCCCGGACCTCCACTTCGGTCAGCAGCGTCTTGCCGCCGGAGAGTGCGTCCTTCAGCGCCTGGCCGAAAAGCGCCGGGTCCACGTCGATCGAGGCCCGGCGGAGCTGGTTCCCCAGATCCATGCCCAAGGCATAACTGGTCTTGTCTTTTTGAGTCTTGAGCGCCGGGGTGTCCTGCGCGGCGGCGGCCCCGGAGGCTAGCGTTATCGCCAATACCATGATCCATCGCATAAACATTTCCAAACCCGTAGTGTAACGCGGCGACCGCCTTCTGGCGTTAATGGAGCCGCAATATCCGAAATCGGGGCACAAAAAAGGGGGAGGGAAGATTTCTTCCCTCCCCGAGTTGCGGAGTACTACACGACTTGCCTAATTTCCCCGTCCGTTTAGCCCGATGGCCTGGGGGCTGTTCGTGGCATTATCGGTAAGCGTGATGCTGGCTGCGTAATTGACTCCTCTGGTCGAAGGACTGAACGTTACGTTGATCACGCAACTCGCGCCAGGCGCCAGCGGGGTGCCGACGCATGTGTTAGAGACGATGTTGAAGTTGGCAGCGTTGGCTCCGGTGAGGGCCTGAGTGAAAGGAGTGAGCGCCCCGTTGCCGCTGTTTCTGATCGTAAACGCGTGCGCGGCACTGGTGGTGCCCGCCCTCACGTTGCCGAAATTGAAGCTACCGGGAATGTTGACCGTAGGTGCGGTCACCGTCTGCGCGACGTTCGGAGACGTGCTGGTGTTGAAGTTTGCGTCTCCGGCATACACGGCGGACAGGTTCCTGTTGCCCGCGGAGGTAAGCGTAATGGTGCAGCCTCCCACGGCAACGGTGGCGGTGCACGTCTCGGTCCCGCCGCTCGCCCTGACGGTGACGTTTCCGGTTGGCCCGGGAGCTCCCGTGAACTGAGGAGTTACGGTGAACGCCACTGCCACCGCCGCCGGGATGTTGGCGGGGTTGGGCAAGTGAGACGTGATGGCCGTGGTGGTCGAAGCCTTGCTAATCGTGAACGCCGCGGTGTTATACGTAATGGCGTAGTTGCTTAGCACGGCCGTCGGAATGAGCGTGGCGCTGATGGTGTAGGTGCCCACCGGCTCACCCGCCATACGGGTGTAAGTGGCCGTCACACCGTCGGCGGCGAGGAAGCCTGTCAACGTTCCCGTGGTCAACGGAACGGGGTCAGCCGACCCGTAGACCTTGGTGGCCGCTCTCGGCGTCACCGAGGCAGCCTTGGCGGTGATGGTAAAGTTCGCCGTATTGTATGTGATGTTGTAGTTGGTCAACGCAGCCACCGGAGCGAGCGTGGCGCTGATGGTGTAAGTACCAACCCCCACACCCGCGGTCCGGCTGTAACTAGCCGTCACGCCATCGGCTGGCAGGAAGCCTGTCAAAGTGCCCGTGAGCGCCGGATCAGCCGCCCCGTATACTTTAGTGGCTGCATTCGGCGTTACCGAGGCTGCCTTCGGAGTGATGCTAAAGGCCGCCGTATTGTAGGTAATAGTGTAGTTGCTTAGTGCCGCCGCCGGACTGAGCGTGGCGCTGATGGTGTAGGGACCGCCCGCCACCGTCTGGCCTGCCGTGCGGCTGTAAGTGGCCACGATGCCGTCGGAGGCCAGGAAGCCGGTCAGCGTGCCCGTGGTCAAAGGATTCGGATCGGCCGATCCGTAGACTTTGGAGGCTGGATTCGGCGTCACCGAGGCTGGCGCCAGGGTGATTGCGAGAACGCCCGGCACGTAGCTGATGGGGGAGTAGTTGGCGTCCACCGCTCCCGCACAAGTAATTGGGTAAGTCGCGCCACTCACGGGGCTGTTGGCGACCGCAGTCGTAGTGCAAGTCGGCTGGGTCGTCAGGCTCGCCGCGGTGTTTCCGGCGACCAGGCCGGCGTAAGTAACGGCGAAGACCGGGTTGGGCGCGCCGTAAGGCCGCAAGGTGTTGTTGGCAGTAATGGTTAGTGGGACCGGTGTAATGGCGACTGCTCCCGGCAGGTAGGCAAAGGTGTAGTTGGGAGCAGCCGCGCCCGAACACGTGCTCGGGTAGCTGCCGACAGGGCTGGTTGACGTCGCCGCCGTCGAGCACACCGGCTGTGCGGTCAGGACCGAGTTTGTCTGCCCGTTCACGAAGCCAGTAATCGACGCCGCCGTGATGGACGGCACCGTCCCGCCATAGGACATACTTCCGCTGCTGGCCGTGATCGTTACGGTTGCCGTGTTTACGGTTAACGTGCCCGCCACGTAGGTGATTGTATAGTTCGCACTAACGGCGCCTGAGCAGGAGCTCGGATAGTTCCCTACAGGGCTGGTCGAGGTCGCTGTCGTCGAGCAGGTCGGCGCCGTCGTCAGGCTGGTTGGTGTATCCCCGTTCATGAAACCGCTGTAGCTGGCTGTGATGACCGGGACAGTTCCGCCATACAACATGGTGGCGCTGCTGGCTGTGATCACCAAGGGCGCCGGGTTTACCGTTAGCGTGCCTCCCACGTAGGTGATGCCGTAATTGGGGTCTACCGCCCCCGAGCAGGTGACGGCATAGGTTCCCACCGGGCTACGAGCTGTTGCCGGCGTCGTGCAAGTCGCCGGCGTTGTCAGGCCAACCGGGCTGACGGGGCTGTAAGTAGGCGTGAGCGTCGGCAGAGGTCCGCCGTAAGGCATCGACAGACTGGGAGCCGTAACCGTCAACGTCCCTTGGGTAATGTTGAGGGTGCCGGCGACATAACTGATCGTGTAGTTAGGATCGACGGCCCCGTTGCAAGTGATCGGGTAAGCCCCGATCGGGCTTAGACTGGTCGCTGTCGTCGTACACGTCGGCGCCACAATGGGAGAGATGGTCGGCGGAGTGAAGATGGCAGCCGTGTCCCCGGCCACAAGTCCCACGTAAGTGGGCGTGAAGCTGGTGGGGATCGCGCTACCCACCGGAAGCGAGGCGACGGGCCCCCAGATCGACAAGGGTACTGGGGTGACCGCGAGCGTGCCCCTCACGTAGACGATGGTGTAATTGGCATCCACAGCCCCCGAGCAGGATGTCTGGTACGTTCCAACGGCGCTGGTGCTGGTGGCCGCCGCAGTGCAAGCCGGCGGCGTTGTCAAGCCAGCCGGGTTAAGCGGGTTGTAACTGGGCGTGATGGCCGGGACGACCGCGCCGTATTTCATCGTGGCGGTGCTGGCTGTGATCGTCAGCACGGGCGTTCCGCTGCCAGTACCGGTCAGCGAAACCGTCAAGTTTGGATTCGGCGAGCCGTTGACGATGGTCAGCGCCCCGGTCCGTAAGCCCGCGAAGGCCGGTGTGAACGTGACGTTGATCGAGCAGGTCGAGTTAGCCGGCACTGGGCTTACGCAGGTCGTCGAAGCTGCGTAGTCGCCCACGTTCGTCGTGATGCTGCTGAAGGTCACTGGCGCGGCGCTGGTGTTGGAGAGGGTGACCGTCTGGGCGACGCTGGTGGTTCCGGTCGCCTGAGTTGTGAAGGTCAGTGCTGTTGGCGATACGCTCAGCGGCAATCCGGCAGACAGCGTGTTGGACCATGCCGACGTGATGTTCGTTCCGGTGGGCGTCCAATAGCTGGCATCCGGTTTGTACGCCTGCACTCGGTAGAAGTAGGGTGGAGCTGTGGCGGTTGCGTCGTTATACGTTTGCGTGCCACCAAACGTGACCCCTTGCCCGTTGCTGTCCGTGCTGCCAGCAATAGGCCCGACGTTTACCGAGGTGAGGCCCACCGTGAAGGCGGGGTCAGTGGCTCTTTGCAGCGTGAAGCCGGTCTCGCTAGCGGAGTTGTCGGTCCAGCTCAGGGTCAGTCCTGTTCCGGCCGGGGCCGCGGCCAGGTTCGAAGGCGCCTCCGGCGCCACCTGGAACGTGATGGCCCGCATCATGTCGTTTTCCTCATGGCCCAGGATGTGGCAATGCCAGACGTACTCCCAACCGAAGTTGTTGACTGCGTTCGGGGTTTGCGCGGGATTGTTGGTGTATGGGTTGAGGTTGGTGAAAAGGGAACAGTTGGTCGAGACCGGGGGGTTCGTGCAGTCGCTGCCCACTGGCATCGTGACGTCCATTAGCCGGTAGCTGTCGCGAAGCGGGAACGGGAGAACCGGTTTGATCGGCTGCAACGCCACCAGAATGTCTTCCAGGGGATTCATCCGGACGGTATCCTTCCAGCCCAACTCGTTGGCATCGGGCTGCCTCAGCGATCCGTCCCAACCCACGCGGTTGATCACCTGCACGTTGAACAGGTGGAAATGGATGAAATGGGAGTCCACTCCGTTGTGGGTGATCTTCCAGAGTTGCGTGTCGCCTTGCTTGATGATCTCGGAGGGGGGGTCGATATAGCCCAGGGGGATCGTTGTCTGGGTGTTGAAGTTAACCAGTGGTAACTCGGTGCCAAGGGTGGCATTCATCCGACCGTAATCCAGGGTAAAGAGCTCCTGAATAGCCTTACGCTCATTCAGGTTCACTACCGGCGTGGTGGCACCCAGCGGGTAATAGGTCAAGGTGTAGTCGTGGATCCCGGAATACGCGGCGGTGGCGGAGTACCCACCGGAAGCGGGCGGGTACGTCGGTTCCGGAACGATGATCGGGGGCTGAGTCTGGGCAAAGAGGCCCGGCAAGGCGGCCTGCAGGGTAGCAACGTTGAATGGGGTTGTATTAGCAGGACCAGTTCCAGTTTGCCCCACTACAACCTGCAGCAGCGTGCGGGTATTGGGACCGTAGCCCGGCGGAGTATTGGGTGCGCCGCCGATAGGGGTTTGGTCACCGTCATTCGTGAAGTAGTCGAGGCGCGAATCGATCGCCGGGGCGGGCGCGGGCGCGTCGTTGTATAGAATCAGCGTCTTCCCGGCGAATTTGGAGAAGTCCACGATGACGTCGGCGCGCTCCGCCGGCCCCAACCAGAGTCCGTGGGTCCCGACGCTGGTAATCGTGATGCTCCTGGTGTTCTGTTCGTAGTTGATCGGTGTGGCGGGGATCACCACCGGCGCGGGCAGCAGTCCGCCTTCGGTGCCGATCTGGATCCAAGCCGGGCCCGCGGTCCGCGGATCGGGCACGCCACCAGCCCTGCCATCGGCCGGCCACATGGTTTGCGGCGCGGGGATGCCCTGTAAGGGCCCGTAGTTGGGCCAGCAGCCTGCCGGGAGGCCTGTTCCGTTTAGCGGGTTTCCGCTTGCGTCCAGGAGGGCCGAGACAAGGCCAATACCCAAGCTTGCGACGGCCACGGGGTTGATGGCCGCGCAACTCTGCAGGGTATTCGCCGGGGGCACAGCCGCCGGAACCATAGCGACTTCCGTGTTGTTTTGGGTCGCGTCAGCCACAAACCAGGACAGGTTCCAGGAACGGTCATTGCCCGCAGCCAGCATCTTGAAGCGGTAGGCGGCGGGCGCCACATTGAGGACGGGGTAAGCCTTGCCGTTGAGGACGGGCGTGTCCATGAAGCCCTCCGGCGTGCCGGATGGGTTGGGCGTTATGGGGCAATTGACTGTCTGATTCGGAAATGCGGCCGACGTACAGGGAACCGTGACTGCGCTGGGAGGGTTTGCGGCCGACAGTGAGGTTTGCGCCGGGAAAAACCATGCGCCGTAGTCCCACCGGCCGAATCCATTGGCCAAACCTGGGTCAGCCGGGTTCTGGTTGGGCATGTAAACATGCGGGAACCAGAGATCGCCGTTGCTGCCTGTGGCGGAGAGCGGAGTCGCTCCAAAGTTCCCAACCCAGGTAGGATCCTGAGCCATCAATTGCGGTTGGCTGGGTACGAAGGTCTTGTCCTGAATGACCAAGGGAATGAGGTGCGCCAAGTCCCCGCTGGTTACGGTGCCGGGCACGGTCGCGGCCGACAGCGCATTCTCCTCGGTGGGGTCATACAACAGGTAACCGGCAGCCTCGCCGGCGTACACGTTGAGACGGGTGATGCCATAGGCGTGGTCGTGGTAGAACATCAACCGTCCGCCCTGTTGGTTGGTCCAGTAAAAAGTCATTTTCCCTTGGCCGGGATCGTTGGTGGTGCCGGGAGTCGCGCAGGTCGATTGCGCCGCGCAAGCGGCGATCACGTTTCCGGACGCGTCAAACCACATGTCGGGGACCATCTGCGTACTGGCGCCCCGCTGGGGGCCCGTCTCGCCTATGGGGACAGTCCACTGGTGGGGCGTGCCGTCGCTGATCCAGGGGGTGGCGCCGCCATGGAGGTGAAGGGTGGCGCGGTTCTGTGTGTAAGGCGCTCCCGCCCCCATGTACGTGGTGTCGGTGGGGATGAAGAGGTTACCCCCGGCGCCAGTGGGAAGGTTGTTGATAAAGAGGACGCGCACCGGCCGGTTCTTCTGGGCAATGATCGTCGGGCCCAGATAACTGATCGGCGGCGGGGTCACCGAGTTGGCTCCATTTGAGGTGCCGAAATTGGTCTGGACGTAGCCGCGCAGGGTGGTAGGGGGCAGGTCTGTATGCATCTTCGCGGTATACTGCTGCAGACTGATCACATAATAATCGGAGCCTGGAAACGTGATGGTGTCCGGGACGGCAATGGCCAGGCTGGGCAGCGCATCCTTGAACTTTCGGATGCCGCCGGTGTATGGCGCACCGAGTACTGCCGTGACCAGAGCGCCCGAGCCGCAGGCGGGTTGAGAGCTAGTTCCACAGGTAGCAGCACCGGAGACCCAGCCGGGTCCCATATCTACGATTGAGACCGAAGGCATGGTGTAACCGCTGCCGGGGTTTGCAACGGCAACGCCAATGACGGCGCCTGTATTGTCGAGCGTGACCGCCCCGGCGCTAGCGCCGGAACCGCTCGTATCTGTGATCAAGACTTGGGGGGTGGCATAGCCGCTTCCAGCGGCCAGAACGGTGAAGCCAGTGATTCCAGTCGCCTTCGGCAGGGGACTATTGGCCCAGTTGCCGACGCCGAAGTAATCCGTACAGTTGGGCGCCGGATGATTCGGGTCGCATACCGGCACGCTTTGGCCGAACGCCAGGCCGCAAAGCATCAACAGCAATGGAACCCACAGCAGCTTCTTCATTAGTGTTTCCCCTTCCCTTTCTGCCTAACATCGTCGGCATGGCGGTCTCCGCGGTGGATTGCGGCCTTCCACCTGATGTCATTGTCAATGCACCTCATCGGGCCCTTAGAGCAGTCCTTAACTTGCTTCTTGCCTTTGTCGTCGTTGGCGTTGTAGCCTCCGCTATTACCGTTGTTGCCGTTGTTGTTGCCGTTGTTATTGCCGTTGTTGTTCCCGTTACCTTGGTTACCCGCTTGGCTTGCCGCGGGCTTTTCCGTTTGCGCTGGCGACCCCGTTTGCGCGCGACCCAGGAAGACTCCAAAGGCCAAGGCGCACACCGCCACGTACTTATGCTTACGCATAGTTATAGCTCCTTTGCTGTTATCTGCAGTGTTTTCGGGCCCGACTGGCTGTTCAAGGCGGGCTAAGCTGAGTTATATCCTTAAACCTCAATTGTTAGACAATAGAGATTAAGTCCCGTTACTCTTATTGTAGGATATGGCAATCCCTTTTTATGCCCTCTCTGGCTATTATCGAGCAACCGGCCTGACTAACCACTAAGAAACATAAGCTCAATGTACACCGGCGCGATCCTATTGGCAACAGCATTTTGACGGCTTGTAGCTATGATTTGTTTTGGTACTTATAGGACTGAGCCGCCAAAACATGTCGTAATTTTCAACGCAGGCCAAGTGTTGAACTCTTCAACAACATCGCTGAGCGTACTAATAAGACTTTTTTATACTTGACTTTCAAAACATCGAAGCGTATCATCCTCGCCATGCTCCGTGAAGCTCTGACTCTTGCAGCAGCCCTTGGCTGCGCCCTGTCCGCGCAATGTGGCACCATCGTTTTCAATTTCGATTCCGGCTCTCCCGCACTGACTCCAACCACGCCCTTACCGGTCGACCAGACCGTCGGCGGGTTGAAGGCCAGCTTTACGGGGCCGTTTTCGATCCAGAACAGCGATCAGCCCTACGTCCCGTCAAATCTCTCCGGCAACTTTCTTTTGCAGAACGTCTCCCAAGGCTCGCTGACCATCTCGTTTGATCAGTTGTTGACGGGTATCAGCTTCGATTTCGCCACGCCGGACTTCGGATCCGACACTAACTCGTCGCTGAGGCTGACGGCGTTCAATGGTTCTAATGCGACGCTACCCGTGGGATCTGGCGACCAACTCGGTAGTTTCGACGCCCCTGGGGGCTGGGGCTTGGGCACATTGCTTTTTACATCGGCGACGCCATTTAACCTGGTCAATATCCTCGTTAATCAGCGGCCCCAGCTCAAATTTTCTGGCGGATAACTTCGTCGTCACCACGTTCGATCAAGCGAGTCAGCCGATCCCCGAGCCTGGGACCGTGGTTATGGGTTTAGCCGGTCTGTTTCTCCTGACGATCGCCAACCTGTGCACCCGTGGTAAAGCTGGAAACAACTAAAGGCCAGCGTCCCTGACAATAGCAACGGAGCCCATCACGCCCCGTGGAGCACCCTCGGACGCCGGCCATCGCGTGGTAGAATCCCTACTGCACTCGGACCGTCGCCTTTCTCAGGAGCAACCGCCCATGGCATTGACCATCACTAATCTCTCCAAGACCTATCCGAACGGTGTTCGGGCGCTCAGGAATGTGTCCCTGACCATTGGCAACAACATGTTCGGCCTCGTCGGCCCGAACGGCGCCGGCAAGAGCTCCCTCATGCGCACCGTCGCCACCCTGCAAGACCCCGATTCCGGCGCAATCGATTTGAATGGCCTCGACGTTCTCACGCAGAAGAACGAGGTTCGCAAGCTCCTCGGCTATCTTCCGCAGGAGTTTGGGGTCTACCCGAAGCTGTCCGCCGTCGACATGCTCAACCATCTCGCCGTTCTCAAAGGGGTCACCAGCGCTGGCGAGCGACGGGAAATGGTGGACGCCCTGCTGCAGCAGACCAACCTCTGGGAAGTCCGTAAGAAGGCCCTCTCGACTTACTCCGGCGGCATGAAGCAGCGCTTCGGCATCGCCCAGGCTTTGCTCGCCAACCCTCGCCTGATCATCGTCGACGAGCCCACCGCCGGTCTCGATCCAGCGGAGCGCAACCGGTTCCTCAATCTGCTCGCCTCCATCGGCCGCGAAGTGACGGTCATTCTCTCCACCCATATCGTGGACGACGTCCGCGAACTCTGCTCACGAATGGCGATCATTGCTTCCGGTGAGGTTCTCCTGGAGGGAGTACCCTCCGAAACCCTGGCCGCCCTGGAGGGACAGATCTGGTCCCGAATCGTGGCCACCGACGACGAGCTTCGCACGCTGGAAGCCGAGTTCCACGTGATCAGCACGCACCTGGCGGGCGGACAGCACGAAATCCGCGTCTTCGCGCCGGCCTCGCCCGGCGCCGGCTTCCATGCCGTTCCCTCCGAGCTTGAGGATGTCTATTTTCTCAATCTCTCCCGCCATGCCAAAAACTAAGGAGCCGCCACTGAGGGTATTTCTATGGCCATGTTCTGGGAATTCTTCACCTTCGAAATTCGCTTCCGAACCAAGAGCGTCTCCACCTACGTCTATTTCCTGGTCTGGTTCGCTTTTTCCTTTCTCAGCGTGGCATCCGAAAGTTTCGGTCCGGTGGGCAATTCCAACGGCAAGGTCCTGCTCAACGGCCCCTACGCCAATTCTTACAACGACTTCGGTTCCTGCCTCTTTGGCGTAATCATTATTGCAGCCATCTTCGGCACTTCGATCCTGCGGGATTTCCAGCGTGACACCTACCAGATCCTCTTCACCAAGCCCGTCTCCAAGTTCGCCTACTTGGGCGGGCGCTGGGCCGGCTCCGTTGTCACCACCGTCTTCGCCTTCTCGGGAATGGTGTTTGGAACGTTTTTCGGCACGTTCGCCCCTTGGGCGGACCACGCCCGCATCGGTCCCAACCACCTGTCGTGGTATATCCAGCCATTTCTGTCGATCGTCGCCGTCCAGGTCTTCTTCATGGGCTCGCTGTTCTTCACGGTCGCCGCTCTCACCCGCAGGATTTTCATCGTCTATTTGCAGGGCGTCGCGGTGTTCATGTTTTACGTAATCGGGTTGACCGTCTTCTCCGCCGCCCGCTCGCTCGAGCACTTCTGGTCCGGCATTCTTGACCCCGTCGGCTTCATTCTCTTTGACAACATCACCCGCTACTGGACCGTCATCGAAAAGAACAGCCTCCTGCTCCCGTGGGATTTCAGTGGCAACTCCCCGGGCGTCTTTCTCTATAACCGCCTGCTCTGGACCGCTGTGGGCCTGCTTTCTCTGGGAGGCCTGTGGGCATTCTTCCCCATGTCGATCGAAGCGCTCACTGCTCGCTCGCAAGGCAAGCGCGCCGCCAGGGCGCGCCTTCACGAGGCGGAAGAAGAGCGCCCCATCCGCTCGCACCTCCCCCGCGTGCGTCAGATTTTTGGCCCCGGCACTTCTTTCGTTCAGTACCTCTCCCTCACCAGCCTGCGCATCCGCAACATCACCCACGAAATTCCCTTCTGGGCCATCGCCGGCCTGCTGGTGGTCTTCGCCGTCAACAACGGCCACTTCGCCGGACGGGTTGGCGGCGTGGACGTGTGGCCCGTCACCTACCTCATGCTCCAGGCCGTCGAAGGCAGCGCCACCCTCTTCTTCTACATCGTCGCCACGCTGTATGCGGCGGAGCTGATCTGGCGCGAACGCGACAATCACTTCGACGGCATCCACGACGCCCTGCCCATCAGCGAGACCATCGACTGGCTTTCCAAGCTCACCGCGATCGTGCTGGTCGAACTCGTTCTGCTCGCGGTTACCATGCTCGTCGGCATCGTTATGCAGACGATCGCGGGATACTACCGCTACGAGATCTCGCAATACCTCGAGGAGCTCTATATCGTAACGCTCCCGCAGGTGCTGGGCTTTGCCCTGCTGGCCCTCTTCGTCCAGACAATGGTCTCCAATAAGTTCATCGGCCACGGCATCGTCGTCGGCATCGTCGTCCTCCAGCCGATTCTCTACAGCTTCGGGTGGGAGAATACCCTCTACCTCCCCGGCGCAACTCCTCCTTACACGTATTCGGACATGAACGGCTACGGACACTTCGTGCCCGCGCTCTTCTGGTCCATCGCATATTGGGTCTCGATCTTCGCCTTCCTCGGCGTCGGATCGATCGCTTATACCCGCCGCGGCGCCGACGATTCGCTGAGGTCCCGCACCCGGCTGGCCGTGCGCCGCGCGCCGCGCCTCGTCCCCGCGGCCGCGCTCCTGGCTCTGATCGCCGCCGGCTCCGGCTGCTGGTACTTCTACAACGCCCACGTGCTGAACGAGTATCTGACGGCCCAGGATCGCCGCCACATTCAGGCCGGTTACGAGCGTGACTTTAAGAAATACGAACTTCTTCCCCAGCCCAAGGTCACGGCTGTTGACGCTGCAATCAAAATCTATCCCGAGCGCCGCTCGTTCGACGGTACCGGCCGCTTCACTCTCCAAAACAAGTCTACAGCGCCGCTCTCCGGGATACACATCACCGACCAGCGGCAGTCCGTGTCGAATGTGCGGTTCGACCGGCCATTCCACCTCGTGAGCCGGGCCCCCCGCGGTCTCTACTCCATCTATGCGTTCGATCGGCCACTCGCGCCAGGCGAGGTTCTTACTTTCACGTTCTCAGTCGGACATACTACGCGCGGCTTCCGCGACGGGAACGAGCCTGCGGAGTTCGCCTATAATGGCACCTTCTTCGACGCCGGCTATTTTCCGCAGGTAGGTTATGACCAGAGCTTCGAGCTCGACGATCCTCGCCGCCGCCGGGAAGAGAAGCTTGGACCGCTCGAAGAGATGGCCCCTCGCGGGGAACCGGTGCACTCCCGCATCAATTTGTTCAGCGCTAACTCCGATTGGATCACTTATCACACCGTGGTCAGCACTTCCGGCGACCAGGTGGCAATCGCTCCAGGCTATCTCCAGCGCGCCTGGCAGCAGGACGGCCGCCATTTCTACGAATACAGCATGGGGAGTACCCGCATCCAGGATTTCTTCGCGTATCTCTCCGCCCGCTACGCCATTCGCAGGGAAGTGTACTCGAGTCCCCACGGCCCCGTGAACCTCGAGGTCTATTACGACCCCGCCCACACCTTCGACATCGACGATATGCTCGCCTCCTCGCGAGCCGGACTCGATTACTTTCAGGCGCATTTCAGCCCGTATCAGTTCACGCAATACCGCATCATGGAGTTTCCGCGCTACCGCACGTTTGCCCAATCCTTTCCCAACACCATACCCTACTCCGAAGGCATCGGTTTCATCGGACGCATGCTCCACAAGGATGACGTGGATCTGACCTATTTCGTCACCGCGCATGAACTCGGGCACCAGTGGTGGGGCCACCAACTGGTCGGAGGCCAGGTCCAGGGCTCCAACATGATGTCCGAGACCCTGGCGCAGTACTCCGCTTATATGGTGATGCAGCAGAAATATGGCAAGGACTACATGCGCAAAGTGCTTCGTCACTACCTGGACCGCTATCTGCGCGGCCGGGCCGGCGAAGTCCGCCACGAGCCGCCGCTCGCCCTGGTGCAGCGCGAACCCTACGTCTGGTACGAGAAGGGCGGACAGATTATGTATACGCTGGCCGACTACATCGGTGAGGATAAGATAGACAACGCCCTGCGCGCCTTCCTGATGCGGTACCGCTACGCCAACGCCGACAATCAGGTGGACGCTGCCGGCAACTCGCCGAGCGCCGCCGACCAGCCATACCCCGATACCCGCATGCTTGTCGATGCACTCAATGCTCAGACCCCGGCCGAGTTCCGTTATCTGGTCGAAGACGGATTCAACCGCATTGTCCTCTACGACAACAAGGCTATCTCCGCCATCTCGCAGAAGACCCCGGATGGTAAGTACAAGGTCACTCTCAACCTCCAGGTTCGAAAGGTCCAGGCGGATGGAAACGGAGTCGAATCCGCCATGCCGCTGGCCGACTACATCGATATCGGCGTCTTCACCGGCAAGAAGGGCGAAGAGAAGCCCTTATACATGAAGAGGGAGAAGCTCACCCAGGAGCGCCAGACCTTCACGATCATGGTTGACCAACAGCCCACCCGCGCTGGTATCGACCCCTACAACAAACTGATCGACCGCATCGCCGACGACAACATGATCGATGTTACGAAACAATAGGTGGGCGACGACCTGGGCCTGCATGGTCCTGGCCGCCGAGGTTCTGACCTTCTGGCGCAAGGTGCTGTTCTCCGGAAAATTCGGGATTCCGTGGGACCTGCCATACTATCATCAGCACCTGGTCTGGTTCGCGGCCCGCTCGCTGGCGCGGGGCGAGTTGCCGCTCTGGGATCCGTATCCTTACTGTGGCGCCCCGGCCTACGCGAACCTGACGATGCAGTTGTTCTACCCGCCTACGCTGGCGGTGATAGCGGCCGGCAGCCTGATGGGCGGGCGTCACCTGTTGTACCTGCTGGAGTGGCAGATTGTCCTGCACGTCCTGGCCGGCGGCCTATTCACCCTGATGCTGCTGCGGAGGCTGGGTGCGAACCTGGCGGCTGCGCTGGCGGGGGCGGCGGTGTATCCGCTGGGCGGGTACTTCGCTTCGCAGGCGCAACACCTGGGTGCGGTGGATGCCGCGGCGTGGCTGCCGTTGGCCTGGCTGGCGGTGTTGGAACTGACGGAACGGTTCCGCTGGCGATGGGTGGGCGTGCTGGCTATCGCGCTGGCGCTGTCCTTTCTGGCGGGATTCCCGGCGGCTACTGCCGTGGTATTCGGGTCGGTGCTGCTGCTGGCGGTCATGTTGATATTAGGAGGCCGCGCGAGCTGGAGCCTCGTGTTGGCGTGTGCGGCGGGCATGGCTTTGGCCCTGATGCTGAGCGCGGTGCAACTCTTCCCCACGTTGGAGTTGAACCGGTGGAGTGTTTCCGGCGTGCGCGGCGATTGGATGAAAGCGGGCGGAGGGATCCCGCTGGCAGCGTTGTGGTCGCTGATTTGGGCCAACAGCTTCGGCGTGCTGCATCTCGAGGACGGACACTGGCGACTGCCGTGGAACGCGACGTTTATGTACCTCTACTGCGGCATCCCGGCGCTTTTTTTCGCTGGAACGGCGCTGCTCCGGCGCCGCCATTCCATAGCCACCGTTTTCGCCGGAGTGGCGGCGCTCGCGGGCTTGTGGATGCTGGGCGATTCCACGCCGCTGTATCGCACTGTGTTCCGATGGTTGCCCGGCGCCATCCGGGGCGCGCTATACGCGGAGTTTGCTCTGTGCGCATTTGTGCTGGCGGTGGCTGTGCTCGCCGGCTTGGGCGCCGACCAGTGGCTGAAGGGCAGGCGCCCCGCTGTCCAGACAGCCGTTGTGGTGATTGTGGGGCTCGACCTGATCGCGTTCGGCTCTGGACGCCTCTTCAACACGATCAGCCTGGAGCGGGAACCCGGAATCGCGTACAGCCACATGGACGGGCACGCGGAAGTGCCGCGCCGGCTGAGGGAATTGACCGGACGGAACCTGCCTCCATGGCGCATCGACACCATGAACGGCTCCATCCAGTGGGCCGGAAACGCCAGTCTGTTCGAAGTGCCTACCGCCGGCGGCGACGAGCCGTTCGCGTTGTCGCGGTACCTGGATGTGCGGCGCACGTTTACGGGAGGCGAGCGGTGGGGTCGCTATTACGAAGTGCGCGATCCGGACTCGGCTGTGCTGAAATTGCTGAACGTCCGGTACATTGTCTCTCGCGCGGAACTTTCCCAACCGGGACGGTTGATCAAACGGGAGGAACTGCCCGGCAACGTGGTGTACGAAAACCCCGATCCGCAGTCCAGGTTCTTCCTGGTGGGTCGCGTGAGGCCGGCGGCCGATCCCGATTCGGCGCTGCGCATGCTGTCTTCACCGGACTTCGATCCCCGATCCGAAGCCGTGGTGGAGAGCGCCTCCGGCACGGCGGATGGAGGGGCCGGTTCCGTTCGAGTCGAACGGTATGGAGCCAGCGAGGTACTGCTGGATGTGGAAGTGCAGCGCGGTGGCTTCCTGGTCACCTCAGAGGCATACTATCCGGGCTGGAGGGCGAGCATCGACGGACGAGAGGCACTGGTGCTTCTCACCAATGTGGCGTTTCGGGGCTTGGCCGTTCCGGCCGGCCGGCACCGCGTGCGGATGTGGTTCGATCCGGCTGTTCTCAAATGGTCGTCGGCGGTGTCCGTGGTCGGGTTGGCGCTGCTGCTCGCTACGCTCGCAGGTGCCAGGGCAAGTGGGATTGGCGTGAAAGATAAGGTGGCCTCACGTGATCCCGGCGCGTGAGCTTTTGAAAAGAGGCGCTGCGACGGTTTTGCCGCACCACTTCACGGGCGTGCGGTGGAGAGTGGGCCTGGTAGCGTGTGATATATATGTGAGGGGACATGAGGATCAGGGTTACAGTCGCGGCGTTCTTAGGTCTCGCCGGATTTGCAGCCTCACAGAGCCAGCGCTCCGTTTGGGGCGGCGTCTTTACCGTGGAGCAGGCCAAGCGAGGTCAGGCGCGCTACAACGAACTCTGCGCATCCTGTCACGGAAGTGCGTTGGAGGGCGGCGAATCGTCGCCGCCTCTGGCCGGTGGCGAGTTCCTGGCGAACTGGAACACCCTCACCGTGGGCGACCTCTTCGACCGCACTCGCAGCACCATGCCGCAAAACAAACCAGGGAGCCTGAGCCGCGAAGCCAGCGCCGAGATTCTGTCCTATCTGCTCAGCGCCAACCAGTTCCCCGCGGGTAAGGAGCCGCTGCCCCAGAGCAGCGAGGTCCTGAGGGAGATTCGGATCGAGGCCGTCAAACCCGAGCCGAAGGAGTGAATATGTGGCGGCTGGCCCTGGCCTTCGTGGTCCTTCTATTAGGCGCGATGGTCATCGCGCAAACCGTCGCCCCATCTATCCCGGGGGCACCGCCTCCGCCGCTTGATTATGTCTGCCCAATGGATCCGGACGTGCGCTCTGCCGGCCCTGGCAAGTGTTCCCGTTGCGGCATGAACCTGGTCTTGGGCATTCCGGATCCAGTGGAGTATCCGTTGGAACTCACGCTGAACCCGCGTGTGCCAAAGCCGCACCAGCCAGTCGACCTGGTGTTCAAAGCCAAAGACCCCAAAACGGGCGCTCCGGTGGACCGGTTTGAGGTCATTCACGAAAAACTATTCCATATGTTTATCGTGAGTCAGGATCTGGATTTCTTCCTTCACGACCACCCTGTCATGACGGAGGATGGCGGCTTCCGCTACCGGGCCACCCTGCCCACGGCCGGCATGTACCGGGTGCTTGCGGATTATTACCCGACCCGCGGCACGCCGCAATTGACAGCCAAAACGATTTTCGTGCCGGGTGGAAGCTGGCAGCTCCGCCATCCGGACCCCGACCTGGCCGCAAAGCACACCAGAAACATGGATGTGGAACTGACGGCGGAGCCCCCAGTCCCATTGGCAGGCCTCAAGACGATGCTGTTCTTTCGCTTGAAGCCCGCCGATGGCTTGGAGCAGTATCTCGGCGCCTGGGCCCACATGTTAGCTGCCAGCGACGACCTGATCGACTTGATCCACACCCACCCGTTCCTGGCGGATGGCGGGCCCCAGGTTCAATTCAATGTAATCTTCCCGCGCGCTCGCTCCTATCGGCTGTGGGTACAGTTTCAGCGGAAGGGAGAGGTCAACACGGCGGTATTTACAGTGCCGGTATCGATGTTGAAATGACTATGACGCGACGGTTGGCCGACATCTTCGCCTGTGGCTTTTCGTTTGCCTTGATTAATTCCGGGCATGACGTGATTACTACCCCGATCACGTTCTCGCGCGAGATATCCCGCGTGGTCTACGGCCATTGCGCGCGCTGCCATCGCCCGGGAGGCCAGGCCTTCTCTCTGATGACGTATGCGGAGGCGCGCCCGTGGGCTGCAGCCATCAAGGAAGAGGTTCTGGAGCGGCGGATGCCTCCTTGGGGCGCCGTCAAGGGCTTTGGTGAATTCCAAGACGACCAGGGCCTCACCCTGGAGCAGATCGAATTGATCGCCGATTGGGTCGAGGGGGGCGCACCCGAAGGCGAGCCGAAACTGCTGCCGGGAGCCCCGGCGTTTCCGGAGGACCGCACCAATCGCCTCCGGTCTGGTATCCCCGTTGAGGGCGCTCTCACGTTGAAGACCGGTATCACACTAGCCGGCATTCAGCCGCGGAAGGTGCTCGATAGCGGATCCGTGGTAGTCACTGCGATCGTAACTGCAACCCGGCTCGATGGCAGCATCGAGCCCTTACTTTGGCTGTATAATTACAACCCTCGCTTCCCGCACACTTACTGGTATAAGGCTGAGCTCCATCTGGAGGCTGGTACCAGGATCGAAGTTTCACCACCGGGCGCCGCAACCGTAGCGTTGTTCACCAAAGCGCCGCGGGCGAGCGCGCACAGATAGCCGCGACAATTCGCCGCTGGAAATACTCGTGGCCACGTAATATGATGATCCTGGTTCTATCCTAATCCAATAATTCGTGTTCAGCGCTATGTATTAGCCTCGCGAATTTGGCTTGGCCCTTCTCCGTGCGCGAATCAGAAGCTCAACCTTGCGCCAAGCTGGAAGGCACGCGGGCCGCCGGAGCCGAACGTCTGGTTGACCCGCTGTGTGGGCTGGCCAAAGTTGTAGACCTGCGCCGCCGGGTTGGCGTTCTTGGTATCCAGGGTGAACGAATAGCCACTCAGGTTGGCGATGTTAAACGCGTTGAACACCTCGCCGAAAATGGAGAGCTTGCCGCGCTCCTTGAAGGCGATGACCTTGGTCACGCGGAAGTCCTGCGAGAAGGTGGGATCGCCCAGTTGAAAATCGGATGGTAGAGCCAGGGGGCTGATGATGCCGCCCGCCGCGTTCTTGGTGCCGGCGTATTGGGTGTTGAACGCATTCACGGCGTTCGCGAGGTCGGTTTTGCCGCACCCCGCGGCCAGGCAGCCGTACGCGAGCCCGGGAATAGGCTCGCTGCTGCCGGCTTGCACGGTGCCTGGAAGGAAGAGATTTCCCACATTGGCCGTGACGGGCGTGCGGCTGATGTAGGAGGAGTTCACGCTGAGACTGATGCGCCACGGCAATTCCACGGTTCCCGCCACGTTTAGGTTGTGACGCGGCAGGTACTCTCCATAGCCCGCCATCCAGTTCGTGTTATCCCAAACTGACTCGCTGATGCCTTTCTGCAGTGAATACGAAGCGGTGAACTGGTAGTGATTCTGGAAGCGCTTGGCGAGTTTTACCAGCAGACCGTCGTAGACTGCGCGGCCCTGGTCTGTCCAGAAGGTAATCGTCCCATTGGAGCACTCGATGCCCGCCACATATACCTCGTTGGGCGCGCATTTGCGGATGACGGGGGTCTGCACTCCGTTGATGTAACGATTCGACAGGTTCAAATCGACCTCGCCCAGGCTGACATTCTCGCCCTGGCGCCGCGCCCAGTCCACGTTCAGGACCATTCCGAGGCCCAGATCGCGTTGAACGCCCAGGGAGGTTTGATAGCTCCGGGCCAGCGGAAAGTGCGTCGGATAAATCTCGACACCCTGCTTGGCGATATCGATGCCGCTTACGGTGAACGGACCGCTCCGCTGCGCATTGGGCGGGGCGAGTACCGCCTGGATACCCGGCAGTTCCTGATTCACCAGATTGTCGAACTGAGCGATGGTCATGTTGGTGAGATGGCCGATCGGAAGCGTTGCGCCCACCGGAATCGGCGCTCCGCCTGCGCTGAAGTCGAGAATCCCCGGGTAGATGTTCGTGAAGGCGCTTGCGGCCAGGGTGCTGCGCCCGTTGCCGACGGGACCAATCACGGGCGCCTCGCGGAGTTTGTAATACCCGGGCGTGCTGTCCCAGTAGATACCGCCGCCGCCTCGAATCACCGTCTTGTTGTCGTGAAAAGGGTTCCAGGCGAATCCGATGGCGGGTTGAAACTCCTTGTTGTTATTGACCGTCGGCCCGAGGTTGTCCGGGCCCGTCCCCAGAATTGGCGCCAGGTACTGCGGCTTAGGCAGGTTGGAATTGTAAAAGCCTTTTTGGGCATTCCATGCCAGACCGTAGTTTAGCGTGAACCTGGTCGAGATCTTCCAGGTGTCCTGGAAATAGGCGCGGTACTGATCGTAGTAGCGCTGGGAGTCATACCCGTAGGGCGCGGGCGTGGAGACAGCGCCGACCCCGACTCCACTGAAGATACTGGACGGCTGTGTCAGCACCGGCAGGTTCAGCGTGTCGGCATCAGTCTTCAGCACGGTCGGGAGCGTGGGGAACAAGGCTCCGATTCCAGCGGCCCCCAGCGCCGGCGTCAGAACGCTCCGTACGTACGTGGGTGAGAATGCGCCCACACACAGCGGCGTACAGAACCCCCAGAGGCCTGCCGACTTGGTGGGGTTCAGGTCGCCCCCGAATTTCAAACGATGGGAACCTTTCTGCCAGACCAGGCTTTCGACGATTTGGAAACGGCGCGTGTTGCGGCCCTGCGGCGCATTGAAATTCGGTCCGAGTGCCGGCATGTTCGAGCCGACGAAAGTGAAAATGTTCGGCAGGCTGCCGGCCACGCACGGGGCCGAGCAATCGGAGGCCACTGACTGGTAGTTATGGTTATTCCAATAGTTATACTGGAAACGAACGTCATTGACGATGGCGGGAGTAAGAGCACTAGTGAGACCAATGATACTCTGGTCTGACCAGTTCACGTTGCGCGCCCAATTCGACGGATCGCCGAATTCGAGCGATTGTCCAAAACCCGAATTGCCGTCGTGCGAGTAACGCAAAAAGAGGGTGTGTTTATCGGAAAGACGATCGTCCACGCGAATGCTGACGTTCTTCCCAAGGTACGGGCTGCCGTAGGTGCCGGTAAGCGGCAGAAAAGCCGGATCAGTGCTTTGGATGGTCAGCGCCTGCACCTGGTTCATGTACTCGTAGTTGAAGAAGAAGAAGAGTTTGTCCTTCTTCAGCGGCCCGCCCAGGGTGGCGCCGGGATTGCGGCGGGCAAAGAAGGGATTGGGGGTGACCGGATTGCGCTTCAGGGCCGGATATGCGGCCAGATTATGATCGCGGAAATAGTAATAGGCGCTGCCGTGCCAGTCGTTCGTGCCCGATCGTGTCACTACGTTGATCGCGCCGCCCGCGGCGATTCCGGTCGATAAGTCGAAATTCACCGATGACAACTGGAACTCCTGCACCATTTCCTGTGAGAAATTCATGGAGGATATGCCGCCGCCGGTATCGATGTTATCCGAGACATTCCCTCCGTCGATGGCAAACAACGTGCGGTTTCCGGCGCCGAGAACGCTCACGGTGAACAAGGTGTTGAACTGGGCCACCGATCCGGAGGTGATGGTCACACCCGGTTCGAGCTTGGCCAGTTGCATGTAGCTTCGGCCGTTGAGCGGCAGGTCCTCGATGGCGGCGCGTTGAATAACACCCTGAATTGTATGGCTCTCGTAGTTGATTTGCGCGGTGGCAGCCTCGACGCTGACCACCTCCCTCGTCGTGCCCACCTGCATCGCGAGGTTCACGGTAGTGCTATTGCCGGCTGCCACAGTAGCGTTTCGCTGCAGGATGCGGAACCCCGGATGCTCGCCGCGGACTTCGTACTCGCCCGCCGGCAGCGCCGGAGCGCTAAAGAAGCCTTCCGCGCTGGCCACTGACGACCTTACAAGATCCGTGGCTCTGTTGGTGATCGTGATTTTGGCGAAAGGGATGACCGCGCCGGACTCGTCCGTGACGGTTCCCGTAATGATCCCAGTGGGTGCTTGCGCGAATATCGCGAGGCTAAGAGCTGATATCGTGCACAGGAGCATCGACCTGGACGTTAGAGACATGTTGATAGACCCCCTCGGAAATCTGAACTCGCACCGGTAATCGCAGCATCCGTTTCCTGGCTCGCGGCCCGTGCCGTGTTGGGTGGCATGTCGCGCCGCCGCGCCGGATGTGTCGCTGGCGGTCCCGGCGCCGGTCGGGCGGCATCCGGCCCCTCCCACGTCGCGGCCAATTGCCTGGCGACGATCCATCCCAACCCCAGATTGCCCCCCTTGAGACCCATTTGGTGCGGCGCCGCCGTGCCCAAGCGACCGACCGTTCGGTGGAATTTATACCAGAGTCCGCGGCCGGTGTCAATGGAATTCTTCCAAATTTCTGGCCTGTTTCGCCCCTGAAGGTTTCCACTAAACAGGCTGCCTGCCTTATTTTGCGGCTTGGTTTAGTTTGTTTCGAGTTGACAGGGCCGGGCACAACATCGTACCGTCGGTCTTAAGGCATCAAACTGAAGCAGACCTTTTTCTCGGGTGTCGCTTGCAGAAACTGATCAAATTCAAAGAGCCAATACCAACATCCGGCAAAGGAAAGCGCGCCAACCACATTTACCGGGTCGCCGCGGAAATCATGTGCCAGAAGGGGTACGAAGCGACGTCGATGAACGATATCGCCGAGGCCGCGGGGCTCACCAAGGCCGGCATTTACCACTACATCCGCGGCAAAGAAGAACTGCTGTTCGAGATCATGACCTATGCCATGGACAATCTCGACCGGCGCATCGTTGCTCCCGCGCATGAGATTGCCGACGCTGAGGAGCGATTAAGAAAGATTGTCGAATGCCACGCCAAGAGTCTGCTTGAGGGCGTGGGTGCCATCACCATTATTTTGGAAGAAATGCCGGCGCTGACCGTGGCGCATCGACGGATCATCAAAGCACGAAAGCGCGCCTACTTTGACTTCATCCGGCAGACTCTGGGACAACTGGAGTCCGAGGGAAAGCTCCGGGACGTCAACCTGACCACCGCCGCCTTCAGCCTGCTCGGAATGATTCTGTGGATCTCACGCTGGTACCGGCGGGATGGCAAGCTCTCGGCGGAGCAGGTATTGGAGGACTGCGTCCATATCGCCATGAACGGCGTTCTCAAGACGCACAGAGTTGCAGCGACGAGATAGGCGGCCCACGAGCAAAACCTGAAGCTCACGTCCCCTGAAAAGCCGGCGCGCGCTTTTCGAGGAAGTGTGCCACGCCTTCCTTGAAATCCTCGCATTGCAGACTGGCCCGCATTTCTTCGGTCGCCGTATCCAACGCCTGGCCCAACGTCTGGAACATCGCCTCGTACACCTGTTTCTTAATCACCCTCATGGAGCGCGGGCTCACCTGCTCCGCCAACTCAGTCGCGTAAGCGTGAACGCTTTCCGCGAAGGTCGCCGCAGGGTATGCCTGATTGATCAAGCCCATGCGAAGCGCTTCCTGTGCGCCGAAGACGCGCGCCGACAGGAGAATATCAAGCGCATTCGCATGGCCGATCACCTTAGGCAGAAGCCAGGCGAGTCCGTATTCGGCGATCAGTCCGCGGCGCGCAAACGCGGTGCCGAACTTCGCGTCTTCGGAGGCGAAGCGGAGGTCGCAGAACAACGCAATCACCAGCCCAAGTCCCACGGCGGGCCCGTTGATGGCTGCGATCACAGGTTTGGAGATGGCCGGGAAATAGGAATACTGTCTCTGAAAATCGGCTCGGGCATCGCCGTTCGGCACGCTGCCGCTCGCGGGCGCATCGGAGACCGGTTGGCCGCGGCGCTCCACGACATCCCGCAGCAGGCTCATGTCGGCCCCGGCGCAAAAGCCGCGGCCCGCCCCGGTTAGCACGATCGCGCGCACCTGATCATCTGCCGCGGCCTCGTGCATGGCCTGGCGAACTTCCTGCTCCATGGTGCGGGTCCACGCGTTGAGCTTATCAGGGCGATTCAGCGTCAGGGTGGCCACCCGCCCGGAAACGGTGTACAGAATCTCTTGAGTGTTCATGCACAACAATTGTAGACCGTCCAACCGGCCGGTTACGTTGTATACTGATCACGCTATGCCGCTTGCCCGCTCCGTACGCGTCGCCGTCCTCACCGGAGGCTTGTTTCTACATGCCGGGATTCTATATGCCCAAGACGCAAGCATGGTGCTTCGTACCTCGGTGACCTACAGGACCCAACGGAACAGCCTCACATTGAGCGATGAACAGCGCCAGCAGGCCGATCAACTTCGCCGGGAAGCCGAACAGAGGAACCGCGACGGCCAGTACGCCGAAGCGATCCGCTCCTACTACCACGGCATGGCCGTGATGCGCGGCGTTTCGTGGACGCCGTCGTTCGAACTCGCTTCATCGCTGCAGGGGCGGCTGGATCATGCGATCGCCGCTCCCGGAGACACGGTCACCGTCACGCTGTCACCTCTCTACACCGGATCGGGTTCGAATGGATTCAAGATGACGGCCGCGATGGTGCTGGTTTCTCCGGCGAAGAGTGGCGTACCCGAGAAGGGTCTCGCGTCGCCTATCACGGTCGATCCGGCGGCCCTCCCTTTCACCAAGCGAATCACGGTGCCCGCCGACGCATCGGGGGATTACACGCTCGAGGTGCGGCTTCGTACGGATGGCGAATCGCCGCCGGCGGCGCGCGCGGGACTTGTCAAAGCTCTGCCGATGCATATCGAGGCTCTCGCCCCGGCGGCACGGAGATTACGGGATCGATTGTCCAAAGTCACGAAGACGAGTAATCCCGAGCTCCCGAGCGCCGAGTACGCGCTCGACCTATATGAGCGGGCTGATCGCGGCGAAGTTAACCCGGGGTCTTATCGCTTCCGCGAGGAGTTTGCAAAAGCCAACGAGATTCTGGACGCCATCGAGGCGGGCGCGGACCCATTCGCGGGAAAGCACGGCGATTTCCGGAAAGCGTATCTCTCGGCCGTCGACCATACGCTCCAGCCGTACCGGATCCTGATTCCGGAGGCGTACCACGCTGGCAAGCCCGCGCCGCTGGTGGTCGCGCTGCATGGCATGGGCGGAGACGAGAATTCGATCTTCGACGCTTATGGCGGGGCGTTCAAACCCGCGGCTGAGCAGGCCGCCTTCATCGCGGTCTGCCCGAAGGGCCGCGATTCGGCCTCCATGTACCGCGGTTCCGCCGAACAGGACGTGATGGACGTGCTGGCAGAGGTGCGGCGCGACTACAGAATCGATCCGAACCGCATCTATCTCATGGGCCACTCCATGGGCGGGTACGGCACATGGAGCATCGCGATGGCGCATCCGGACGTGTTCGCGGCGCTGGGACCCATCTCGGGTGGCGGCAATCCGTCGGGCATGGCGATGATCGCGCAGATTCCCGAATACGTGGTTCATGGCGATAACGATCCGACGGTGCCGGTCACGCAATCGCGCGCCATGGTGGAGGCCGGGAAGAAAGCCGGCGCCAGCATCGTCTATGTCGAAGTGCCCGGCGGAAACCACATGACGGTGGTCGCGCCGCAGTTCGGCCCCATGCTGGAGTTCTTCGCCAGGCAGAAGAAGAGCGCGTCCGAATGAGGCGGCTTTGTAACCTACCGCGTGGAGGCTACCAAGTGAAGGAGCACCCAATGCAAATATCGCTAAGAGCCATTCCGCTCGCAGTTCTGGTTGCTGCCGGACTGATCGTTCCGGTCCCGGCGCAGGAGACCCAGCCGAGTTGCAAACGTTGCTCGGCGACGTTTATTCACAAGGAGGAGATTCAGGCATATCTGCGACGGGCTCCCGCAGCCATCCCAGTTTTGGATCAGCAGGTCCGCGCCATCGATGCCGGGAAAACCAACGTCGATATTGGAGTTGTCTACCGGGGTAAACTCACGGGTGACTCGCCTGTAGCCGAGCATGATCTGGTGAGTGAAGTGTATTACATACTCGACGGGCTGGCGACGCTCGTAACCGGTCCCGACGTGCTCGGCTTGAAACGCCGGCCGGCTGACGATCGGGCGGTCCGGCTGCTGAACGGTCCTGGAGGCAATGGTGTTTCCATTCGCGGCGGAGTCGTTCACGAACTCAAGCCCGGCGATGTCATCATCATTCCTGCGGGCGTCGGCCACTGGTTTACGCGCATCGATGACCACATTAGCTACGTCATGGTACGAGTCGATCCCGACAAGGTGACTCCACTCAAGGACGAAAACGCGTCCCAAATGGATCTCCACGGCAGCGGCCGTTGAAGGCTCGATGCATTACTCTAACGAACGCATCGCCTGGAAAGCGTGCCATCTCATGCGCCGGCGCGCGTTGCGGGGTTTCCCTACGCGGCAAACACGCGATTACCACGCCCGAGGCGACATCAGTTCCCGCACTGCTCAAGACGGCGTCGATGCATCTGAAACCGTGGCGGGCCGCGACTCCTGCTGCAGCCCGGCGCGCGCCGACTGGCGCCTCTCGGGAATAAGCCAGTCTGGACAGTTATACTGAGACATTCCAGGGAGGCCCTATGTCCGTTCTGCGTTTTCCGCTCGCCACGCTGATCTTCATCGCGCCGGCAGCCGCCGCCACTTGCGAGAGCCTGACCAGCCTCGCTCTTCTCAACACCACGATAAGGGCTCAATCCATGCCGGCTGGCTCTTTCACGCCACCCGAAGGCCGTCCCATTCCGAACCTGCCCGCGTTCTGCCGGGTGTCCGGAGTCATCCGGCCGTCCAGCGACTCGAACATCCAGTTCGAAGTGTGGCTGCCTGCTTCGGGGTGGAACGGAAAGTTCCAGGGGATCGGAAATGGCGGTTACGCCGGCGTCATCAGTTTCGGCGGTTTGGCCAACGCCATGGCGCACGGCTACGCCGCGGCTTCAACAGACACCGGGCATCAGGCGGGAGGCACCGACGCCGGATGGGCGCTCGGACACCCGGAGAAGGTGGTCGATTTCGGGTACCGTGCCATTCACGAAACGGCAGACAAGGCCAAGGCCATTATCCGCGCGTTCTATGGCGAGGCGCCGAAACGGTCGTTTTTCAGCTCCTGCTCAAACGGTGGCAGGCAGGCGCTGATGGAGGCGCAGCGCTTCCCTGCCGATTACGACGGCATCATCGCGGGCGCGCCCGCCAATTACTGGACTCATCTGCTCTCCGCAGCCGCGGCGGACATGCGGAGCACCCAGGTGGCGCAGGGCACCTACATTCCATCCGCCAAACTTCCCGCAATCCAGGCAGCAGCGTTGGCCGCCTGCGATAGCAACGACGGCGTGAAAGACGGTGTGATTGAGAATCCGGCCCGGTGTCATTTCGATCCGTCGAGCCTCATTTGCAACGGACCGGAGTCCGACACCTGCCTGACAACCCCGCAGGTGGCCGCCCTCAAGAAGATCTATGACGGCCCTCGAAATTCGAGCGGCAAGTCGATGTTTCCCGGATACTCTCCCGGCGGCGAGGCCGAACAGGGCGCGTGGGGCCTGTGGATTACCGGCGAGGCGCCGGAGAAAAGCTTGATGTTCGCCTTCGCCACCCAGTTCTTCAAGAACATCGTTTACGGAAATCCGGCGTGGGACTACCGGACCTTTGACGTGGATCGCGACACCAAGACCGCCGACGAGAAGGCCTCCCACATCCTGAATTCCACCAACCCGAACTTGAGGCCATTCAAATCCCGCGGCGGGAAGCTCATCTTGTATCACGGTTGGAGCGATGCCGCGATTCCCGCGCAGAACGCCATCGATTACTACCAAAGCGTGATCGCAAAGATGGGGACTAAGGACTCCGCTGAATTCGTACGTCTTTTCATGGTTCCCGGCATGCAGCACTGCGGGGGTGGCTCCGGACCCAACAATTTCGGCCAGTTCACGGTGGCTCAGTCCGACCCCCAGCATGACATCGACGCAGCCCTGGAGCGCTGGGTTGAGGGCGGCATCGCACCGCAACAGATCATCGCCACCAAATACAAAGACGACAGTAATCCGTCGAGCGGCGTGGTCCGTACTCGTCCTCTCTGCCCCTTTCCTCAGGTGGCCCGTTGGAAGGGCAGCGGCGGCACGGACGATGCCGCCAATTTCGTTTGCGCCATGCCGGAACCAGCGCGCGCAAAGTAAGCGGACCCGCGCGGCCGCTGCCGTGACGTCGTTAGCCAGGACCACCGCGGCGCAGGCGTTGCGTCCCGCTAGGGCATCCTCGATCGTCTTCTTGCAATCCGCGAGACCTTGGCGTTGGCCCCCCCTCGAGAAATAGGTTCCGATTGCACCCAGGCCGTCAGGACATACTGGGCTCCGGCACGCCGCTTGCGATGCGTCCGTAACGGTGCCTTCCACCCTGCTGCTGAATTTGCGCAAATGCAAAGCTGCGGGATGCCAAGCGGCCGGGAAACAGGTGGGGTCTTGGCCGTTTTTTGGCCGTTTCTCCATGCTGGAAACTACAGGGTCAGTGTATGGTATGATGCAATTCGGGCCGACTTCATCTCGCGGAGAGGTGGCTGAGTGGTCGAAAGCAGCGGTTTGCTAAACCGTCGTAGGGTCTAAAGCTCTACCGGGGGTTCGAATCCCCCCCTCTCCGCCA
>Ga0075019_10000170_pt1 | contig 36797 bp, 34 predicted proteins | sample ColStrG_CSR_2013_FD_71473 | JGI IMG/M metagenome (GOLD analysis project Ga0075019, IMG submission 71473) | Freshwater sediment microbial communities in response to fracking from Pennsylvania, USA - Cold Stream Run_MetaG_CSR_2013 | ecosystem: Environmental > Aquatic > Freshwater > Creek >...
ACCCAACTGTACCACCAGCACCAGCATCAACAACACCAGCCACCGGCACACCTCCAGCAATCGGACCTGCCACGGCGACCCCTGCTTCTGACGGAACAGCTCCGACAGGAGGTCAAGCCGTTGTCCCTCCGGGGCAGACCCTCGTTCCTGCGGGTCCCGCTGCCGTGCTTTATTCCGGCGGCCTGGCTTGGAATTTACCGAAGGCCACTGTCACCGACGCTCAAGGTCTGATTGATGTGTCTGGTAAATCTGGGCAGGTTCTGGTGCGCAATTCAAAGGTCAGTCTGGACACCGGCAAATCTGTTCTCGCGCAGGCCAAAGCGGGATTGTTCTGCCAGACCGATGGGTTCGAAGGACTGAAAAACGGGGACCAACTGCAAATGTCGAAAATGACGAGCGTCCCTTCTCTGCAAATGACAAACCGTTTGACGACGGTTGTGGAATACAAAACTACGCAAGGGCAAGTTGCAAAGTTGATCTGCGAAGTCGTCGGGCAACCCATCGACGAAATCGTGGCTGCTGACTTCAAAGGTCTTTTGAACTTCGGTCAAGACGACAACTTTCTGTCCAATCTGGCAGGACCGGCTCCGAAGGATCCCGTCAATTCACCCACGGCTCCAGAATCGACAGGCGGGACAACTCCTCCTGCGACGACTGGAACAACGACTCAGCCACCTGCGACCACACCAACAGGTGCTTCACAGGCTGACAGAATTGCCGCGATGACCGTTGTGAATGCAGCAGTCGTGCAAAAGATCAGCGAGACAAATGCATCTGTCAAAGAGGACGACAAGCAAGCTGCAGACAAAGCTCTTTATTTAGCCGCTGGCGAGACTCTGACGATGAAGAAGGCGTTCGAGAAACTGCAAAGCGGGACCGTGGCGAGCATCTGCGCTCCGCAAATCGTCGGAAAGCTTCAAACTGATTCTTACAAGTTTCAAGGTGCGAAGATGGTCAAAGATTTGGGCGATGCTCAAAGTCTCTATCTGGTTTACAAAGCCAATGACACAGACAAACTGGTCTTGAATTGTGTGCGGGTGAAAACGGCTTCCATCGATGATTTCATGGGCACCTTCAAAGGAATTTTAAGCTTTCCAAACGGTGGGACACCTGATGCGAATGCGACTTCGCCAGAGGGTGCGGGCGACGCTCAACCCGATCCTGTCTTGATGGCTGAGGGGCAAAAAAGAACTCCGGCTGTGAAGGTTCTGAAGGCCGAAGTGATTGAAAAAGCGATCGCGGCCAACGCCAAGCTGGACCCCAAAGACGCCGAAGCACAGAAGAACTTTGAACTCTTTGTTGATGGCAAAATCGAGACGCAATCGGATGCGATCACAAAATTACTCTCGGACAAAACCAAAGCCGCCTGCGCAATTATTTTGGACGGACCCATTGTGACCCAGAAACCTTATGCTTTTGTGGGTCGTGACAAACAAGATTTGCAAGGTGGCTTGACTCAAAAGATTACCATGTTCAGTGCATCGAAGACCTCGCAGCTGATCGTCAACTGTCTTGTCACTGAAAAAGGTACAATCGAAGACGAGATCAATGCCGTCAAAGGCATTCTCCAGTTTCCTTCTCCGGCCCCTGCCAGCCATTGACGTCCTGAGAGCCGCGAACCGTCAGGTGCCAATTTTGGGCACCTGATAAAGGCTTCAACTGAACCCAAACTCGAGTCTGAGAGTGGATTTGTCTGGCACGAATCTGGTAAGGAAAGGTGCAGATGCAACCTCGCTGGTCGGCCCTCCTTTTGATGCCATTCTTCTTTCTGGGTTGCAGTCGTACGCCTCCGGCTCCCGTCGCTTCGGATCCGAGCACACGAATCGCGGTGGAAGAGCTCGGGCACGAGGACACTCTCAAGGAGCGTGTCCAGAAGTTTTTGGGCGCCAATCCTGATCTCCCCAAAGTCGCAGGCCTGGAAACCAATGACGGCACCTCGCTGCCAACCGTGGAGCGATTGGAAGGCGAAGGCGACATCCCCCTTGATCAAAAAAGTCGGGATGATTTGCGTGCGATCATACCACCCAATGAAACCTTCGCCACGGATCTGTCACCTGGCCGCACTCTTCGCAATATGATTTGCGAACGCGGCGGTGAGAATCTCTGCCTGCCATCACTCGAAAATCCCGTTGAACAGGCCGTTGGTTTTTATGACTTTGATCCCGGCTTGGGTGTCGGCGGTCGCTTGACCCACTCGGTGGAACTGCCCGCCGATGGAAATGGCTTTCATCAGAAAACAGACTCCCGAGTGGGCCGATATTCGACGGATCACACGGTTAAATTTGTGCAAAATCTGAGCGAGCAGCTGGTTGCAGAGCAAGTCACAGACCTTCTCATTGTGGGAGACATCTCCAAACAGGGCGGCGGTTTTTTTCCCCCGCATGTGAGCCATCAAAACGGTCTCGATGTGGACCTGGGCTATATTCAAGTTGGTGCCACGGAGACCGATCATGAACACTTTGCCAAAAACTTAGTTTCGGGTCACCGTCTCAGCTCACGATTTTCTGTGGCGCAGAACTGGAAACTTGTTGCGGATGCCGTTAATACCAATTGGACCTACCTGATTCTGGCTCACCCCGCTGTCAAAAAAGCTTTTTGCAAAATGGCCGAGACCAGTCCGAACCCTGATTTCTATGCGACAGTGCTGGCCCAAATTGTTCCCGATTCGACGCACACCGATCATTTCCATGTGCGTTTGAAATGTCCCGAAAGCTCTCCTCGCTGCATTCCCGGTCCTCCTCGTTTGAACAAAACGGGATGCGACTTTTCTGATTAACGGGTCGGTCATTGAAAAAAATTCGAAGCTGACAAGAACTTCCCATTCCGAAAACTGATCAGATCCATTAGGTGCACCGCTCGCCTTGGCATGACGTTCGCAATGCGCACCTGCACATGAAATGGTCCCCACTTCACGCAGGTAGGTAAATTGTGCAAAAGTCGGCTCAACAAAAAAATCCATCACTTCGAATTTCACCTCTGGCAATTCAGAGTCTGCTTTGCATCTTGAGTTTGGTCTCCCTGAGTGCACAGGCTCAGTATGCAAATCTTGACCGCGCAACCACAGAATATGTTGCTGGTGATTCCGCGGGAGCCGAGTGGCCTCGCTCAATCGTCGCACAGGTCAAAGATCCGTCAGGGAATCCGATTCCTCATGTGTCTTTTGTCTTTGCTGGTCAAGAAGTGGAAACCAATGAAAAAGGTCAAATCACGTTGAGTGGTGTTCCTGCGACTGCACCGATTTTGATCAAAAAGCCAGGATACCGAAAAATGCAGGTTTCGCCACAGCACCGGGATCTGGAGATCACACTGGAACCGCTCAGCATACAAGGAGTCTATCTGTCCCCTTCTTTTGTGGTGAACAATGCCGACAGGTACGTGAATGCACTGAAACTGCTGCAAGAGACTGAACTGAACGCCGTTGTGATCGATGTCAAAGACGACGATGGCAACATCCATACCAATCTCAAGCAGTCCGTCGCGCAGTTGCGGTCCTCGGGAATATACACGATTGCACGAATCGTGACTTTCAAAGACATTGTTGCTGTTCGCAAGCATCCCGAACTGGGATTGCAAGCCACCAATGGCCAACCTTGGCAAGACGCCAAACACGTGACCTACTTGGACCCTTTTAATAAACAGTCCTGGGATTATGTTTTGGCTGTTGCCAAGCAGGCCGCGGATGATGGTTTTGACGAAATCCAATTTGACTACGTGCGATTTCCAACCGACGGCAATCGGTCGACAATTGTTTGGAAGACTTTGAGCTTTGACAAAGTCTCGCGCACCCAAGCGATTGCTGGTTTCTTGGAAAGAGCTCGCCATGAGCTTGGTCCCAAAGGAGTTTTTGTCGCAGCCGATGTCTTTGGCATTACGGCCTATGACTCCACTGACAGCGGCATCGGACAGACGGTTGAAGCTGTCACAAAGTATCTCGATTATGCGTGCCCCATGGTCTATCCCTCTGGCTTCGCGATGAACAGCGGCGGAGTGATCGGCAGCCCTGTTGATCATCCGGGTCAGATCGTTGAAGACAGCGTTCGCCGCTACCGCATGCGCGCTGACAAAGATTCTGTTGTGCGCCCCTGGCTGCAGGCGTTTCGAGATTACTCTTACAACCACCGCGACTACAGCGCAGCTGAGATCGGCGCTCAGATCCTGGGCTCCGAGAAAGCCAAGGGACAGGGCTTTCTGCTTTGGAATGCCGGCAGCAAGTACACCGCTGCAGGTCTGAAGCCGAAAGCTCTGACAGTTAAAAACCGCCTGACTCTGCAAAATCCGTAAAAAGGACAAGAACATGAAACCAAACTTGAAGACTCTCTTGGCGACAGCCCTCTCTTTGACAACACTGGTCAGCTCGGCCGCTTTTGCGGCGCATGAGCTGCAAATGCCACCCAATGAATTGGGTCAGGTGATGGTTCTCATGTATCACAAAATTGGCGAACCCGAAATCCAGTACGTGCGAACACCAGAGCACTTTCGTCAAGATCTCGAAACGCTTTATTCAAAAGGTTACTACTTGATCAACCTCGTCGATTTGTTAGATGGAAAAATCGACGTGCCGGCAGGTAAAACTCCAGTTGTCTTGACATTCGACGATGCCGCCAAGGGACAATTCAATAAGATCAATGGTGCTTGGGATCCCAATTGTGCGGTGGGAATCATCAAAGAGATGCATGACAAGCATCCTGATTTTGGAATGGCGGGAAGCTTTTATTTGAATGCGGATCATCACCAATCCACACAGTGGAGCGGGATGCTTCAAGAGATGGTCAGAATGGGTTTTGAACTTGGAAACCACACCGTCGACCATCCGAATCTGAAAAAGATTTCTGACGAAAAGGTCGTCGCTGAAATTGCGGGTCTGCAGGCCTGGGTGCTGCGCAACGTTCCGGGCTATCACCTGCGGACGATGGCGATGCCGTTTGGTGTTTACCCCCATGATATCAAATTGGCAGAATTTGGTGAGGCCGGCGGCACCAGTTTCCACAATGAGGCGATGCTGGAAGTCGGTGCCAACCCGGGCCCCTCTCCGTATTCGGTGCACTTCCAACCCCTGCACATCCCACGAATTCGCGGCAATGACCCTTACTTTGGACAGTACATCGAGTACTTTGACAAAAATCCAGGCAAGCGCTTCATTAGCGACGGGAATCCGAACGTGATTACGGTTCCGGCCGCGATGCGGAACTCCGTCCGGGCTGACATGGCGGCAAAATTCCACGTGCAGGAATATTAAACTAGGTTTTGATTACCACTTGGGCTGCGAGCAAGGGCCTTCAATTTGACACTCCAAAGTCGCCGTCTGTGCGTCACCGTGTTCGTTGAGATGACTGACCAACAAGACGGCTCGGCCGTCCGCGGTCCAGTGAACATTGCGCCCCCCCACGTCCAAATGCCAAACGGACTCACAAAATTTATGTGGCGCTACACAGGACCACAGGGACACTTCATTGACGGTCTGACCGGATTCCAAATCCTCATTGAGAGTGACAAAATGCTGACCATCAGGAGACCACAAGGGACAACCTGAGAGTTCAATGTCTTGGCGAGATTTGAGAAACAAAAGCCGATAGTGAGTGGAATCAAAGGCAGGTTCAAAAAGAGTCACCCAGCTTTGATCAGGAGCAACGGCGACAACCCGGTGTTGAGCCAGGTCTGCGCCCGGCGTTTTGGCATCTCGAAAGATCCAAGCTGCACCCTGTTTGGGATGAACTTCAAGACGAGCACCTTTTCTTTTGACGATCTGGGAGAGACCCTTCAGAACCTGCGACTCATTTTTCAGATCACGCCATTTTCCTGGCTGGCATTGCTGGGGAACCTCGTTGTCCAGACGGGCCACATTTTTACTGTGCGCGGTTCCCGCAATTAAGAAAACCCACAGCCAAACAAACATCAGTTTGAATTGCGTTTGGCTGGAGGTGTTCCGGGGGTCGGAAGAGATTGCAAAGCCGCAAATGGGTTGTTGAAAGGCTTGGCCTTCGGCGGTGCGGGTGGTGGCGGCCGTTTTTGCAAATTTGCAGCGCCACCTCGGTCATGGGGCCTTGGGCCTCGGCCCTGCTGGGGGTTGGACCGATTGTCGGGCCGCTTGTCATGCCGTTGATCGGGCCGCCGCTCAGCTCGAGGAGCCTGAACCTGTGCAGGCGCGGCTTCGAGTTTCATCGACAAAGCAACTTGGTTTTTGTTGAGATCAACTCCCAAAACTCGCACGGTCACTTGATCACCCGGGTTGACAACTTTGCGAGGATCTTCAACAAATTTGTGGCTGAGCTCGGAAATGTGGACCAGTCCATCCTGGTGAACACCAATATCAACAAAAGCTCCAAAATTGGTCACATTTGTCACAAGGCCCGGACAGATCATTCCCTCTTTCAAATCTTTCACTTCAAACAGATCGTCGCGAAATTGAAAAACTTTGAATGGATCACGAGGATCTCGACCGGGCTTTTCGAGTTCTTTTAAAATATCATCAAAGGTGTATTCGCCGACAATAGCAGCCCACTTGGTTCGCAGGGACAAAAGTTTGCGAGCACCCTCGCCAATCAGATCTGAAATTGGCACTTCAAGCTCATGGGCCATGTCGCGAACTGCTGCATAGCGTTCGGGGTGGATTCCTGTTTTATCCAGCAGCGATTTGCCATTCATCACCCGCAAGAATCCGGCAGCCTGCTCAAAAATTTTACCTGAAAAACGCGTCACTTTCAGAAGCTCAGAACGATCTTCAAAAAGATTTTGCGCACGATGTTCAACCACAGCTTTTGCGATTGCGGGGCCGATCCCCGAGACATATGACAGCAGCGCCTCGGAAGCCGTATTGACATCGACTCCGACCATATTCACACAAGATTCGACAACGCCTTCGAGGGACTTCTTCAAATGTGACTGATTCACATCATGCTGATACTGGCCGACACCAATCGACTTGGGATCGACTTTGACAAGCTCTGACAATGGATCCTGCAGTCGACGTGCAATTGAAATCGCACCCTTGACTGTCAGGTCCAAATCCGGAAACTCCTGCCGCGCGATATCAGATGCGGAATAGACACTTGCACCGGACTCACTGACCATGATCACAGGAACTTCTTTGCCGATCTCTTTTAAAACTTTGCGAATAAAAATTTCGGTTTGTCGTCCTGCCGTGCCGTTACCCACCGCAATGGCATCCACGCTCAAATTCTTCAATGTTTCGGCAAACAAGACCTTGGCCTTCGCCTCAGCTTGATCACCCAAAATTTGCATAACGGTGTGGGTGATAAACTGACCACCTTTGCCGACCAAGGCAATTTTACACCCGGTTTTCAAGCCCGGATCAACACCGATCACGACTTTAGAGCCAAAGGGTGACCCCAAAAGGACCCGACGAACATTTTCAGCGAAGACTCGAATTGCGTCCAGGTCCGCCTTGTCTTTCAAGGCTTTGTGAACCTCATTCACGACTGACGGCACCACATAAACTGTGAGAGCTTGCTTCGCACAGGCCTTCAAAAGAGCGCCGATGGCATTGTCTGGCGTCGTGGTGGCAGTTGTTTCATACCATTTCGTGATCAAAACCTCATCGGCTACAATTTCAACCGACAGCTCTTCTTCTTCCCAACCCCGGCGCATCGCCAAATAGCGATGTGTTGCTTTGGCATCCATGAGACTCGGAACGGCCTCTTTGAACTCCTGGTACATTTCGAATTTGGAATGCGCCTTGTAGCCCTTCGCACGCTTTGCGGCCACTTGTCCTTTTTCAAAATAATGGTTGCGAACTTTCAAACGCAAATCGGCAAGATTCGCGAGTTTCTCGATTAAAATATCTTGCGCACCTTTGAGTGCCAGATCATAGGAGACAATTCCAGCGGCAATATTGAGATAATTTTTTGCTTTCACTTCCATGGTCGTTGTATCGGCCAGCTCACCATGGCCAACTTGCCAAATCCAATCCGCAAGTGGCTCAAGACCCGCGTCTCGCGCCAGTGTGGCTTTGGTTTTCTTTTTCTTTTTGAAGGGTCGATAGATTTCCTCAAGCTCGTTGAGGTCCCAGCTCTTTTCAATTCGCAGCTGGATTTCGGTCGTCAAATTTCCTTGCTCACCGATTTCTTTCAGAAGAAAGAGGCGGCGTTTGAGAACCTCTTGAAAAGTGTCATTGGCCTCAATCACGGCGCGAATTTGGACTTCGTCCAAATTGCCGGTCTTTTCCTTTCGGTAACGTGCCATGAAGGGAACGGTTGCCCCCTCGGCAGCCATTTCCAAAACGGATGCCGCTGATTTCGGCGAGACTCCCGCGACTGTCTTCTGAAGATACTGTTGTAGATTTTGTTCCATAATTTATTTGTGTCGAAACATGATAAGGCCATGGGACGGATCATAAGGAGAAACACCAACTGTCACGCGATCTCCTACAACCACGCGAATATTAAACCGACGCATCTTTCCGCAGAGTTTCGCCTGAATTTCGACTTCATTGTCTAACTTCACCTTGTAAATCCCACCAGCGAGAGCATCGACAATTCGTCCATCAATCTGTGCTAAATCGTCTTTGGCCATTGAGCAATTTTTATTGGAATTCGCAAAGGCTGTCTATCACAATCAGCCTTTGTAGTTGCTGATCAGATGCTTTGTGCCATGCTCAAAGAGAACTTCCAACCGATCATTGTCATTGTTGAGAACAAAACCCCAGCCAAAAGCCTTGTGAGTCAAAACTGTATTTGCCGTAAAAATTCCGGTCATCGAATAGGCCTGAGGCTTTTCCTGGCCATGCTTGGCCTTCAGTTCTAGCCAACGTTTGTTCGCTTCGGCCGAAACTGCAGCCTCAGCCGCTTCGCGACGAGCTTCTTTTTTGTTTTTCTTGACTGGTTTTTCGACTGGAGATTTGACCGACGCAGGAGCATCACCTTCTGGCGCAGAGGATTTCTTGCCTTTTGCCTTGGTGGGCTCTGCAACCGCGACAGCAACGGCCGCAGCAGGTTTTTTGACAACTGCTGCTGGGCTTGCCGCAACTTTGGGCTCAGCTTTCTGAGCTACTTTATGTGCCACTTTGGCAGGAGCCTTCGGAATTGGTTTCGCCGCCGCTTTGTCAGCAGATCGAGCTGCAACTTTCGCAACAGGTTTTCCCACAGATTTTCCAGCTGACTTTTCCACTGGCTTGGCTTTTGCCTTCGCCTTTGGAGCTGCTTTGGTCTTTGCTTGAGCCACTTTCCACCTCCGACAAACCATTGATTTTGTAGTACATATGCGTTTGACTAGCAAAGGCTCAATCCAAATCGTTTTTGCGAAGCAGCAATATTCTCAGGGGGCATAAATTGAAGATCACGGCCTTGCAACTTCAGGAACTCAAGAGCCCACAACTGGTTTTTGTTGGGGGCTCTCTCGATGCTGAGGGCTATCGTCCCTGGCCTCCTGAGATTGCCCCACCCGGATCGGTCGTGTACGTTTCAAAAGTAGGACAAATGCAAGCTGCCATCGAGGCGCCAGCCGGCGTGATCGTGGCTCTGGAAGAGATTCTGTCTGGCACACCGCAGTTGGCACCAGGTCAGGCACTCTTTCGGACACCGCGAATGTCCGCCGCAATGGCCTTGATCAATCCACTGTTTGAGACTCGGAAATCTCAATGGACCGCTGGAGTTTCGCCACTCGCATCCGTCGATCCGACTGCGTTGATCAGCGCCAACGTCAGTGTGGGTCCTTTTGCAGTGATCGGCCCTGCAGCCAAAATCGGCGAAGGCACCCGAATAGGCCCTCATTGTGTCATCGAGGCTGGCGCGAACATTGGCGCCCACACTGTTCTTCATCCTTTCGTTTACATCGGCGAGAGCTGTGAGCTGGGCCAGGAGTGCGAAATTTACCCCCACACCACGATTGGTGCGGACGGCTTTGGTTACGACACCGATCGACGCACGGGTCTTCACACTAAAATTCCCCAATTGGGTAAAGTCGTTTTGGGAGATCGAGTCAGTATCGGAGCCAACTGCACAATCGACCGAGCGACTCTGCACCAAACAGAAATTGGTTCTGGTAGCAAGCTCGATGACCATTGTCATGTTGCTCACAACTGCAAAATTGGGAAAAATGCTGTCCTTGCGGGTGGAGTGATGATTGCAGGCTCAACCCAGATTGGGGACTCTTTTACTTCGGGTGGTGTTGTCACGATCAGTGACCATCTGAATATTACAGATCATGTCACGGTGGGAGGACTTTCCGGCATCACCGGAAATGTCACCGAGCCCGGTGTTTACGTCGGTTACCCACTCGAGCCCTATCGCAAAGGTTTGCGAACTTTGACAAGCCTGGCGGCCGTGCCCGAAATGCGAAAGCAGCTTCGTGAGCTCCTCAAAGCAAAAGGGTAGTTGAGTCTTTTCGGACTCTTTTGGGTGCGCCCCTCGATGGGCTCAGGCGGGCATCGGCCCCGAAGGGGCCGAACGCGTCACGCTTGCCCGAGCCCCAAAACATTCCGAAAAGACTCAACTACCCTTTTACTTTGAAGACCACGGCAATTCCTCCAGCGCGGCGCTTGAACGCTCATTGTAAAATGATGCCGGAATCCTATTTTCAACAGAGAAAGGTTGGGCGATGGTCCGATGCGCCAAGTTGGAATCGGGTGTTTTTGCATTGCTTGGGGGCTCGGGCAAGCGTGACGCGTTCGGCCCCTTCGGGGCCGATGCCCGCCTGAGCCCATGGAGGGCGCACCCCAAGCAATGCAAAAACACCCGATTCCAATTTGGCCCACTGGACCGCGATCAATCCTCAGAACATTTCGTATTTGAGGAACCGGCATTCGATCGGGCCATTGTAAACAAAATGCCGACGAGTCGCCTTGAGCTTCAGATCCATGATCAAATCTTTGTTACCGGAAAGAATCCAGGCATTCCAACCCTTGCACTTTTGCTTCAGAGCGAAAGACAGATCCCGATAGACATCGCGGACGTTGTCTTCGTCCCCCATTCGCACTGCATATGGAGGATTGGTCACCAACATTCCGGTCGTGACCACCGGCGCGAAAGTCGCGATCGGTCCGACCGAGAACTCGATGACATGGTCAACTCCAGCGCGCCGAGCATTGTCCTTCGCCATGCGGATCACTCGGCGGTCCTCATCGGACCCATAGAACAGAAATGGCAACTCTGTTTTTTCAGCTGAAATGGCCTCGTCAACAAGGGCATCCCATTTGTCTTGTTCAAAACCTTTGAGAGTCATGAAACCAAATCGCTTGCGCAGGGACCCCGGAGCAATATTCATGGCCATCATAGCAGCCTCAATGAGAAAAGTGCCCGATCCACACAAAGGATCCACTAAGGGAGATTGCATGTCCCAACCAGTGACCTTCAGCAGTGCCGCCGCTAAATTTTCCTTCAAGGGAGCCTCACCCGCCTCCAAACGATAGCCTCGCATAAACAGCGCATCGCCGGACGTATCGATGGAAACATGATACTCATTTTTTTTGCCCTGGATGTGGACTCGCAAGGCGGGTCGATCATTGTCAACGTCAGGACGAATCCCGAACTTGTCGCGGAATTGATCGACGATCGCATCTTTGACTTTCATTGCCAAAAATCGCTGATCCAAAATTGCCGACTCTTTGACTGTCGCATCAATCTTCAAAGTCTGATTGGCATCGATGTATTTTGTAAAATCATGCTTGCGGATATTGTTGTAGATGTCGTCCGCATTGTACGCAGGAAAATCAAGGATCGGCTTCACAACTCGCGAGGCCAGCCGGGAATGCAAATTGACCTTGTAACAGCCTTCCCAGTTGGTCTCGAAAAAAACTCCCGTCGCCATTTTTTGCGTCGAGGGAATTCCCAGTGCTTGGATTTCAAGCTCGAGAGCTTCAGAGCAACCTTTGGGACAAATCGCGAGAAATTCAGGCATACGCCACCCTTCTTCACCGATTGGATTCCAATGGGGTCACCAAACACCTCAGAGTTTTCTCGTCACCGAGCTAAACCTCTGTGTACTTGGGCCCACCACCGCCTTCTGGCACCGTCCAATCGATATTTTCAAAGGGGCACTTAATATCACAGGTCTTACAGTGAATACAATTTGTGTAATTGATTTGTAAATCATACTGACCGGCACCCTCTTTGTGCCGACTGGGCACCATCTCATAGACCGAGGCCGGGCAGAAATGATTGCAAGGGCTTTTGAATTGAGGCTCACAAACTGTGCGGCAGATGTCAGGGTCCTGCAGGAGCAAATGATTGGGCGAGTGCTCATCATGAGAAGTTCCGGTGAGATAGACGCTAGAGAGCTTGTCGTAGAACAGCTTCCCATCGGGCTTGGGCAGCTGGTTCTCAGGCGCGAGTCCCGCATCGGGTCCCCAGACCTCCAGTGCCCTCTCCGTAGTTTTGGCATCGGCTGGAGTGCTCATCCGATCAAACAGCCCGCGACCGCCCGTGATCTCTTGCAGAGCGATCAAGGGCAAAGACGCGAACATCCCTTTGCTCAAGGTCTGATGGAAATTTCGCACTCGATAGAGTTCGGTTTTGATTTCACTGTGATGTAAATTTTTCTCATAACTGCCAAGTGCCGCTGCCGTTGGATCTGCAAGAGCAGCCACTGCTGCTTCAGCGGCCAGCATCCCTGACTTCATAGCCAAATGAATCCCTTTGAGCTTTTGAACATCAACAAGACTGGCGCTGTCGCCGATGACAAGCCAACCGTGGCCCTGCAGCTGCGGCATCGAGTACCAGCCACCCGCTGGGAGGGTTTTTCCGCCGTAAGCGATCACCTGCCCACCGGCCAGTTTCTTTTGCATCCAGGGGTGCGTCTTTAATTTTTGCAATTCGCGATGAGGATCCAAATAAGGATCATGGGTGTCGAGATAGGCCACCAGACCCAACACTATTTTATCGTTCGGCAGCGTGTACAAAAATGTCCCGCCGATACTCTTTTTGAGCGGAAAGCCCATCGTGTGAATGACCTCTCCAGGTCGCACAGTTCCCTTCGGCATCTGAATCACTTCTTTGACGCCTTCTTCAAAAACTTCGGGATTGGAGTTGGCGCGCAGATTTAATTTTTTACTCACTTGCTTGAACAGGGAACCTCGGGGACCCTCGGCAAATATCGTGACTTTCGATTTCATGATAAGACCAGGTTCAAAATTCCCCTTGGGGGCTCCGTCTTTGTCTCGACCCTTGTCACCAGTGCGAACTCCAACAACACGATCGCCCTCGTAGAGAGCCTCCACGGCTGCGAAACCCGGAAAGATATTCACACCCAGGGCTTCGCACTGGCTTGCCAGCCAGCGATTGAATTTAGACAGTGAGATTATGACATTCCCTTTGTTGTGAAAAGGCGGTGGCACCACTGGCAAACGGAAGGAACCTTGATCGCTCAGAAAATGCACCTCATCGTGAATGACTTCGGCCTCGATGGGACAATTCAATTCTTTGAAATTGGGAACCAGCTTTTGCAACGCCGTGGTCTTCAAAACTGCGCCCGAAAGACTGTGCCCACCCACTTGGCTGGCCTTTTCAAGGACCAAAATCATCGGGTCTGCGATTCCCTTTTCTTTGCAAACCTGTGCCGCTCGCAAAGCGGCGGAAAGGCCGGCAGCGCCCCCGCCAACGATCAGGATGTCACACTCCATGGTTTCACGAGTCACGCCTGGCGGCAGGTCTGTGCGGATGGGAGCAGATTGAGTTGCACTCATGTTTTTTCCCTTCGTAGACTAGTCCTCATGAACACCGGGTGTTGCGGCACCAGAGGAGTCTGTCGCAACAGGTTGCTGTGCGGGTTGCATTTTTCGCGGCACCACTGGCAAGCTCGGCTGCACCTGCAAAGGTTCCTCATCACGTCCACCGGTGTAGGTGCGATTTTTTGCCTTTTGGGCTTGTTCACTGTCTTGAAAAACGGGGTCGATCGCCCAGACCAGCGCAGGAGCGCAAATCAAGCTGAACCAGAATCCAAACTTCAGAAAAATTGATGCGGAGTTTTGCATGGATGAATCTGAGCTTGGGGAACCACAAAAATCAAGTCAAAATCCGCCGGTGCTGCGCCATCGGAATCTGGCGCCGAACCTCCGCGACCTTTTCCAGATTGAGAGTGGCAAAAAGCAGCTCTTGTCCAGTTTGTGCACCCTCACAAAGAGTTTCACCCCAAGGGTCAATCACCAACGAGTGGCCATAGGTTTTGCGCGTGGCCAAACTGCGCGAACTTTTGTGCTCACCCGCCTGTGCCGCCGCGATGACGTAGGCCTGGGACTCAATGGCTCTTGCGCGCAACAGAACATGCCAGTGTTTTTCACCTGTTGGGACCAAAAAGGAGGACGGCACTAGCAAGGCCTCGCATTCGGCGCGAGCGTACTGGCTGTAGAGCTCAGCAAATCGGAGGTCATAACAAATACTTTGCCCCAGCAGCCAACCTTGGAGCTGCAAAATTTCCGGCTGAACCCCAGCCGCAAAGACATCCGATTCGCGAATCGGTTTTTGGCCTGACAGGTGAATATCAAACAAGTGCATTTTGGCGTAGGTGACTTCAATCTGACCCGTTTTCTCGATGAAAACCGTAGCGTTGATAAGCTTCCCTGTGGCTTGCTCTTGCAGAGCGACCGATCCTAAATGAAGGCTGATTTGCCGTTTGATCGCAATTTCACTCAGATTTTGAAAAACCGAATCTTGAAGATTCAGGCCCGAGATTGCTTCACCCTCAACCACCCGAAGGTAAAGACAGTTCTCGGGAAAACACAGCAGGTCCACAACCCGAGTGACAGGTATCGAATCGATCAGCTGAACAATCTGTTCGAAGTTTTGCGCCACCGAGTCTGTGGAGGTCATCTGCGCGACAGCGAGATGCAAATGAGGCATCTTGACGGCTTTCATTTCAGTCAGCGGAACTTGAGACTCGCGATTCACTGATGTCGCGACATTTCCAGTCACCGGACTCCAAGTTGTTCCGAATTTTGGTCGCCACATCAATGCAGATCTGAGGTTTGGAAGAATGACTCATCACAGAGTCAACACCCTCTTTGGTGTAATATGTCTGACAAATTCCATTTTTTTTCTGGATGCGAATGCTGCGAACCGAAGCGCCGCTTTTACAAAGAAAATACGCTTTCCCGGATGAGTCAGAGTCTTCGGCAAATGCAACGCCCGAAGTCAAAACCATCACGGTTACCAAAGCAGCGATGCTCAATCTCACAACGTCCTCCACCGAACCTGGGTGCAGTTGAGATCACCCTTTGCCCCGGATCCACTACGTCCTGAAGGCCAGTTCTTATATTGTATCGGATTGATTGAAGAAAAGTGAATGGCAAAAATTCAAAGGGCGGGTTTCCCCGCCCAAAATCCAAATCCTTGAGAGAGCTTAGGCGTTTTTAGCCGAGGCTTTTTTCTTGGCTGGCTTCTTCTTTTCGCCACCCGACTTTTCGACCAACTTGACCTTGGCATAGGGAATGAATCCCTCAGCTGTCTTCAAACCGTCTTTTTTATCAAAATGAGTCATAACTTTCACGCCCTCAACCTTGATTTTGAGAACAGTGGGCTCAACCGCCAGAACTTTTCCCTTTTTCCCTTTTTCAGCGCCTGAAACAACCTGGACGGTATCGCCCTTTTTAATTTTCAACTTCATTTGGTCGCTCCTTTTGCAGCTGTCGCCTTTTTCGCGCGCATTTTACGCAGGATACGAGCTTTTGCTGTCGCCGCTCGCTTGGAAAGAGTGACAGGGTCTTGCCGAAGCAAAAACACGTCAAATCCACCCATATGCTCCAGATCCCTCAGGGCGCCGGCACTGATCTGCAGTGAAACGAATTCATTCAGCACCTTGCTGAACAGACGCTTACGTTGAACATTTGGCAAAGAAATAGACTTTGTTTTAATGTTGGAGTGACTGACCTTATTTTTCACAACCGGGCTTTTGCCAGTTAATTCACAGCGACTCATAGAAGAAGCTCCCTTCGCGGAAAAAGCATGTCTATTCAAAAAGACGCTTGTTGGCAACCAAAATTTCGAGTATACCTTTCGCTCTTCATGCCATTCGTGGCGAATTGGTCAAGTAAAGGTGGATTATGAAAAAAGGCACGCCCAGCAAAAGCAAATACAGGCAGGATTTCTCCGGCGATCAGGTTTTTGACTACAAAGACCCCGTCAGTCTCGCGCGCTTTATCAGCGACGGTGGAAAGATCACTCCTGCTCGAATTTCAAAATTGAGCCTCGCTCAGCAGAAAAAAGTGGCGGCTGCGGTGAAGAAGGCGCGAAGCTTGGCGCTCCTGCCAAACGGATCGGATGCCTATGATACCTATCATCGCCCGGAATCGATCTCTCCCGTTCCTTTTGAGATCTAATTCAAATTTTGAACAAAAAGCTCAGTTTCTTCTGAGCTTTGAATCATGGCGCTCATTTTTGCAGCGCCATTTTCTTTTTCTTCTGCTGAAATGATCCCCAAGCCTGTCCGACCAACATCAAAAGAAAAAGTCCATTTGAGGCCTTGTGCCAGACTTGCCCTGAAATTCCAAAAAGGCTGAGTTGATCAAAAGGTTCGCCCCAGTTTGCAATTCGCAATCCGAAAATTGGTACCGCCGCTCCAACAAAAAAAAGAATCGCCCCCGCCGCTGCGATGGATCGCCAGCTTTGATTCGCTCGCCACTCCAAGGTTAATGCGATCATTGGAGAGAGCAGGAAAAGACTTCCCGCCACGAGCGCTGCAGTTTGACGATCCTGAATCAATTTGAAAATCAACATGACAGCCACAACAACGCAACCATTGCCAAGCAAAAGAAAACGATAAGGCACCCTTATTTTTGCAACCGAATCGATTTTCGAAATCACAAAGACTCCTTCTTTATTTTCGGACAATTTTGTCACGTCTTCGGACAAATCATCAACCTGTTGAAGATCTCATCCGAGGCTGAACCGATTTGCAATCAAATGAAGGGGCAACCGCACCGCAAAGAAGTTGGCCTCAATCTTGCTCTTTCACATTTTCAAACGAAGAGGGGTGTCCGATGAAAACTGCTACGCAAGAAGTACAAGTGATCGACCAAGAACAGGTCCACACCGTGCTCGCCAACCGGCTGAGCCATTTTGGTTTGGATCCAAAGGACTGGCGACTTGAGGCTCAAACAACAGAGCGTTGGGAAATTCAAAACATACACGAAAATGATTTCAGTTTGATAGGCTGGGTCCGAAAATTCCAAGGTGCTTGGGACTGGCAAACAATCGAACTCGCCGGACGCTAAGCGGGAGATCTCCGCTTGCTCTTTTGCGCCCGCCCCTCCATGGGCTCTGGCTGGCATCGGCTCCTGCGGAGCCGACCGCGTCACGCTTGCCAGAGGCGCAAAAGAGCAAGCGGAGACTCCCTTGAGTTTGGGGACAGGCCGATGCACCCGCGAAGCTTTTTCCGAGATCCACAAGAAGGCAGTTCAAAAATGTCCAGATGCGAGGCGCACGCTGGCGGTTCGACTGAGGCGTATGTCAATACGCCGCAAGGAGAGACGTCGGCGAGCAACAAAGCAGATGGGCGTTTTTCAACTGCCTTCCCTAGAGGAGGTTGTCACAGCGGAGCCCAAAGAGACTACGCGACGTCACTTCCTCAACCGAGCCTAGGGCCTGCAAAGCTGATGGCAAATTTTCGCAATTTGTACAGCGATTTTGCCCCTCCGGGTTGGTTTCAAACTTTCGGGGTTCACCAGGAAGCTTGGCGAAAATGACAGATCGAAGGCGGCTCCATTCGCCTTCCTGACCGTACTTGAAGAGAACCTGTCGCAACTGGCAAAACAGCGCAAGCTCTGGGGCCTGAAGTGGACCAAATGGAGCATTTCGATCAGGAGGTTCATCGCCCCACGCGACTTGCGCCATGACTGTGACTCCATCACCAATGGCCAATTTCAACTCGCCAATTTCCATCAAATCGTCCCCACATTCAGCGCTGACGTTTTCGAGATTGATGACCAGCATTCGCAAAAGCCGATAGTACTCAAAACATGCGCCACCTGAGCCACGCCCCTCGTAACAAGTCTCTTTGGCTCTTGTGATTGTTGCAGCATGATCGATGCTTTTTGATCTCCGGTTGAAAATTCGGCCCGATTCCGTCTCACGAAATTGCTCAAGTTGTGTATCGCAAATGGTGTGGGGTTTTTTGAATTGGGTGAACAGGAAAACACCAATGGCAAAAACTCCCAAGATCAAGACGGGCCGGGGAATTTGCTCGACTGAAAATTGTGCCATGCTCGCAAATTTTAGAATTCAGAAGAGGAAGATACAACAGTTTTTCTGAGTCGCTCGGGCAAATCCCGGGAACCACAGGCCTACTGCGACTGCTCGCGAAGATAAGCTTCGATTGTTTCGCGATCTTCTTCAGTCAAAGTTCCCAACTGAGGCATTCGCTCTTTGAGCGGCGTGGTCGGTGACAAACGACGACGGATCTCCTGAATGAGACTGGGGGAGAGTTTTTTATGTGTCAGGGCATTGAGACTGAAGAGATCAGCATGACAAAGTGAACACTTCTGCGCCAGAATTCTCTGCCCCGCTTTAACTTGAAGATGGCTTGGCGGTGGCGCCTCTGGCTTGGCCTTCCGGTGGTCGGTGGTCTGCGACGGGCACGCCGCAAGCAAATCGTTTTCCTTTAAGCCTTGGAGATCATTCATGTTAAGGCTCGGTGGCAAACTGCCGTCCGTTTTGGCTTTCGCAGCCTGCGCCAGAATCGCTTCACGGTTTTGTCCCCAGGCCTGGTGAACCATGGTTCGGCATTTCTGCGGATCCAAACTCAGCGCCGTGATCACAGCGGGCGAATAAAGAGCGGGCTCGTTCATGCAGGATTGGGACCACAATTGGCCCAAAGCAAAGGCCGACTCTGTTTTTTGTGTTGGCAAAGCACTCAGGTCAACCGAAACTCCCTTGAGAAGTTTCGGATCCACATGCACGAACCCTGGCTTTTCACCCTCTGTAATCTGACTGAAGACGATCGTACCGTCTTCGCGCCAAACGGGATAATAAGAATTTACGCCGGGATGATTTTGCGTGATTTTCTTCAAATTTTTTTTCTTGATGTCGTAGACGTAGGAGTTCATTCGATCTGTGGACGAAGGGGCCGTAAAGAAATCCGTGATGTCGGCAGCGCTCGTCGTGTGAAATGCAATTTGCTGACCGTCATAGGAAAAGTCGGTTTTACTGACTCCCATTCCAAGATCCAAGATCTGTTCACATTTGGTCGGCAGGGTCGGATCGGCAAAGCCTTCGATCCGCCAAATTTTGGTGTGCCCCGAGTCTTGATCATAGCCCGAGATCATCCGACCATCTTTCGAAAGCATCGGCAATTTCAAATCCACCCCTGGACACACCTGTCGAGGTGGGACTTCCATTTCCAGCGTCGGAGGATGACCGGCTTTTTTGGAATAATCAGCAATTGCCACGGGACTGTCGGACGTCACAATCCGGTAATGCGAGACTTGTCCCACTGTTTGCAAGAGCCCCACAGACTGATAAGTTCCAGTAAAGTCTTTTTCGTTTAGAACGACGATACGCTCCGGATTGCGGTGCCCATCCAGGATTTCATCTGCCGGATAGAAGCGCATCGGATTGGGAACACTGATGATGTCTTTTCCCACTGGAACCGGATCATAAGGACCATCAAACAGGTACTCTTTACCAGTCTCCATGGATAGCAGAGCCAAAGTGCCTGACCCAATTGCATATGAAATATAGGGATGCCCACCGATATCGACGGTGCGGAAGAAATAGTTAGGTGTGGATGAGGGAACTATCCGATTGATGACACCCGCTGTGCCAAACTGACAAAAAGGTGGTGGCTTCGAACTGGCCGCAGAAGTCGGAGTGGTTGCCCCAGCGGCGTCACCTGTCTCCTGCGGAGGTGGTTTCGTCTGATCAGCCCAGCCCTCGACTGGAGTGAGCAAAAATACCAAACTGAAAAATGCAATCGAAGCAATTGGGCGTCCCAAAAAAGTGAGCCCTGGATTTTTACTTTTCAACGTTTGCCCCCGTGACTTTCGCCAAATACTTTTCCAACCGCTGGGGTTCATCGTACCCCGGTCTGACATGGCCAACAAACTGCCCTCGTTGCACGACCAAGAGAGCGGGAAAATGAATCAAGGCATTCTGATTGATCAGACCTTCGGCTCGCAAACGCCGGGCGTAGGTTGCTGGCCACTTTTTTTGGCGCTGCAAACGGAGCACGCTTTCGCTTTGACTGAGGGGTTCGGCCAAAACAACGAGCTGATAGTTTTTGGCTTGAGCCAACTTGGCAATTTCGGTCACGCCATCGATCGACAAAACCATATGTGGTGACCAAATGTAGAAAAGTAAAGTCGTCTTGGCTTCTCGTGATTTCTTGAGTGCTGATTCAAGATCATTTTCGGTGAAGCTGCCAGTTGCAACATCCTGGCTTTTGTGGCTGTTCGATCTTGCACTGACTGCAATTTCTGGGACACACTTTTTTGCCGTTGCAAAATGGTAGCTCAAAACGGATTCAGAACCACCTCCGCCCACGGACTCAATTGATTTTTCGATCTGCGTCTCTGCTTGGCGAGTCACCAAACGCAGATGGACACGAGGGTCTTCGGCGGCTGATTCAAAAATAAAAAGCTCAGACTGAGACTGGGTTGGTGAGGGAATCCGTCGCCATTCCAGTGGCGCATCGATTTTTCCCAAAAGATCCAAAACCTGAGGCTCGCAAGCAAGCGGGACATTCAAATTGGCAGCGGAGGCCGTGACGACGGGGAAAAGAACTCCGGCCATCAAGGAGCTGCACTGGCGCAACCAGGGGCGGCAGACGAGATTCAAAAAATGGAAGCTTGTGTGAACGATGGAAAACTCCTGATCTGGCGAGCCTGATCTGTCTGTTTAGAATAAACGCAAACACGGGTTGTTGTAAATTGACACCAGACCTTGCTTACCAGTTAGTAACTTTTGGTAACGCGCAAGCACTTGAGTTGTCTCCCCCACAAATTTCCGACACACTTGTCTTTCGGATTTTTGACTTTTTTACAACGCTACTACAGGAGGCATTGTTATGGCTAATGTTCGAACTCACTCGCTCGTATGGACTTCGGTCTTGTTTGTCCTTGCTCCGGCTTTGGCATCGGCAGCTCATTATGAATTGGATTCGGCACACTCCGAAATCGGCTTTGGCGTTCGGCACGTGGGAATCAGCACCGTGCGTGGAAATTTCCAAAGTTACTCAGGTAAAATTGAATTTGATCCCACAAAGCCAGCGGCGACTCAAGTCGATATTGAAATCAATGCGGATTCCATCGACACACGGAATGCAAAACGTGACGAGCATGTGAAATCAGGCGACTTTTTGGATACCAAACAGTTTCCAAAAATCACTTTCAAATCCAAAAGCGTAAAATCAACTGGCAAAGCTTCTTACGAAGTTGCTGGTGATTTGACTTTGCATGGCGTGACGAAGCCTGTGACTTTGAAAGTGACAGAGTTTGCAGGCCCGGGCGTCAACCCTCTTGATAAAAAGAACCACATCGGTGGAACTGCGACTGCAACGATCGTTCGCCAAGATTTTGGTCTGGCGTGGAATGGCGGCGGCGTGAAAGGTCTGGCGGGCGAAGCAGCAGTTGGCAATGACGTGAAATTGCAAATCGATCTGGATGCTGTAGCAACGGATGCACCTGCCGACAAAACAGAGAAGAAATAGTTCAAGCTGTCGATCTTTTGATTCAGTTGAAAAAAGGAAAAGGGCTCAAAGCAATTTGAGCTCTTTTTATTTGCAGATCACGGCTTTGCATTCGCGTTTTGGATGAGTTGCTCCAATGCTCGTGTGACTTGTTCGACAGTCAGTTTTTGCATCAGGCTCAAGTCGCCTTCCGTTTCAAAACCGTATTGAATCGGAGCCTGCTGGGGATCCTCAACGGCGTTCAAAGAAAGACTCCTGCGAGAGACCGCTCCCCACCGCACCGAGTGCGTGGGGCCATGCAGTCCCAAGACTGGAACACCCAAAGCGCTGGCCAGATGCAAGACACCGGTGTCAACACTGACCACAGCACGAGCTTGGCTTAAGATTTGGCAGGTCTTCAGCAGACTGACACCCGCCAGGTTTTGCATTCCGACATTCGCGAAGGATTCAATCCAAAGTTGGTTGTCGTCGAAATTGCTGGGTCCACCCGTCAATCCCACTGTCAAACCATGTGCTTGAACCCACAGAGCCAGCTTGCGCCAGTTGTCCTCAGGCCACTGTTTGCGAAGCGCCTGAGATCCACCGGCCCAAAAATGAAAAACAATTTGCACTTTTTCGGCCGATTCGAGTTCCTGCAATTTCGCAGGCAAAACCAATTTCGGTGGCACCTCACCGAGGACCCCCAGTGGTCGAAGCAAGTTCCGGTAGTTTTGCGACTCGTGCGCCGCCAAGCTGTGGGGGACCGTTTGGTCAAAAGCCCCTTCGCGCCATTGCCCTTTGGTCGCAAAGCCCAAAGTCCACTTCGAGTTTGCCAGCCAGGCTGTCAAGGCTTCCAACCGCGACCAGGATCCAAAATCGACCCAGACATCACAGGACAGGCGACGCAAAATCGGCCACGCCAGCCATGGCTTCGTCAACGGCACGCAGACAATCTCATCAATACCAGTCAGAAGTTGGGCGATGGCGAAATTGCTGGGGCCCACAACAAGTGTCAGGTGCGCAAAGGGGTACTTCTCACGGAAACTCAAAAGAGCTCCTGACAGGAGAACCGTATCCCCAATCGCAGTACTTTTGACAAAAACAAACTTTTTCAGCTCACCAAAAGGCAAGGGCCGTTGCTTCCGCAACAGCCCACACAGCCAAACCAGTGGAATCCCGAACCAGCGATCCAAAGCGCGATGCCAAGATGTGCTTCGCGAAACTTTGAGTGCCGGCCTGTGATTATTGGATATTGTTGCCACCATTTGTTTTCAAAGACCAAATTGAATATTCCCAATTGTCCGTAATTCCGGTGCGGGTCAGCAACAAGGCCGTCATATTGTTTTTGTACTGTTGCAAATTGCTGTCCTCAGTTTGCGCGCGCGCCAGATGCTGTTGCGCCACAACCTGATCGCTTGCACGATTGGCTTGAGCTGCCGCCATTTGATAGTAATTGCGAGTCGCACGACCCAATTCCCAGTTCAACTTGTTCCAGTGAATGTAGTCGGTGATGCCGTTGTCATTGATCGAAGTGGCTTCGTCAATTTCCTGTTGGAAATTTGTAATTTGGTCAGCCAAAAGACCTGTCGCAACTTGGAGATCAGAATCCGAAAAAGTCTCCAACTGCAAATTTTCCGAGCGCAAAAGTTGACGATCACGCAAAGTGGAAACTTGATACAAAGGCGGAATAGGCAAAGCACGAGGCGATTCGGCTCGGATCAAGTGATCTTTGCCAATCACGATGTCAGTCTCCCACAGATTGGTGCTGTTGATGCGACCAAACTGGTCCCGATTTCCCGCCAGCTCATAGACTGACTTGAAATGCGTTGAGTGAAAAACTCCCAAGCCCAGCGTCAGCAAATTTGTCTTCGCCAAGAGCTGAGGATTTGCGGTCTCGAGTTGCCAGCCGACTTGCGCCGCCTTGTAGGCACCAAGACAATAGGCAACAAAATTCAGTTCGGTGAAATTTCCTGCTGGCGTGCTCTTGAGCAATTTCATCAAGGGAACGATCGCGTTGCCACCCAATGTCGTGACCGACTCAGCCATATTCGCCAGACGTTCTAAATAAAAAGCAGTCGGGCCTTCAGTGAAAACCCCGATGTCGCCATAGCCTGTGTGCACCGCCAAAACTGGCATCTGATTGACTTGGGCGATTTGCTTACCAATGTTCATGGAGCCCAACAGCGTGTTGGGGAGGGCCGAAAAGGTCACAATCTTGATTTGACCCGAACGGAAAATTTGATCGGCTTGAACACCTGCGATTGGCGCCTGGTCATTTGGAAAGATGATGGCGTAGGAGCCAGTCTCATCTTTCAAAGTTCCGTTGGAAACCATCTGCGCCAAAACTGCGTTTTCATTTGCAGTCAAAAGATTGCTGTCGTTGTACACGTCTTGAAAAGCCGCGAGTGCCGGAACAGCCAAGACAACAATGGCAGCACCTGCCAGCCAAGCTGCGGCTTGCCGTAGATTGGATTGTAAAAAATTCACTTTTGTTTGTTCAAGAATCGGCATCAAAATCCCCCTCTATCACGATCACGTTGTTGCATTTGTGGCAAACACTCGAGCAGAGCTTCTACTCGTGAGTTTGAAAGCCGATCTAAGTCGGCGACTCAATCAATGTCAACCGTCGTTTCAATCCAGAAATCTCGAGTAAATGATCTAATGCCCCTCTCGTCCGCCAAACGACCTCACCTTCGAGGTGGCACCTGATAATGGCGCTGAGCCCAATCGCGAAACTCCTGTCGAGACTTGTCCCAAGTGTAGAACATGTGCCCGCCGCCAAAATACTTGACCTCAAGATTGGCGGTCAGCTCGGGCGGCAGTTTCATCTGCGCAACCAATCTTTCCGACGTGAAATAGGGCGTTACCAAATCGTAGTATCCGTGCACGAGCATCACCTTCATGTGCGGATTCATACTCATCGCAAACCGTAAATCGTCAGTGGCTCCAACATTTGTATCGAAGACATGCTTCTGGTCATCACGCTTCCAGACCGTGTTGACCTCTTCGCTCAACAGCTCGTAACGCCGGTCCGTTGTCAGCCCGAGTTGGTTTCGGAGAAGCAAATTGATTCCCGTCGTGAAAACTCGGTGATCTCCCACCAGCGTCGGATCTGGGGCTTGATGCAGCTCACGATCCGGAAAGGGATCCCACGCTGTTATTGTGGCGTCGTAAAAGCCCAAGACTTTACGTTCAGCTTTCAAAAGATCGCGGCAAAATCGCCAAAAAGGAATCCGTCCTGCTGCCAGCTGCAGGACCTCAGAAGACAGGCCCAGAAAATCGGCTGCTTGCGAAAGCGTCCCATCCGTGGTCGCCTTGGCCGCCAAACTTCCGACCAAAAGACTGTGAGCATACTCTTGGGTGGCGAACTTTTCGATCACGGGACGCATCACTTCGACCGGAGTCCCTTTTGGAAAAACACGGGAACGCCCATGAAAGGCGGCGGCCAGCGCCATGCTGCAAAAATTGTCGACACATCTGAGAACTTCATAGTCCCCATCAATCAACATGCCCCATTCAAGAGCGGGCGAAATCATCATCACGCCGCTCAATGCGACTCCGGACTTGTCCTGCAGGCGACGCGCCAATTTCGCTGAGCGGTAACCTCCGTAGCTTTCTCCAGCGAGGTAGATCGGACAATCCCAGGCGCGATTTTGTGAAAGAAACCTTTCAATGAACTCACACAGTGAATCCAAATCACGGTTCAACTGAAAAAACTCCTTCTCTTCGGTTTGCCGAGCTGGATCTTTTTTCTCATCCGACTTCCCGTCTGCCGCGACGATCTGGCTCAAACCGGTGCCGACAGGGTCGATAAAAACAAGATCCGTAAACGGCAGCCAGCTCTCTGTGTTGTTGACCAAATGCACGGGAGGCGGCGCGATATTGCCGTCACTTTGAAAGAACACGCGATCGGGCCCCAGGCCTCCAAGATGCAAAAATGCCGAGGCCGCTCCAGGTCCACCGTTGAAAACAAAGGTCAACGGACGCGGCCCATTCTCTGGCAGGACAGCCAAACGGTAAGAGGTGAAGAACATTTCGGCCACCGGTTGATCTTTCTTACGCAGAACAATCCAGTCTGCGGTGACCTCGAGAGTCTGCCCACTCCATTGCCTGACTTGCTTCTCGCCTTTTGGTTTTTCAGCGGCTTTGGCGTTGCTCAGAGTCGTTGAGTCAGGTCCTTTTTTGATGTTCTCTTCGGTCGTGATGGCCGTCATCAGTCCTCCTCGTGACAAAAGCTATCCAAACACAGCTGCAAGGGTCAGTCACCAGGCGAAACGCTGGCGCGATCTGTCGAATAACAAGGAATGTCGCTGACTTTCGACTTGCCTGTCTGACGAAAGCCTTCCAGAATTTCTCGAATTCAAAACTTGAAAGGAACACTTATCATGCAAATACGAATTTCGTTGAGCGTCGTCACATTGGCCGGCCTTCTGAGCTTTGGTTTTTTATCGACCTCTGAAGCCAGTGCACCAATGAAGAAAACATCCACTCCTGGTTGGTATCGGACTATGATCGGAGATTTCGAGGTCACGGCCTTGAATGACGGGATCTTTGGAATCGAGACCAAGCTCCTGCAACACACCTCGCAGAAGGAAATCGAAAAAGGCATGGACGCGGCCTTCGTCGCCAAAGGCGATAAAGTTCCCACGTCTGTAAATGCTTTCTTGGTGAACACCGGCACACAGCTGGTGTTGATCGACACGGGCGTGGCGAAAGCGTTTGGCCCCACTCTCGGTTTTGCAATCGAAAATCTCAAAGCAGCTGGGTACGATCCGGCGCAAGTTGATGTCGTACTGATCACCCATATGCACGGCGACCATGTCAACGGACTGGTGACTGCAGATGGCAAGATGGTTTTTCCAAATGCGCAAGTTATGGTCACAAAACCTGAAGCCGGTTTTTGGATGAACAAGGAACAGGAAGCCAAAGCTCCTGAGGGCATGAAGCCATTTTTTAAAATGGCAAACGGTGCTGCGGCTCCTTATGTTGCGGCAGGAAAATGGAAAACATTTGAGCCCAACGCGGAACCCGTGCCTGGAATCAAAGCCATGGCAACAGGACACACCCCTGGACACACAAGTTATGTCGTCGAGTCGAAAGGACAAAAGCTGATTGTTCTGGGTGACGTGATTCATGTCGGCGCCGTTCAGTTTGGCAATCCTGACGTTTCGATTGGCTATGACGTGGATGATAAAACCGCAATTGCATCACGAAAAAAACTTTTTGCAGATGCCGCCAAAAACAAAACACTCTTGGCCGGTGCACACTTGGCGTTTCCGGGCCTTGGTCACGTGCGAGCACAAGGCAAAGGTTACACCTGGGTGCCTGTGGAGTTCGCGTACATCCCCTAATTGTTTGGCAGGGGAGCCTGTCCACGACAGGCTCCCCGCATTTCATCTATTCGGCTAAAAGTAAAAAGTTATCTTCGTAAATGACAGTCCGAGAACTTCGAACTTCAGCAGCGAACAGGCTCGGATCGGACACCTGCTGTTTGTCGAAAAATATCAAGTTCTTGTTCGGGGTTCGAGGTCGAGTCAAAAACTCCTCAATTCCCAATTCCTGAGAACACAGATTGCGACCCCAACTGCCCCGCATATAGACGATCGGTAAAAACGGCGATTGCGGCGTGGCTCCGACGCAAATCCATGATTCGTTGGGCAAGACCTGGTGTCGCAATTTCAAATTTGCAAATGATTCTTTGGGACCAAGAGCCCGTGGTGGTGGACTTGCAACAAACTGACTCAAACACAAAAGGACAGCTCCGATTCGCAATTCAATTGATTGAATGGCAAAAAAGATTTCGACAAAAAGAAAAACGATGAGCACAGCAAAGCTGACCCAATAACGAGGAATCATCAGGGAAGAAACCTCGGAAAAAATCAAAAACACACCCAGCTGCAGGACAAAGCATATCGTGAGGACCCCTGCAAAGCGCGACAACTTGCGACGGGTCAAAATCAGCAGCACGGGCAAAAAAATCCAAGCGGTCACTGGCATGATCGCAAGCAGACAGGTCGTCAAATTGTAGGACTCTTTGAGATTGGCCCATTGAATTTTATCCAGAGGACTTTGTTTGTGAACAATAAGTCCAAAAACTAAAATGACCGTCAGTCCCAGAAGAACAGGAACAGCTTTCGAATGGACGCGCCAAATTTGGCTGCGTTGAAAAATCCAGTTGGAACAAAATATTGAAAACCAAAATACCACACCCAGCGGATGGGCCATGAGCAGCACCGCAGTGGCAGATACAAAACTTCGGGACAACAAGGGCTCTCCTTGTTCCAGAGATTGCTGCGTCAACAGCAACAGCCAAACGGTGCCCAGGATCAACAGACAGTAGGGTCTGCCGTAAATGGACAGTGTCGTCAGCAAGGGTAAAAAAAGAAACAGCAGTGCAAAGTAAAGTGCACCAATCTTCTTTTCATTTTCACGATCGGTGCCTCGATTCAGCCAGTGCTGAATTCCCATGAACAGTGCGACACTCGAAATCAGCAGGGATGGGATCCTTAGCCAATAGTCATTTTCAGGTGTGGGCAGAAACGTCGCGGCCTTCAACAGCAGAAAATAGAAAGGAAAATGGGTATCGTAATGCAGGATTTGGACCAATTTGAACCAACTCAGCCGGATCCAGTTGCTGGTGATCAGCTCATCGACATCCAAAGACGACACAAGAAGTTCTGGTCGTTTGAACAGCCAAAAGATGAAGAGAACAACAACAAAAAGAAGTGCCCTGGAGCCGAGCCGCCGTTGCATAGAAAATCAGTCTGTTCGGCCCAACATCGAAGTTCAAGGGCGAAGCTGTGCGTCTCATTTCGCAACGGCTTTCTGAGAGTCTCAATTTGAGGCGCGAATGGATTGGGCGATTCTCTTCCGCTTAGCCAATTCAAGCGCAAGCCTTCGGATGATCTCGTTTAAGTTCGGAAAACTCGGCGCGTTTGGCCGGAACCTGTCCAATTCTGCCACACTCAGACTGACCTTCCGCGAGTTTGAGCCCTGGCGGCGGTTTTGCAATGGACCGAAGACAGACTTTCGCGACTTCTGGGTGGGGTTTTGAAAAGTTTTTCGCTTTGAGGGGGAATCATGCGCCGATACCTATGGGCTCGGATAGTGACAGTCATTGGAATCACGTGCTCGCCCGTTGCTGGATTGGCAATCGACGTGAACTCGACTGTCACAGCTTTGCGTCTGGCGAATGAAATCACTGGGGGCCTGATGCCCACTTCAGATCCCTTGTTTGCGCAAATGGTTGCCAGCGTCGCCGCTGGCAATGTCCAAGCCGCTGCTCTGATTGCTGCCAACAGTCCCTATTTCGCCTCTTACATGGCACGACGCCTGGCCTTGCAAATGCAATCTCCCGCTTTGAGCACTGGCGGTGTGACCGACAGTGATGCGACGGCATTTTTGATCGCACATTTTGTTGGCGCACCCGGTGTGAAACCCAGTATCAGTACCATTTGGTCCGACAACTCAACTTATGTTTTGAATATCGGCGGTACGAACGTTCATGCGGCAAGTCTGACGGCAACGCAACTGAACACCCGTCCCGGTCTGACCAATGCGGTCGACTGGATGGCAAGTCTGGTGGCGCTCCCAGGCCAAACGGTTTCGACCGTGAGCGGCAAAACCGTGACCACAGGCGTGACTTTGCCAGCGGCCAACGTCGGCGGCTACGTCACACTGAGCGATCGCTCTGGCGACAGCTCGTTTGCACAGTATGGACTGACCGCCGGAACCAACCTTCGTATGATCGAAGGAATCTGGGAAATTTCCACAGGCTTGCAGCTTTTGGATATGGCAAGCGAGCAGGCGGTTGCGGCCGATGCGCCTCGCTTCATTCCGGAAACAAATTCAAACTTTTTTCATGGCCAGGGCCAAACAGCTTGCATCGCCTGTCACGGTGGAGGAATGGCCTCGGTCAACCATGGCTATTCGACTGTTGCTGATATCTTCGATTACAATCCGACGACAGCACCAACTGCAGGATTGGTTTACAATGCGGCGCCAGCAACTGCGACTATGAAGTCGTTGGGATCCGATCCGACCAAACGGACAGCGACTCTCACTTGCAATCTCGCAGCAACTCCCACTCCGGTTTGCAACCCGGACAGTGCCGGAGTTGATTCGCAACAAAAATGGGATTTGAATCTGGTTTGGGGTCAGACTGGCGTTTTGCAAAAAATGGGCTGGCGTGGGCCGGCCACAGGCCAAGGCCTGAATGCTTTGGGTGCGGCCATTGGCCAAGCTGCAATTGTTTACCAGTTTTTGACTGTTCGAGTGATCAATGAAGTGTGTCCAATGGGCTCGTTCACCCAGAGCCAAGTGAACAGTATCGCAGCTCTTGCCGATCCCATGGCCAGTCCTCCAGGTTCAGATGACGTTCGTACGATTGTTGCCGCTGTCGCCAGTCAACCCAGTTGTCTTTAAGATCTTGAGGGAGATTTGATTATGAAACGCACTGTTAAATTTTTCGATCAACATTTCGTTCAGTGTTTCATTTTATCGGCGTCACTTCCTCTGATGGTGAACTGCACCAACTCAGGACTGAGTACCAACAAGAACATGGGAACTACGGCCTCAGGTCAATCCGCAGGTCAGCCAACGTTAACACCTGGTTCGACACCTGCGTCTGGAGCTGTCGTCGCAGGCAATGGCTCGAACATTGCGGGCACTGGAAATCTGACTGTGGCGACAAATGGAAGTATTCCCTTTCGCATCGCCAATGGTCTGCAAAACAAAGTTTCGCCGGCCTCGGGCAACTTCGCCAAAGCCTTGACCCAGGTGCAAAACAATTTACCCGCCTCGCCGGACATCACCAAGTCCGCAGGCTTTGATCAGCTGCAGCTTTTGATTTACGCCGCATGTTCAGATTTAACGACTGGTGGAACAAACTCGCCAATGCAGTCCGCAACGGGCTACCACATCGTTGCAAGCGGCAGTGTTGTTTCGAACCAAGCCGCTTTGATTAGCGCTGGAACTTCGATTTTGGATCAACATCTGGGTGGATTGGCATCGCAAGGACCAGCAGCCGCAGCAGTGACGCAAAATCTGACGACTTTGGTGACTGCTCTGAGCCAGGACTCGACGATCAATTCGCAGATGGCATTTGTCTCGGTTTGCATCGCCGCAAGTTCCGCTGGATTTATTGTCGGATTTTAATTCAGTCAAAAAAATGGGGGCATCTTTATGATGATCAGAACAAAAAAGAACCACAAAGATTTCGCTGAGGGCCCCAAGCACACAGGCCTTTCTCGTCGCGAATTGTTGGCCAACGGTTTGATGACCGGTGGAATGTCTCTCTTGTTGCCAAAACTTTTAGTCGCAGATCTGATGCGCAGTGCGATGGCGCAATCGGCCGCGTGCCCTTCACCAGTCAAAGCCGCCGGCGGTATCTTTTCTTTATTTGCCAACGGTGGCCCCACCATGGGGGCACGGTTTTTGACGGACTCACAAGCCGCCGTGATGAACACAAATATGGCTGCCAACTATGGCATCGTCGGCACCTCTTTGGTGAAACTGGGGCCCAATGTTTGGGTCGACCCCACAAGCCCATTTGGAGCCGCAGTTTTGGCAGGTCCTCCTGGTTTTGCAGGGGGCGCGGCCGGCTGGCAAACCAACGTTCTGAATAAACTCAGTGGTGGTGCGCACATGGGACCGTTCAATCAAGATGATGGCGCTGGTCAGAATCTTGGCAACTGGGCGGGTGTTGGCAGCTTCAAGCCAAACACCATCGGCAAAGACCTGGCGATTGGCACATCCACCACAGTGGCAAAATTTGCGTCGGGGTTCAACCGCGCCAACATCCGTTCGGCTTCGGCAACAAATTTGGCCACTTCGTTCAGCCTGACTCCGGCAGCAACTGGACTGACGAATTCAAATGCCCTCGGACTGGCTGCGACTGGCGCCAACAACTTGGCGACTGCTTTGGGGCCAACCTTCAACTTGGCAGCGCGCAAAGGAGCCTCACAGCTGGCAACAACAGCGGGCTGTGGCTTTTTCGGCAACACCGCGCTTGCCAATCCCAATTATGGTTTGTCTTTGTTCACAGCAGCGCAAATTCCTGCGATCACAAATATGTTCAGCGCAACGGCGTTGGCGACTCTTTCAACGGCCGAACTCGCAGTGCTGGCGGCCGCCAATCGCTCAGCTGATGGAACCGCTGGTGCCCTGATGATGGAAATGGGTGGCGAGGACTACCACGGCAACTCGCCAACCAGTATCGCAGCGACAGACTTTCAAGATGGTCGCATGTTCACCATGGCTTTGGCAGGGACTGTGGCCGCGGCCGCAAAAGGTGCCTTCATTTTGACTGCGAACGGTCAAGCCATCGCAAGTGGCACGCAAAATGTGACTGTGACCTCGGGTGGTACGGCTGCGAATGCGACTGCCAACCAAACTCTGAATGTGAGCGCGCCTGTCGCAACTGGTGATGCCGGTGGCTCTTATAACGTGGGTTACATCCTTTTTTATGATCCCAATGGCGCGCCTCCGGCAGCTCGAGTGACTGGAACTCTCAACTCGACAAACGGCAACGTTCAGGTCGCGTCGACTATTTCCAGCACAGCCAATGCTGTTGCGGGGCTGTATGGATCAGCACTGGCCTGGGTTTCAGGCGGAACTGTCCCCGCTGGCTTTGTCAACGCCGTGACTGCCGGTGGAGTCGCCAACCTTTCAACACTGATGGTGATTTAAGTTATGACAGCAAAACAATTTTTCAACGGCTTGCTGATCGGCGCAGTTGCGATTCTGAATTGGGGATGCTCGGGAGGTTTTCAATCGGCGTCCTCGAGCAATGCGCTCAGCGCTTTGAGCTCTGTGACTCCAAAAACAGGCCCCTCTGTGAATGCGGGTCTGGCCAAATTTCAGTCAGGACTGTATGCCTTTGCGCAAACTGCGAACTGCTCGCAGTGTCATGCTGCTGCTGTTTCACCTACTTTTGCGGCTGCTGATGTAAACACGGCTTACAATTCTGCCAAAGCTTTGGTGTCGATGACCAGCCCCGATGCGTCGGTTTTTATCGCTTACTCTGGCAATGGTCACTGTGGCGTGGCTTCGTGCCAGGCCGCCACCAATCCTGCCAACGTTCAAGCTCTGCTTGAAGCCTGGGCGACAGCCGAGACAACAGGAAGCACCACCACCGGTCCCACCACGGGAACTGTGGCTCGGTACCTGACACAGGCCCAGACGGTTCCTGCGACAATTCCTCTTTCAACTTCAGGATCTTCGGCCATCATGCGTTTTGATCTGTCTCGATTGAACATTGCGGTTCCGTCGCTTGCTGCGGCGACACTGGAAATTGAAATTCAGTACTTTGATGCCAACAAATCTGAATATCGAATTCTGAAACCCAAGCTGGTCAACAACACTGCGGCAATCAATTTGCAAGGAATTCACGTCTATCTCAAGACGATTAGCCAAACAACACCTGGTTTAGAAGACATCAATGGAGTCGCTTGGGACACTGCAAATCTGACCGTTCCAATCACCAAAGTCACCACCCTTCCAGCGACGACTCCAATCAATGTGACACCGCTCGAGACCACGGCTGATGCCGTCCAAGTCCAATCCTCGACGGATCAAATTACGATTGGATTTGACACCCTGAATTGACGGGGACCTCGGCTTGGTCTTCCAGCCGAGGCAGTCTCACCACAAAACAGGTGTTCGGACGACTGGCATCGACCGCCAGACCGCCGTTGTGAGCCTGCAGAACCCCGCGCGCAATACTGAGACCCAGTCCGGTTCCGACACCGACTGGCTTGGTGGTAAAAAAGGGCTCCATAATACGGTTGCGCAGGGCCTCGGATATTCCAGGTCCGGAATCTGTGAAGGTCACCAAAATTTCATGGCCCTTTTGTGCCATTTCAATGCTCAACCAACGCTCTGGGAGTGTTTCGATCGCGTCTGCCGCATTGCCGATCAAATTGAGGAACACTTGGGACAGCTGAACCGGCCGGCACATCACACAATCCTCTGCAAGAGCGAGGTTCAGCCGCAGCTCGATTTGATTGTGAATCAGCTTTTCACGTGCCAATTCCAAGGTGTCGGTCAAAATCACTTTCAGAGACGCCTTCTCCAAAGGATCTTGGGACGAGTCACGAGCGATCGTCCGCATCCCCGTGATAATTTTTGAAATGCGACCGACGGTGGACTCAATTCGAGCGCAAAGCTGCTGCGCTTTTCCAACCAGAGCCTCGGGGAGCTGCAATTGATCAAGACTTCGTCGCAGCTGTTGCGAAGTTCCCGAGATGATCGCAAGCGGCGAATTGATCTCGTGGGCAATTCCAGCGCACATTTCACCCAGGGCCACCAACCGTGCCGAATGAATTTGCCGAGTCTGCTGTTCCAACAAGGCATTCTGCGACCGCCTGAGGTCGGCCCAGAACGGCACACTACTGATGAGCAAAGCGAGCGTTAAAAGAAGTGCCCAAACACTTTCAGTGAGAACCCGAGTCACTTGGGGTGAATGCGCAACGATCTTCCACTCGTGCGGTAAAACATCACATTCGTCGGCTGTGACGATCACATCCTGAATTGAGCTCTGCTGCGCCTGATCTATTCGCACGAACAGAACTGAATCAAAGAAAATGTGCTTCTGGGACAATCTGGAAATAAATGAGGTGTTCAAATCTTGCCCCAGAGCAAGAAACCCAACTGGTCCATTGAGACTTTCGATCGAACTGATATTCATGAAAAGGGTTCCCGAGGCCGTCGGCACAAAGGCCGAGAGACCCGCTCCAATTTTCTGCTGTCCCAGCACGATCTCTGTCTCGGGTCCAGTGCCGCCAAACAACCCCGAATGTTCCACGTCAGCAACAACCTTCCCTTGCAAATCATAAATACGAATTTGTTCGGCAATTTTGGAATTCTTAAATGTGACCAGATTGTGCATCACTTCGGCATAATTGCCCTGTTCAAAAGCGGTGACGAAATTCGCATTCAGAGCGAGCGCCGATGCCGTGGCCGCAAGTCTTTGACTGAGAGAATTCATCTCCATGCTCAGTAAAACTTGGCTTTCACGCTGGTCGGCCGAAATTCGCAGCTTGCCAACGACCAAATTCAAGCCTATCGCAACAAGGACAACCAGGATGTATATTTGCTTTTCCCGGCGAGTAAAAATCTGTAGAAATTCCAGACGTTTATTCAGAAAGTTTACGAATGCCATCATAAAATGAATCTGCTTTCACTGTGTACCCAACGGTCGACAAACCTTGCAAAACATCATCGGGAACTTCAAGCAACAGACTCCGCAGTTTTTTTTGCAGGGCGGATGAAATCAGAGGATGAGCGACGATGCACAGGTTGGGAATGGGGTCAGATTGCCAGATGGAACGAAACACATCTCCATTTTTTTTAACAGCCTGTTGCCAATTGAAATCCCAGGTGGCACCGGCATCAACGCTCCCTGCAGCAATGGCATCTGTGACCGCAGGGTGACTGCCCAATTTGTTCACCTTGCTGAAAAATTTCTCAGGACTGTGTTTTTGACTCTTCAAGTAGGCCACTGGGATGAGATAGCCGCTCGTGGACTCCACTGAAACAAAGCCCATGGATTTCCCAGCTAAGGACTCCAGATCGGTGAGATCCGCGCGATCCTTCCGAACCAGAATGTGGCTTCGATAAGAATCCTGCTTGACCGTTTTGTCAGCATTCCAACTCAGTTCGGTCACCAGGATTGCAAGTTTGGGATTTTCCCGCTTGGCTTTCACGTAGGGAGCTGGAGACAGCATCGCCAGCTGAATTCTTCCGCTCGTTATTTCGGCGATTGTGCCTTCGTAAGAAGTCATCGCTTTCAGTTTGAAGGTTTGCCCGGTTTTCTGTGACAGCAGCTTCAGCAGTGGAATGTAAAGCCGATCGATCTCGTCACTTGTTTGCCCTTTTTGCCAGGGGACCACGCCAACCCAGTAAGTCTCGGCGCGAGCGAACCCAGTCTGCAAAAGCAGGTTTGCGGAGGCAAGGACAGCCACCAAGTGAATTTGACCGAAAAGCCTGTTGAGATTCCACATCGAGTTGAGTGTAAAGCTCATCTCTGGGCACAGGCTATTTGTTTTGTGAAATAACAAATTCAGGATCATCGGTAGGTCTGGTCGAGGTCGTCCTTGGCCCTGCTCGCCACGGCGCTATCTGCGGTCGGAATTGGTGGACCTTTCCGCTCGTTCTCGGTAAAGCCAAGGCAGGGCCGTTCACCAACATGATCAGGAGAAAAAATGCCGACATTCATCAAATCCACGGATCGGGGACTGGCCGAGCACGGCTGGCTCAATTCCAGGCATAGTTTCTCGTTTGCAGACTATTACAATCCTGCGCGAATGGGATTTCGCGCTTTGCGTGTGATCAACGAAGATCAAATTGAAGGTGGGACGGGTTTTGGCACGCATCCACACAAAGATATGGAAATCATTTCCTATGTCGTTTCTGGAGAACTCGAGCACAAAGACTCCATCGGCACCACGGCTGTCATTCGCCCAGGCGATGTGCAAAGGATGAGCGCAGGCACGGGAGTTTTGCACTCCGAATACAATCGCCTGCCGAACCAAAAAACGCATTTCTTGCAAATCTGGATCCTCCCTTTACAAAAAGGTGTTCAGCCGGGATACGCTCAAAAATCATTTGCTGCAGATTTCGACAAAGGCAATTTGGTGCTCTTGATTTCACCCGATGGCAAAGAGGGCTCGATCTCGATCAACCAGGATCTGAATCTTTTTGGTTGCAAGTCAAAAACAGCAGGCCAAACTGAAATCCCAGCCGCAAAACAGCGCTCTTACTGGCTGCAAGTCATTCGGGGTGACCTGAAGACGAATGCGACGGAACTCAAAGCTGGTGATGGGTTGGGTTTGGAAAGTGTCGATTCGCTTTCGCTCAGTTGGAGTGCAAACTCTGAGTTCTTGCTGTTTGATCTGCCCTGACTCACCGAAGGAGGCAAAGTGGTGACTCAACTGAAGAATCTGATGTCCAAGCTTATGAAGCTCCACAGGCGTTTTCTTGAACTTGAACGGCAGGCCGCAGAGAAGCAATTGGCTCGAGCGATCAATCCCTTTGATTTCCTTCATTTGCTGACGCAGGCGCCGACTTTCGCCTGGCTGCGTCCTTTTTCAACTCTTCTTGCAGACCTGGACGCAGTTTTGGATGAAGCGGACCTCGGTGGAAAAAGCACAGAGACTTTGCAATCGGAAATCAAACAGGTCTTGGCGCTGCCGCAAATTCACCAGCGTTATGAATTGCATTTGCAGTCGGATCCCGAATTTGCAGTTGCCGCT
>Ga0075019_10000171_pt1 | contig 36613 bp, 31 predicted proteins | sample ColStrG_CSR_2013_FD_71473 | JGI IMG/M metagenome (GOLD analysis project Ga0075019, IMG submission 71473) | Freshwater sediment microbial communities in response to fracking from Pennsylvania, USA - Cold Stream Run_MetaG_CSR_2013 | ecosystem: Environmental > Aquatic > Freshwater > Creek >...
GTTACCTACTATTTCCGGCGTATTAAACGGACAGGATAATACCCATTTAGCCATTACCCCTATTCCCGGGGTATTAATTGGAAAGCCGGGAACCACTTATAATGCCCAATTCGGGACCAAATACAATTATAATACGGGTTTAACCCTACAAAAAGACCTCCTTAGCTGGCAAAATTTCCAACAGATTAAATTAGCCGAGGGGAACTTAAAACTGATACAGGTAGAAGCCGAAGCATATAAACAAAGCTTAAAAGAACAGGTGGCTAAATTATATTTCTCTATATTAATTGCCAAGCAATCCCTTGCATTAGACGATATAGATAAGGGCATTGCCGATACCTTAGTAGAACTTTCCTTCAAAAGGCTCAATCTTGGTAGTTCCGATGCCATTAGTTTTAACCAATCCCAAATAAACTATAATACAGTTTTACAAAATATTGCTCAAAGTCGGCAATTATACGATCAGGGAATAGAAAATCTTAAAATACTCCTTGGCACCCAGGTACAAACCGATCTTCAATTAGATGAAAACCTAGGTCCGGAATCCGTTTATTTAATTTCAGAAATTACTCTTTCCCCCGATAAAAACCTGGAAACCTATAAACAGAATTACCAAATTGCCCAAATACAGTCCAATATTCAGAAATCCCTTTTCTTTCCCAAACTTTCCTTTATAACGTATTTAGGTGCCAACCAATACCGAAACGATTTAGGATTCTCTTTAAATTCTGCAAATTGGAATAAAACCGCTTATCTGGGATTAAACCTTTCGGTTCCTATTTTCACCGGGCTGGCTACTTTAAATAAATACAGGAGCGCTAAAGTACAAACCGAAATTGCAGCCACCCAATACCAGTCGGCCCTAAACCAAAGTACCATAAATGATCAGCTTTTATTAAAAAATGATAGGGATTTACGGGCCAGCCTAAATGCGTCCAAACAGGGCTATGACCTATATGCCAGAAACTTGGAATTATATAAACAGAAATTCCAGGAGGGTATAACCAACCTGGATGTTTATTTAAAAGCCTTCCAGGATTATATTAATGCGGAAAACCTTTACCTGAATAATCTATCCAATTTCCTATCCAATAAGGCCAGTATACTAGCCAGGAAATAAATGAATAAACCTATGAAGAATTTTACCCATCCATTTTTATTAAGCTTTTTAATTTTATTTTTCCTTGCCTCCTGTAAACAGGTACCCGATCTAAAACCTGAGCATAGAGATATTGTGGATGCGGTTTTTGCCAGTGGTCATCTGGAAAACAAATACCAATATTCCGTGAATGCCAATGTGGATGGATTTTTAACAAAAGCCTGGGTGGTAGAAGGGGATCAGGTAAAGGAAAACCAGAATTTATTTTATTTAAGTAATGATGTGCAGCAATCTCAGGTTCGCAATGCGGTAACCAATCTGGAATTCGCTAATAATAATGCTTCGCCTAACTCACCCCAATTGGAACAGTTAAAACTCCAAATTATACAGGCCCGTCAAAAAAAGACGGTCGATTCCACCAATTTTGAACGGTATTCCCGTTTAGTCAAAACCCAGGCGGTTTCCAAAGCCGATTATGATAACGCCAGAATCCAATACCTGGCCTCCACTTCCAATTTGGGGGTATTGGAAAATAATTTCCGCGATTTGAAACATACCCTGAAATTAAATGTGGACAATGCCAAAACCCAGTTAGATATCCAAAAAGAGACCAATAATTATTATTTCGTCCGGGCAGGATCACCCGGCACCATTTTAAGCATAAACAAAAAAATTGGGGATTATATAAAAAAGGGTGATCTTATTGGACAGATTGGTTCCGGCATCACCCTGGCTAAACTCTATATTGCAGAGGATGATATTCATAGGGTACGGTTGGGACAAAAAGTTTTGATTTCCTTAAATAGCAATAAGGATTCGATATTACATGGTACCATATCCAAATTATACCCCGCCTTCGATACAAACGACCAGTCATTTGTGGCCGATGCCACTTTTAACGATTACCGGGGAAACATGATCAATGGAACCCAATTGCAGGCCAATATCATTATTGAGGAAAAAAAGAACGTTCTGGTAATTCCTTCCTATTGCCTTATAGGAGGAAATTATGTGCTTCTGAAAGGGAAGAAAGAAAAACATGCAGTTAAAACGGGGATACGCACCCTGGAATATACCGAAATTCTTTCCGGACTAGACGGTTCGGAAATACTAAGTTCACCCAAACAACCCTAATCATGGGAGCTGTTAATTATAAAATTGCCGGAGTTTATTTATTCTCCAGGCCAAGACAAACCATCGTGGCGGTTTTAGGTGTCACCTTCGGAATTTCGATGTACATTTTTATGAATAGTTTTATGTCAGGGGTAAACAATACTCAAAACGATTTGGCATTCAGCACATTGGCTCATATCCGTATTTATAATGATTATCCGCCCAATACCACCAATCTCATGAAAAAGGCCTATCCGGATAGTACCATATTAAATTTAAGACATGCCAGGGTTATTAAATATACCGATGGGATAAAAAATTCAGCCTCTATCGTTTCTCTGGCACAAAAATATCCGGACGTGATGGGTATAACCCCACAAGTAAATGTGAATGTATTTTTCCGAAATGGAGACAATAAGGTTAATGGAACCTTAGCCGGGGTGGATGTATCCGGAGAACAAAAGGTTTTTAATATTGCCCAATACATGATTGCAGGAGATTGGAAGCAATTACAATACCGGGCCGATGGCATTATAATGGGTGTTGATTTAGCCCGTCAATTAAGCCTTGCCCTGGACGATAATGTAAATATCCTTACCTCGGAGGGCATATCAAAAAATTATAAAGTAATAGGTCTGTTTCAGATTAATGTAAAAAGTGTGGATCAGGGAAAATCCTATATTAATATTAATTCTACCAGGCAATTACTTTCAAAAAACCAGGATTATGTTACCGATTTGCAGATAAATGTTCGGGATTATGAAAAGACGGCGGATATAACCCAGAAACTGGCTGCGGTAGTACCCTATAAGGTAGAAAGCTGGCAAATTTCTAACCAACAATTGGAAGCAGGGTCAAAACTAAGGTCCATAATCGCCAACGCCGTTTCCCTCACCATACTTTTAGTTGCAGGCTTCGGTATTTATAATATTATGAATATGACGATAAATGAGAAGATCAAGGAAATTGCCATCTTAAAAGCCATGGGTTTTTCAGGGGGAGATGTGACGATAATTTTTCTATTGCAGGCCATTGCCATTGGGATTCTTGGTGGTGTGGTAGGAATACTTTTGGGTTTTCTAATAGCAACCTGGGTAAATCATATTCCCTTCAAAATAGGAGGACTAAGCCATTTACCAATGGCCTATGATCCTAAAGATTATTCCTTAGCTTTTTTCTTTGGGTTAATCACAACGCTGGTGGCAGGTTACCTTCCTGCAAGAAAAGCCTCGAAAGTTGACCCGGTTGAAATTATTCGTGGATAATGGAAGAAAACAAAATCGCTCTGAAAGCCGAGCATATTTCCAAATACTTTTATGTACCAGACAAGTTTAAAGTATTAACCGACCTAAATTTCGAAGTGAAAAAAGGAGAATTCCTATCTCTGGTCGGAAAATCAGGTTCTGGGAAATCGACTTTACTCTATGTCCTTTCTACCATGGATACGGATTATGAAGGCAAGGTTACGATTAATGGAAATCTTCTAACCGGACAATCGCAGAATCAATTAGCTGCATTCCGGAATGAACATATAGGATTTGTGTTTCAATTTCACTATTTATTACCCGAATTTTCCTCCCTGGACAATGTAATGTTGCCTGCCCTGAAATTCGGAAAATATTCCAGGGAGGAAATTGAACACAGGGCCTATGAAAGTTTGAAGCTTCTTGGACTGGAAGATCAAGCCCTGAAAATGGTTACCAAATTATCCGGAGGCCAGCAACAAAGGGTGGCTATTGCCAGAGCCCTGATCAATAACCCTTCTATCATTATGGGGGACGAACCTACTGGTAATCTCGATTCGAAGAATACTGAAATCGTCTTTGAAATTTTCAAGAAATTAACCCGTGAAAATGGTCAAACCCTGATAACCGTCACCCACGATGAAGATTTTGCTGCCAATAGTGATAGAACCATTGAATTAAGCGATGGACTTTTGGTAAATAAGGTCTAATTAATTCAATGGTATGCTGTTTTCAATCCTTCCAAAATCCTTATTTTTAGATTCACTCCAACCATGGGGTTTCTGAATTTACTTTGAAACTAACCGGAATATTTCCCTGGGCATCCTATATTGTTCCTTTAAAGCTTTTATCCCTGGAAACCGATGGATACCATCTTTTGGTAGAAGTGCTATTGGATGGGGTGCATTTTTATGCCTTATTAGATACGGGGGCTTCAAAATCGGTTTTTGATAAGGAAGAAGTACAAGGCCGTCTTTCCCATCTAAGCCTTATTCATAGAAACGAACTATCGACCGGATTAGGAACCAATTCTATGGAAAGCTATTTAACCTTTATAAAAGATTTTAGAATGGGTGATTTCCAGTTGAAAAATTTTGAAATTGCCCTTCTGGATTTGAATCATATCCGGGAGGCCTATAAAAATCTAAACCTTCCTCCCATCGCAGGCGTTATAGGCAATGATATTCTGGTCCCTTATAGGGCCAATATAAATTATGCAAAAAAAAGAATCCGGCTTTTTGAACCGGATTCCTTTATTTTTTAAATATCGATTTTTGCGTATTTCGCATTCTTCTCTATAAATTCCCTTCGGGGCGGCACCTCATCGCCCATTAACATGGAAAAGGTACGGTCACAATCGGCCGCATTATTGATATCCACTCTTTTCAAGGTCCGGGTTTCCGGATTCATGGTCGTTTCCCATAATTGCTCTGCATTCATTTCTCCCAAACCTTTATATCGTTGTACCGCCACGGAGTCTTCTTTCCCTGGAGTAGACATCCTCTTAATAGCGATATCTCTTTGTTCATCGTTCCAGCAGTATTCCTGATCCTTTCCTTTTTTAACCAGGTATAAAGGAGGAGAGGCGACATATACATAACCAAACTCCACCAATTCCCGCATATATCGGAAGAAAAAAGTAAGAATTAGGGTGGTAATATGGGAACCATCCACGTCCGCATCGGTCATGATGATAATTTTATGATAGCGAAGTTTTTCAATATTTAATGCCCTGGCATCTTCAGTCGTCCCTATACTTACCCCCAAAGCCGTGAACATATTCTTGATTTCCTCATTTTCATAAATCCTATATTCCATGGCTTTCTCCACGTTAAGGATCTTACCCCTTAAAGGCAAAATTGCCTGATATTCCCGATTTCTTCCTTGTTTGGCCGTGCCTCCTGCCGAATCTCCTTCCACCAGGTAAATTTCACAGGCCATGGGATCCGAATCGGAACAATCGGAAAGTTTACCAGGTAAGCCGGTTCCCGTAAGCACATTCTTTCTCTGCACCATCTCCCGCGCTTTCTTAGCCGCAGTCCTGGCTGTGGCTGCCAGGATTACCTTATTGATAATAATTCTTGCTTCGGCCGGATGTTGTTCCAGATAATCTCCCAACATTTCCCCTAAGGCCATATCCACAGCCCCCATCACATCATTATTCCCTAATTTAGTTTTGGTCTGTCCCTCAAACTGGGGTTCCTGAACCTTCACCGAAATAACTGCGGTAATGCCTTCCCGAAAATCATTTCCATCAATTTCAACCTTAAGATTTTTTAATAAATTTTCTTTCTCGGCATAGGCTTTGAGTGTTCTGGTTAATCCCCTTCGAAAACCCGCCACATGGGTACCCCCTTCAATGGTACTAATATTGTTCACATAAGAATGGATATTTTCGGAATAGCTGGTATTATATTGCATGGCCATTTCAACAGGTATACCTTGCTTAATCCCATCCATATAAATAGGGGCAGGAATGAGAGACTCCCGAATTCCATCCAAATAGGTAACAAATTCACGTAAACCTCCCTGGGAGTAAAAGGTCTCTTTAAAGGGAAGGCCATCCTCGCCCTTTTCCCGCAAATCGGTAATCGAGAGGCTAACCCCCTTGTTGAGATAAGCCAGTTCCCGAAGTCGGGTGGAAAGTGTTTCCCTCTTATACTCGGTGGTCATGGTAAATATACCGGCATCGGGCTCAAAGGTAATTTCAGTTCCATGCTTATCGGAATCCCCTATAATTTTAACATCATACATGGGCTTTCCAATCTCATATTCTTGCCTCCAAATATGTCCATCCCGGTAAACGGTTGCGGTTAAGTGGGTAGACAACGCATTTACGCAGGATACCCCTACCCCATGCAAACCTCCGGATACCTTATAGGTATCCTTATCAAATTTACCCCCGGCATGCAAAACCGTCATAACGACCTCCAGGGCCGATCGGTTTTCTTTGGTATGAATTCCGGTTGGAATTCCTCTTCCATTATCGGTTACGGTAATGGAATTATTTTCATGAATGATCACCTCGATGGTATCGCAATAGCCAGCTAATGCCTCATCAATGGAATTATCTACTACTTCATAAACTAAATGGTGTAATCCTCTTTCACCTATATCCCCAATGTACATGGCGGGTCTTTTTCTAACCGCCTCCAGCCCTTCCAGTACCTGTATATTGTCTGCCTGATACGAATAATTTGTTGCGTCTAAATCCATTTTAATAATTAGAAAATCCAACTAATATAGGCATTTTTTTACTCCGGTTTCCCAATAAAACCAATTTGGCAGGGGATATAATCAATTAAATCCCTGAAAAGGGATATTTTTGAGGTCATGGAAAAGAACTGCCAAGGGCAGGAGAAAAAATTTATCTTTGCGAAAATTATTTTTAAAAAACTATACAAAAAAACAGTGATGAAATTTACATCCAAAAAATTTAAGGGTCTTTTCCTGATAGCAGGTTTAGGATTTCTTATCCTGGGTATTAATGCCTGTGGAAACAAATCCGGTATTACAGATTCCAAAAATAGCATAGAATCCAGTGGAGAATCCATTGTATATGTAAATTCGGATTCTCTCCTTGAAAAATATGATTACTATAAAAAAGTAAAAAAGGGATTGGAAGATAAAAGCCAGTCCATGCAAATTGATGCAGAGCAAAAACAAAGAGCTTTTCAAAATGAAGTTCAAGCCTATCAAAAAAATGCCTTCAATTTAACTCCTGCTCAAAAGAAATCGGAAGAAGCCCGGTTAGGAAAAGAAAATCAACAAATCCAGGCATTTCAACAAAACCTTAGCCAGGAATTGGCAACAGAAAGCCAGGATGTGAATGAAAAACTAAATGCCAGAATCAGAACCTATCTGGAAGGTTTTTCCAAGGACAACCATTATAAAATGGTTTTAGGGTATTCTACGAAAGGTGGGTCTTTATTATATGCCCAACCAGGGCTTGAAGTAACGAGTAAGGTTATTAAAGGCCTTAACGACGCCTACGCCAAAGAAAAATAATCATCCTGGTCAATAAATTATGAAAAAGGGGCTGTTTCTCTATAAGAGACAGTCCCCTTTTTTTTAAGGTCTTGACAAAATGGTCAGATTCGATTTCTATTTTGGGAAGAATATGGACTGGAGGGATTATTTTTCCCCCTTTACAAATTCCCCAAATTCAATTTCCCTGCTGGCTTCATTTAAAAAATAGGGTAGATAAAGGATATCCCCTTTTTCCTGGTTGCCGGTATGAATCCGAATTTCAATAGCATCCTGATGGGTAGCCGTATTTGATTCCCTCTTTTTAATTCCCTGGTTTTCCTCTAATACATCTTTATTGAGCTTCTCCCTATCCAACAATACATTTATGCCAATGGCATAGGCCTGATATTCTCCTTTTTCCAAACCCGATTCCAATACCTGGTATAATTCCTTTAATACTTCAGCCGCTTCGGGCTTTTCTTTTTCCAAAAGAATACCCAAAGGCTTCAAGGTTCCTTTTCTGTTAATGACAGAGGCAAAGGGGTAAAATTCACCGATTTCCTTTAGAAAATAATCTGCCTGCCAGATGATATTTTCAACCAATTCCTGTTTCATGTTGTAAAATTTAAGAATTTGTATGCAAACCATTTTGATCCAGCCTTCTTCCCGGATTTTTTTCATTTCCCTGTATGGTAATGAACATATAGGTTTTGATCTCAAAGCTGGAATGCAATAAGGGCCGGGACAAATGTGCTTCCTGGTTAATAATGAGTTCTGGCTTATATCCATGGCTATTAGAAAATCTTTCCTGAAGCCTTAATTGCTTTGAAAGGGATTGCTCCTTTACATTTTTTATCTCGGCCGTCGATTTTCCTTCATTTTTAAAGGCATCAGGTATGGTGGTACCTTCGATACCGGTTTTGGGATCAATTTCCCGAAGGGGGTTATGATTCTTTTCAAGACCATGCTTATGGAGCTGCTCCTCCTCTGCCTGATTCCCCCGGTTGAACTTTTCTGGATCATTATGCATATGTTTTAGAATAATGATCAAATATAAATTATAATATTTTTATTTATATTTTATTTAAAGATTTTATTTAATCAAAATTGAAACTAAAAACTAGGTTTCTGTTGTAAAATCGTCTATTTCCCGCCTTTCCTTCTTGGTTGGCCGGCCGGTACCCCGGTCCCTCTTTCCTCCGAAAAGGAAAGAAGAACTAAAGCCTGTCTCTTCGGGCTTAGGGCTATGGTCTTCATAATAAAGTACTGCTTTGGTCGCATCCACCCGGTTATATAATAAACCGGTTACCTTAATTATTTTCTTTTCTGGACCTCTTTGAATGGTAAATTCTTCATTAATCTTCACTTCATGGGAAGCTTTAATGCTTTGCCCATCCAGCTTTACCTTTCCGGATTTACAGGCATCGGTAGCGAGACTTCTGGTCTTAAAAACTCGTATGGCCCAGAGATATTTATCGATTCTAATTTTTTCGGTTGGCGAATTCAAGGGATTAGGTACTTTCTGGAATTTTTTAGAATAATTAAAAATCCAAAATTAAACTTTAAAAGCAATTAGAATGATGGCAAATCTATTTCCGGGTCTTCCTTATATTCTTTTTACACTTCACGGTTTGCTATAGACCATTTTTTATGGGATATTAGAAATTCAAATTACCAAAATGGAGGAAAAGGTTCAAGTAAAAAAACAAGTAAAGCAATACGATGCCATCATCATTGGATCTGGTGCCGGAGGAGGTATGGCCGCGTATGTACTGGCGACCTCGGGCTTAAAGGTCTGCCTTTTGGAAGCAGGGCCCGATTATGATCCCCAGATTAATTCCTCCCAGTTAAAAAATCCCTGGGAATCACCAAGAAGGGGGGCCAGTACAAAGTTTCGTCCTTTCGGAGATTTTGATGGTTGCTATTGGGGATGGGAAATTGATGGTGAACCCTATACCCAGGCCCAAAACAGTAATTGGGAATGGTGGAGAGCCAGAATGGTAGGCGGAAGAACCAATCATTGGGGTCGTATTTCTCTTCGATTTGGCCCGGACGATTTTAAACGAAGAAGTATAGATGGATTGGGGGAGGACTGGCCAATTGGGTATGATGAAATAAAACCCTATTACGATAAAATTGATCGGTTAATTGGTCTTTTTGGAACCAACGAGGGATTGTACAACGATCCGGATGGAATTTTTCTTCCTCCTCCCAAACCAAGATTGCATGAATTATTTATAAAAAAAGCAGCTGGTCAAATTCATATTCCGGTAATTCCTTCCCGCCTTTCTATTCTTACCAAAAAGATCAATGATTCCCGCCAGGCCTGTTTTTATTGTGCCCAATGTGGACGAAGTTGTAAGGTTTATGGAGATTTCTCCTCCTCTTCGGTTTTGGTTAAACCGGCCCTTCATACCGGGAATGTGGATTTAATTACCAATGCCATGGCCAGAGAGGTTTTAACGAATAAGGATGGACTGGCTACAGGGGTTTCCTATGTGGATAAAACGGATATGCAGGAATACCAGGTAATGGGAAGGACGGTGGTTCTGGCAGCTTCTGCCTGTGAAAGTGCCCGTCTCATGCTGAATTCCAAATCGGCCAGGTATCCCAATGGCATCGGAAATGGTAGTGGGGTAGTAGGTAAATACCTGCACGATTCTACTGGTGCCGATATGGGAGGAATTATTCCTGAATTATTTAATCGAAAAAGGTATAATGAAGACGGGGTTGGAGGAATGCATGTATATACCCCCTGGTGGCTGGATAATAAGAAACTGGATTTCCCCAGAGGGTACCATATTGAATACGGAGGAGGTTTCGGAATGCCCTTATATGGCTTTAACTGGGGTATTGAGAAATTAAACGGGGCATATAAAATTAATGGTAAACAAAAGGAGGCCGGTGGATATGGAGCATCGCTAAAGGAAGATTACCGGTATTTTTATGGAGCCCACGTGGGTATGGCAGGAAGAGGAGAAGGAATTGCCCGGGAAGATAGTTATTGTGAAATTGACCCCAGCGTGGTCGATAAGTATGGTATCCCAGTACTTCGCTTTCATACCGCCTGGTCAGATTACGAGATTAAACAGGCCAAACATATGAAAGAAACTTTTAAGGAAATTCTTCATAGCATGGGGGCCGTTATAACCTGGGGAGGGGATGATGGGGCGCATAATAATTATGGACTACATAATCCCGGCAATATTATTCATGAAGCCGGTACGGTGAGAATGGGTAATGATCCAAAAAAATCTGCGCTAAATAAATATAGCCAATCTCATGAAGTTAAAAACTTATTTTGTGTAGATGGTGGTCAATTCGTTTCCCAGGCCGATAAAAATATTACCTGGACCATCTTAGCACTTTCCATGAGGGCATCCGAATACCTGGTCGATCAAATGAAAAAACAAAATATTTAGTCAAATGGACAGAAGAGAATCGCTAAAAGCCTTATTGATTGGATCGGTTTCTACCTCCTTATTGGTAGATTCCTGTAAGCAACCAGATAAGGCAGCCGAAAAATCCCTACCTAGTTCCAGTCTGGACGAAAAAGACCGGATGGAGGAAGAGAAATTAGCCAATAAGGAAATTAGGGAAAAGAAATTTTTAACGCCTTCGGAATTAAAGACGCTTACTCTACTAGGGGATATAATCATTCCTAAAGATGCATTGAGTGGTTCCGCTTCGGATGCGGGCGTTCCTGCATTTTTAGAATTTATTGTGGTGGATATGCCCGAGTACCAAACCCCCTTGCGTGGAGGCATTCGCTGGCTGCATTTAGAATGTATTAAGCAATATGCACTGGACTTTAATTCTTGTTCCGATGCCCAGAGAATCCAACTAGTTGATCAAATTGCCTACCCCAATAAAGCCAAACCGGAAATGAAACAAGGGGTATCCTTCTTTTCCCTGGTAAGAAATTTAACGGCAACTGGTTTTTATACTTCAGAAATGGGCGTTAAAGATGTTGGTTATATGGGTAATAGACCTAATTTATGGAATGGAGTTCCGGACGATGTTTTGAAACAGTATAATCTGGCGTATACGGAAAAGGAATTGAAGGAATGTATTTCCTACGATTTGGAAAAACCAAAAGCGTAAAAATCATTCATTCATATGGGAATTTCCATTATTTTTATCGCTCAATTAATCTAGTTTTAAAAATGGTTCTTGAAATAAAGGAAGAAATAGAAAAAGCCTGGGAAAATAAGGAAGTATTGGGGGTGGCCAATTCTGCAAAAGCCATAGAATCGGTAATTGAATTATTAGATAAAGGGGAAATTCGGGTAGCCGAGCCTTCCGTAGGGGGTTGGCATGTGAATGAATGGGTTAAAAAAGGAGTTTTAATGTATTTCTCTTTAAAGGGAAATGAAGATATTTCGATTGGAGACTTCCATTTCAGGGATAAAATTGCCATGAAAAAAGACTTCAAAAAGTCCGGTGTTCGGGTTATCCCGCCCGGTGTGGCCCGATATGGTTCATTTCTGGGAAATGGAGTGGTTTTAATGCCGGGCTATGTGAACATTGGTGCCTACGTAGGTGAAGGGACCATGGTGGATACCTGGGCTACAGTAGGTTCTTGTGCACAAATTGGAAAGCGGGTTCACCTTAGTGGTGGTGTAGGCATAGGCGGTGTTTTGGAACCAATCCAAGCAAAACCGGTTATTATAGAAGACGATTGCTTTATTGGTTCAAGAGCCATTATTGTGGAAGGGGTTGTGGTGGAAAAAGAAGCGGTTATTGGGGCGGGAGTAGTTTTAACCCAATCCACCCGGATTATTGATGTTTCCGGTTCAGATCCCATAGAGTTTAAAGGGATTGTTCCTAGTCGTTCGGTGGTCATTCCGGGTTCCTATATGAAATCCTTCCCAGCCGGGGAATATTCCGTTTCCTGTGCATTGATCATTGGAAAGAGAAAGGAATCGACCGATGCCAAAACCTCTCTAAATCAAACGCTTCGGGATTTCGCACTCTCCGTTTAATCCACCTATAGGGATTCATGAGGGTAGGATTTGATGCGAAAAGGGCAGGGTTGAATTTTACCGGCTTAGGTAATTATAGCCGTTCCCTATTACGAAATTTGGGAAAGTTCTATCCTGAAAACCAATATTTCTTGTATTCTCCCGGAATCAAAAATAAAAAGGGATATCCCGAACTTTGGATAAACCCTCCCTTTACCTGGATTTTACCTAAAACTTGGTTGGGCAAAACGTTGGGTTGGCTTTGGCGATCCTTAGGGGTTCCTAGGCTTTTTAAAAAAGATTCCATAGACCTATTTCATGGATTATCTGGTGAACTTCCCTTGGGTAGGAAGGTAATTCCTTATCTGGTAACCATCCATGATCTTATTTTTGTCCGGTACCCGGAATTTTATAAGCCCCTGGACCGGGCCATTTATACCCGTAAAGCCATAAGGGCTTGTAAAAAAGCCGATCATATACTGGCCATTTCTGAGCAAACCAAACAGGATATTATCCAATTCCTACACATTCCGGCCGGTAAAATTTCGGTTCTTTATCAAAGTTGCGGAGATCAGTTTTATGAAATTTTACATAAGGAAAAGCTGTTAGAAATAAAAAACCAATATAAATTACCCCATAGGTACCTTCTTTGCATTGGGACCCTGGAACCCAGGAAAAGGGCCCTGGAACTTGTAAAGGCTTATAGGGAATTGCCTGAAAATTTAAGAAATGACGTACGTCTGGTTTTGGCAGGAAGAAAAACCCCCTACTTTGAAATTCTGACCACTTATATCAAAGAAAACCGTTTGGAGAATCAGGTCCTCTTTTACCATTCCGTACCCAATGAAGATTTACCTGCATTTTATCAAATGGCAGAAATTTTCATCTATCCCTCTACTTTTGAAGGCTTTGGAATTCCTATCCTGGAGGCTTTGGTTTCAGGAACCCCGGTTATCACTTCACAGGGTTCTTGTTTTTCTGAGGCAGGTGGAAAATCAAGTATTTATATTAAACCTGAGGAAACCCTTAATTTTGCAAAGAAAATCGAATTTGTTTTAAATAATCCAGAAATCCAATTTACTATGAAGAAAGAGGGCCTGGAGTATAGTCAGAAATTCGAACCGGGAAAACTATCCCGGGAACTTATGGCAATGTACAATAGCATAAAAAAAATATAATGGCCGGTTTTCTGGAAATTAAGGAAGAAATTAAAAAAGCTGTAGAGGTTTTGAATGGAGGAGGGACTATTCTATACCCAACCGATACCATTTGGGGCTTAGGTTGTGATGCTACCCAGGAGGAAGCCGTTCAGAAATTATTAAAAATTAAAAACCGTCCTCAGGACAAGGGTCTTATTGTATTGGTTTCCAGTATAAATGAGTTGGACCGGTATGTGGAAGATGTTCCTTCCATGGCCTTTGATTTACTGGAATATGCCGAACATCCTCTTACCCTGGTTTTGGAGAAAGGAAGAAAAATTAGCCCTACCGTCTTAAAGGAAAACCAAAGCATAGCCATACGAGTGGTAAAAACCGGAATTTGTCATGAACTATTAAAAGTATTTAAAAAACCTCTGGTATCCACTTCGGCCAATATTTCCGGAGAGCCCAGTCCAAAAACCTTCGAGGAAATATCCCAGGTATTAAAAGACCGGGTGGACCTTATTTTTTCAAAGGAAACCTCAGGTCTTTTTTCTACAAAGCCCTCCACCATTATACGTCTGGATAATAATGGAACCATTGAATTCTTAAGACGGTAAATGAATATTCTCCAAAAAGAACCCCTGTTTAATGAAATAGCGAAGACAGGAATTAAATTAGGGCTGGATTGTTATGTAATTGGAGGCTACGTAAGGGATTTTTTACTGCACCGCCCTTCCAAGGATATTGACATTTTAGTGGTGGGGGATGGTATACACTTTGCCAGGGACTATGCCAAATCTATAGGAAAACCAGGCCAGGTCTCTGTATTCAAAACCTTTGGTACCGCTATGGTAAAGGTGGAGGATACCGAAATTGAATTTGTAGGCGCCCGAAAGGAATCCTATACGGAGCATTCCAGGAAACCAGCGGTTAGCCAGGGAACGCTGGAAGATGATCAATCCCGTAGAGACTTTACCATAAATGCCCTGGCTGTAAATTTGAATGATCCCGAGGCTAAAATCCTGGATCCTTTCCAAGGCATTAAGGATCTGGAAAGAAAGATTATACGCACCCCTTTGGATCCGGAAAAAACCTTTTCAGATGATCCCTTGCGGATGATGAGAGCCATTCGATTTGCCTGTCAGCTTTCCTTTTCCCTGGATCCGAATACCCAGGCATCTATAGGCCGAAATAAGGATAGAATTAAAATCATTTCCACCGAACGAATTCGCGACGAATTAAATAAAATTATCCTTTCTGCTAAGCCCAGTATAGGTTTCAATTTATTGGATGATACCGGATTGTTAAGCCTAATCTTTCCTGAATTTGTAAAATTAAAAGGGGTTGACACCATTCAAGGAAAATCCCATAAGGATAATTTTTACCATACGCTTGAGGTATTGGACAATGTAAGCAGAATGAGTCCTGATTTATGGATCCGTTGGGCTGCCCTATTGCATGATATTGCCAAACCTCAAACCAAACGATTCGATCCGGTAATTGGTTGGACCTTCCATGGTCATGAAGATAAGGGGGCCAGAATGGTTCCAAAAATATTTCGAAATCTGGCCCTCCCACTGGGTGAAAATTTAAAAATGGTGGAGAAATTAGTCCTTTTACATTTAAGGCCCATAGTCTTGGCTAAAGATTCCATTACCGATTCGGCCGTAAGACGTTTATTGTTTGAAGCAGGGCCCGATATCGATGCCCTGATGATATTATGCCATGCCGATGTAACCACTAAAAATGAGTTTAAGGCAAAAAAATACAGGGATAATTTTGAACTGGTAAAACAGAAACTTATCGATGTGGAGGCTTCCGACCAATTAAAAAATTGGCAACCTCCCGTAACTGGTAATGATATAATGAGGATATTTGGCATTCCGGAAGGGAAAGAAGTTGGAATTATAAAAAATTCTATACGGGAGGCCATTCTGGACGGATTAATACCCAATAAAAGAGAAGAAGCGCTAAACTTTACCCTGAAAAAAGGATTGGAATTAGGGCTTAAAAATCATTTGGAGTAAAAACCGTATTTATTACTTTTGATCTGAACATGACCATTTATCGATTTAGAATTTCTTTTGAGGATTATGATGTTTCCCGGGAGGTAGATATCCGCTCTAATCAAACCTTCGAGGATTTGCATAAGGCAATTCATGCCTCCTTGAATTACAATGCTGAGGTCCCATCCTCCTTTTATATTAGCAATGATCAATGGATAAAGGGAACCGAGATCACGATTCTGCCAAACGATAAAAGAATTGAAAAAGGAGTGGCTTTAATGTCCGATTCCAGACTTAATAATTTTATCGAGGATCCTCACCAGAAATTTTATTATATATCTAATTTTGACCGACCTTTCGATTTTCATGTGGAGCTTATCCGAATATTAAATCAACCAGATTCGGCCGAGCCCCTACCCAAAATTCTAAAAACCAATGGGGAGCCTCCTAAACAATTTGTCCAAGTAGTGAAACCCATTGAAAAATCAAGTCCTGCCTCAAAAGCCAAAAAAGCCCAGGCGCAGACTCCTCGATTAGAAGATTTAATTCCTCTGGATGAAGAGGAGGAGGATTTGGAGGATGAACCGGAATCGCCTTTTGCCCTGGAAAGTATTGAAGAAATAGAAGAAGAGGATCATAAGGGAATGGCGCATAAAATTCAGGGAGATGAAGAGGGAGAATTGGATGAAATAGCCTCTGAATCCGATTCTGACGAGGATTTAGATGAGTTTGATGAATTCGGACTAGGTGGCGAGGAAGAAGGAAGCTCCCATAAGGATGATTATTAATCCTGGAAAAAACCCTAAAAAACCAATTTATCTTATTATTTCAGGTCCCACTGCGGCCGGGAAAACCCAGTTTTCTATAGAGCTGGCGAAGCGGTATCATACCGAAATTATTTCCTTCGATTCGAGACAGTTTTTTAAGGAATTGGAAATTGGCACGGCCAAACCAAGTCGGGAAGAATTGTCCCAGGTAAACCATCATTTTATTGGAAATAAATCCATTTTAGAGGATTATAATGCGGAGACCTATTCATCCGAAGCCCGTAGGGTACTGGAAAACTTAGGTAAGAAATTTCCGATTCTGGTATTAGTTGGAGGCTCTGGCCTATATTTAAATGCACTTCTTTATTCTTTCGATAGGATTCCCCCGGTGGATCCTTCTTTCCGAATTTTACTGAATGAAATAAGGATACAGGAAGGTCTTGAATCTCTACAAAAACTTTTGAAGGAAAAAGATCCCGATTATTTTAAAAAAGTAGACATTCAAAATCCCCAACGTTTGATAAGGGCCTTGGAAGTATGCCTAAGTTCGCAAAAGCCTTATTCTTCCTTTTTAACCGAAAAAAAAGAAGAACTTCCTGGAAAATCCATTAAAATCTGCCTTTCACCTTCCATTACCGAATTGTATTCAAGGATTAATGCCCGGGTAGATACCATGATTCTGGCCGGTCTGGAGGAGGAAGCCAGAACGTTTTATTCGGAAAAGGATAGAAATCCTTTGAAAACTGTTGGCTATACCGAATTCTTTGACCATTTTGATAATAAGTACTCCAGGGAAACGGCCATTGAAAAAATTAAACAACATACCCGAAATTTTGCCAAAAGGCAATTAACTTGGTTTCGCAAGGACCCAGCCTATATCTGGATGGATCAACCGGATTTTTCCAGGATCGAGGAATCCATTTTAATTTAAATTTCCATCACCAATTTTTACGCGAAATGATTTTTTTGGTTAATTTCATGTAAATTTATTATTACCCAATCATAAATTAATTTTTAACCAATTCCATTATTCCAATCCATCTGTATGATTAAATATTTTATTCAAACCATCCGGTTTGCCCTAATTTTATCTTTTCTTCCCATGCTTAGCATAGCTCAGGGATTTCAAGTGAATTTGGAAGGCCAGAAACAAATTTCCATGGGAGGAACCGGAACCGGCTCCAACTTAAATGAAGCTACTGTATTTTTTAATCCTGGTGGAATTTCCTTGCTTAAAGAAAATTACCTCAGTATTGGAGAAAGTACGGTTTTCTTAAATGCCAGCTTTACCGGAGCAAACCCTTCCACGTACCAAACTACGAGCAATACCATAAGCCCTCCTATTCAAGGTTACCTGGTTTTAGGACCCAAGGATGCCGGTATTAAATTCGGATTTGGTATTTACAACCCTTTTGGTGGAGCCTATAATTGGGGAAATTCCTGGAAAGGACGATATGCCCTGGAAAAATTAGATCTTAAATCCTATTTTCTTCAGCCCACTATTTCGGTTCGCCTAAGCCCGGAACTAGGAATTGGAGGTGGTTTTATTTTTGCATTGGGTTATGTGGACCTAACCAGAGCCATCCCATTGGCCGATGCAAACGGAACCGATGGGCAATCCGAATTATCCGGTCATGCGGCTGGATATGGATATAATCTTGGGATTTATTATCAACCAACCCATGAGTTTTCTGTTGGTTTAAGCTATCGCTCCCATATTAATATGAAAACCGATCAGGGAACGGCCATTTTTAATGTTCCTAATAGTTTATTTACATCATTTCCAAGCCCAAATGGATTTACCAATACCCTTCCTCTTCCTGCATCTTTTAATCTGGGATTTGGCTACAAGCCAAGTAAGGTATTCTCATTGGCATTCGACGTAAATTATGTTCAATGGAGCATTTATAAAACTCTTGAGTTTGATTTTGTAACCCCTACTGCCACATTAACCAATTCCATTTCACCAAGAAATTATAAAGATGCTTTTGATTTACGATTAGGTGGGGAATATAAAATTTCACCGTCCTTCCAGGTTCGTGGGGGTATATTGTACGGGGCAACTGCCATACCGAATGGTTATGTGACTCCGGAAACCACCGATGCCAACCGAGTTGGATTAAGTACTGGTTTTGGATGGGCCATCTCCCACCATTTACAATTGGATGCTTCCTATCTATTTGAATCGATTGGTCCGCGCACCCAGACAGAGGTAGAAACTCAATTATCAGGGACTTATAAAACGGTCACTTTTATTCCTGGATTGGGATTAACCTATCATTTTTAATCTTAGACTTAAAAATTCTTCTTTATGAATTCATATAAACCCATTTTATTCGTTCTGTTTTTAAGCGTTCTTCTTTTTTCCTGTAGAACCAAAATAAATATTGGTCCCCAGACCTCTGGTACAGCTAACTTCTATAACTATGTAGCCCTGGGAAATTCCCTAACTGCAGGCTATGAAGATGGGGGACTTTACCAGGAAGGCCAGATCAATTCCTATCCTAATATTATTGCCGGCCAATTGCATGTTTTTAATAATAGTGGTTTTGTTCAACCTTTATTTGGTCCCGGACAACAGAATGGATCGGGTTTTCTTCATTTGGCCGGTTTTACCGCAAGTGGAAACCCAATTTTGGATACCGTGAACACCAATTTAGCTATTGTTGGGGCTGCTAAAAGTGCTGCGACGGGTCAATTGCAATACCTTTATGCGCCTACCTCTTCCTATACCTTAAATAATTGGGGAGTACCCGGCATTCGTTTATCCGATATTTTGACACCTGGCTATGGATCTTCCGCAGGGAATCCTTATTTCCAACGATTATTGCCTGCCTCTCAAACCTATGCAACCTACCAACAGGTGGTGGTGGCCACCAAGCCTACTTTTTTCACCTGCTGGCTGGGAAATAATGATGTTTTGGGATATGCTACCAGTGGAGGAACAGTACCCATTACCCCTCCTGCTACCTTTCAGGCCCTTTATACACAATTAATGTCTGCAATGTTGGCAAATGGCTCAAACGGTGCGGTGGGAACGATTCCAGATGTTACTTTAATTCCCTATTTGAATACCATTACCGTTGCTAAGGTATCTGCTATGGGTGGAGGTGCTCCCGTTTGGATCACAACCGGTACTGGAACTATCCGGCAAGCCACCAGTGCGGATTTAATCAATTTAACCGTTGCAGGAATTGGGGTTAAAAATGCCTTGGGTGCCCCAAAAGGGTTTTCCCAATATAATCCTTTGTTAAATTCAGAGGTATTAGATGCTTCCGAAGTGCAAACTGCCAAGGCCACCGTAGCTTCTTACAATGCCTCTATAAACCAGATTGCAGCACAGGATGGACTGGCCGTCATGGATATCAATGCATTATTGAATCAATTTATTAACGGAGGGGAGGTTGATGGAATACCCTTAAACCTGAACTATATCACAGGAGGCATTTTCTCCCTGGACGGTGTGCATCTTACCCCAAGGGGATATGCGGTCGTAGCCAATGCCTGGATTTCAGCAATAAATGCAAAATTTGGTAGCTCCATTGCCCTGGTAAATGTTGCTGATTACCGGGGAGTAAAATTCCCTAATTAATATCGATGAATACCTTATTTAAAAAGGCATTATAAAGAAAAAGCCGGGACTTAGATCCTGGCTTTTTTTTTAATTGACCTTACCATCCTTAAAATTAATTGCAATTCATTTTTTTTTAGGAAATTGTAATTAAATAGGAATCCATTCCCTCTTTAAAAGGAATAAACAGAACTATTAAAAGAAGGCAATCTTTTAAAATGAACGCATTTAGACTCATAATCGCCATTGTTTTAATGGCCTATTTACGAAAGAATTTAATACAAAAAGATCCTAAATCGAAATGGGACTCGTATTTATTATACGGTTTATCTATCCCAGTTTTTCTAATAATAATTCTTCAAGCCGTTCATGGATCTTCCAATTTAATTAATTGGCTTTCCGATGTTTTATTAGGAGGCCTGGTCTATATAGCCTTTACGGAAAAAGACTTTGAAAATGTAAAGAGCAATTTAATAGGGGTAGCACCCTTATTAGTCATTTATGTACTGGAAGATATTTTACATTTAATTTTACCCAAAACCTTTCATTCCTGGTCAGAATATATTTCTACCGCTAAGTTCTTCGCCTTCTGTTGGTTGGTAGCCATTTGGTTTATTGGCAAAAGACAATCCAAGGCCATTGCATTAGAAAAAGAAAAGACCAAAGAAAAGGAAAGGGAGAATCAAATAACTCAAACCTTAAAAGATCAGCTTGAGGTTCAGGTGGCAGAAAGAACCTCTGAAATTACCAAACAAAAGGAAGCCCTGGAGGAAGCCTTGCAAAACCTGAAGGCCACCCAGGCCCAATTAATCCAGGCAGAAAAAATGGCCTCATTAGGAGAATTAACCGCAGGCATTGCCCATGAAATACAAAACCCCTTAAACTTCATGAATAATTTTTCTGAATTAAATCATGAATTAATAGAGGAAATGAAAGAGGAAATTCGCCTGGGAAATACCCAGGATGCCCTTCAACTCGCCGATAATCTATCTGAAAATGAACAGAAAATTAATTTTCACGGGAAAAGAGCTGATGGCATTGTAAAAGGGATGTTGCAACATAGCCGAACAAGTTCTGGGCATAAAGAGCCCACCAATTTGAATGCCCTTGCCGACGAATACCTGCGTCTGGCCTATCATGGATTAAGGGCTAAGGATAAGTCCTTTAATGCTACTTTAAAAACATATTATGATTTGGAACTGGGACCGGTAAACCTAATACCCCAGGATATGGGTAGAGCCATTTTGAATTTAATCACCAATGCATTTTATTCGGTTCAGGAAAAGAAAAACGAATTAGAAAATGGGTATGAACCTATAGTAACCCTTAGTACTAGAAAATTATTAACCGGAGTAGAAATTTCCGTGGAAGACAATGGGAAAGGAATACCTCAAAACATTCTGGACAAAATATTCCAGCCCTTTTTTACCACCAAACCCACCGGACAAGGAACCGGCCTGGGTTTATCCCTAACCTACGATATCGTTAAAGCACAAGGAGGCGATTTAAAGGTAAATACCCGGGAAGGGGAAGGCTCAGAATTTATTATCCACCTTCCCGCTTAGTATCCTTATTCGTGGTTTTTGCTCTATACCTGGTTTTTTGAATTTTTTAACTAGTAAAATAAAGAAATTGCTCCTAATACGTTTTATCAATCCACCACTACCTATTTCTATCCAAATTTTCAGATAGGTTTGTCATAGGCCCAAAAAACATTCTTTTCCAGGATATTATTTATAAGCTCCTTTCCAGATTATATCCCCTACCGTGTATAAATAGGTAGAAAAGGAATGAAAAGCTATCTTTAATGTCAAATTTAAATCAAAAATAAAAATGCCTGAGGATTTTATTCCAGCAAACCATGATTTATGGACCCAGGTATTTTTCAAAATTTACCTGAACTGGATCCTCCGAAGGCATTATAAAAGCATCCATTTTTTCCATGAAAACAGGGACAAGCCTAAGGATAAAAACAAGGCATCTACCTTGGTTCTCTGCAATCATTTCTCCTGGTGGGATGCCTTGCTAATCTATTTTTGGAATGAGAAATACAATGGTCAAAAATTTCATTGTATGGTTCTTCGATCTACCCTTGTTAAAAACAAAAGTTTGAATAAGGTGGGCGGGTATTCCATCGAACCAGGAAAGCGATCTGTTTTTTCCAGCCTTAAATATACCGAGGAATTATTAAGGGAACCCGGCAATATGGTTCTCCTGTTCCCACAGGGTGAATTGTATTCCAATCATGCTCCCTATATTCCTTTTAAACAGGGTATTGAAAAAATATGGAATAGAATTCAGGGTTCTGCAGACCTAATTTTTATGGCTGGATTTATCGATTATTTTTCGGAAAAGAAACCGCAAGTAAATTTTTACATAGAATATGACCAAACTAAACCGGGTTCACTTGGTTTAGAATGGATATATAATGATTTTTATACCAAATCCCGCTTGAATCAGGGAAGCAGGAAATCTTAATATGATTTTTGTATGCGTTTTTTTGGGATTCCTTCTTTTACGGATAGGGGTTAGTTTTTGGAATATTTGGGCTGATACCCGAATTTCGGGAGAATTGGAAACGAATGAAGAGGAATTAATTTCCATCTTGATTCCGGCCAAAAACGAGGAAAAAAACATTCTCCATCTACTTCAATCTATCCTGGACCAGGATTATAAAAACATTGAGGTGCTTATTCTAGACGATTCGTCCAATGATGGAACCTATGCCCTGGTTGCTCAGTTTATAGAAAAAGACCCTCGCTTTCATATCCATAGAGGTTTAGATCTTCCCAAAAATTGGATGGGGAAAAATTTTGCCTGCCACCAGCTTGCCAGCTTTGCAAAAGGGGATTTTTTTCTTTTTTTGGATGCGGATGTCTCCGTAAAATCGGGACTCCTGAAAAAATCACTGTCAAGAATGAAAAGAAATAAGTTAAGCTTATTGTCCTTATTTGCCGATCAGCGAATGGAAAGCCTTGGAGAATGGCTTACCGTCCCATTAATGAATTATTTCCTTTTAAGTTTCCTTCCCCTACCCCTTATTCAAAAATCAAAACACCCAAGTTTAGCGGCTGCAAATGGACAATTCATGCTTTTCCCGGGGAAATCCTATAAACAATTCCAATGGCATAGCCAGGTAAAGAACAAGGTGGCAGAAGATTATGAGATTTGTAAAAAGGTGAAGGAACATCAATTATTGGCAGAGACCCTTTTAAGTGATGGGTACCTAAATTGTCGTATGTATACCGGTTTTGGACAAGGAATAGATGGATTTACCAAAAATACCTACGCCCTATTTAACTATAATTTAACCGGTATTTTTCTATTTATCCTTATGATATTTGGAATGGATATAGCCATATTTATTTTAGGAAATGGCTATTTGCTATTCCTGATCCTTTTCTTAATACTTATTCTAAAAAGTTCCACGACCCTATTAAGCCGTCAGAATCTTCTCTTAAATCTTATACTGCATCCCTTTCAAATTGGGGTAATGGTGTATATAAGTCTTCTTTCTGCTTATAAAAACATAAAGGGCACTTTGGTATGGAAGGGTAGAATTATACCCCCTTTTTCAACGACCAAACTAAGCACCCTTTCTGAATAGGTCGAACTAGGCTTGTGCGGTAGGTCCTCCAAAATTCATTGGAATGGCAGGAATTTCCTGAACCTTAATTTTTCCATGAACGGCCTCAAACTTCTGAATATTATCGGCCATAGCTTCTACCAAACGCTTGGCATGTTCCGGGGTGAGGAGTATCCTGGATTTCACCTTTGCTTTCGGTACTCCTGGCATAACCCGAATAAAATCCAGAACAAATTCGGAAGGGGAATGCGTAATAATAGCCAGATTGGAATAAATTCCTTCTGCAATATCCTCTCCCAATTCAATGTTTAATTGCCCTTCATTTATATTTTCTTCCATGTTCTGTTTTTTTTAAAAGTAAAAAAAAATCTCCCCCAAATTGGGGGAGATTTGAAATTATTGAAATCGATTCGGCTATTAAGCAGTCTCTAGTTCTTCTCTTTTCGAAGCCATTAATAAATCATATTCTTCCTGAGAACCCACTATCATGCGATCATATTGACGCATACCGGTTCCGGATGGAATTAAGTGACCCACAATAACATTCTCTTTTAATCCCAGTAAATGATCGGTTTTTCCATTAATGGCCGCCTCGTTCAATACCTTGGTGGTTTCCTGGAAGGAAGCTGCCGAAATAAAGCTCTTAGTGCCTAATGAAGCCCGGGTAATACCCTGTAATAAAGGACTGGAAGTAGAAGGAATGGCATCCCTGGCCTCTACTAATTTCTGATCTTTCCGTTTTAACATGGAATTCTCATCCCTTAGTTTCCGCACACTTACAATTTGTCCTGCCTTCAGGTTAGCCGAATCACCAGGTTCGGTAATGACCTTTTTATCATAGATAAAATCATTTTCTGCCATAAAATCTAATTTATCTACGGCATCTCTTTCCAGGAACTTGGTATCTCCCGGATCTTCAATGATTACTTTCTGCATCATCTGGTGAACAATCACCTCAAAATGCTTATCGTTGATTTTTACCCCCTGTAAACGGTAAACTTCCTGAATGCCATTAACCAGGTATTCCTGAACTGCTGCAGGTCCTTTAATCGCAAGGATATCGGACGGAGTAATAGATCCGTCGGAAAGTGGCATACCCGCTTTCACAAAGTCATTATCCTGAACCAGGATATGTTTAGACAAAGGAACCAGGTATTTTTTCTTATCGCCATCCTTGGATTCAATCATCACCTCTCGGTTACCTCTCTTAATTCCCCCTAAGCTTACCACTCCATCAATCTCGGTTACTACTGCAGGGTTGGATGGGTTACGGGCTTCGAATAATTCGGTAACTCTTGGCAAACCACCGGTAATATCTCGGGTCTTACCCGTCGATCTAGGAATTTTAACCAGGATATGTCCGGTTTGTACATCATCATGATCTTCCACAATTACGTGGGCTCCTACCGGAATATTATAATTTCGTAATAATTCTCCGTTGGAATCCAGAACCCGAATAGCCGGATTCTTGGTTTTATCCCTGCTATCAATAATCACCTTTTCACGGTGACCAGTTTGCTCATCCAATTCTTCCCGGAAGGTGATACCCTCTTCTACCGCCTCAAACTCAACCACCCCGCCAAATTCAGAAATAATTACCGCGTTATAAGGATCCCAGCTACAAATCTTCTCTCCCTTTTCAACCTTTTGTCCGTCTTTAACAAATAGGAAAGAACCATAAGGAATATTATTCGTCATGATCACTTTTCCTGTACCGGGTTCGGTAATCCGGATTTCCCCGCTACGACCTAAAATAACTTCCAGGGTATCTTCCCCATTTTTATAAGGCACAGTACGGATATTTTCAAACTCCAGTACCCCGCCAAACTTAGCATTGATTTGAGATTCTGCGGCGATATTCGAGGCAGTACCCCCAACGTGGAAAGTTCGTAAGGTTAACTGGGTTCCAGGCTCCCCAATGGATTGGGCGGCAATTACACCCACCGCTTCTCCAATCTGCACTGTTTTACCAGTGGCCAGATTTCTACCATAACATTTGGCGCATACCCCTCTTTTTGACTCGCAGGTCAATACAGAACGAATTTCTACCTCTTCAATCGCTGAATCAGCAATTTTTTGGGCAACCACCTCACTGAATTCCCCGCCTACACCCACAATAAGTTCTCCACTAAGAGGATCATACACATCATGAACGGAGTGACGTCCTAAAATACGATCATATAAAGGCTCAACAATATCCTCATTATCCTTTAATGCAGAGGTTAAAATACCTCTTAAGGTACCACAATCCGCTTCCTGGATAATCATATCCTGGGCAACATCATGTAATCTTCTGGTTAAATAACCCGCATCGGCTGTTTTCAAAGCCGTATCGGCCAAACCTTTACGCGCACCGTGGGTAGAAATAAAATATTCCAAAACGTTCAACCCTTCCTTAAAATTGGAAAGAATTGGGTTTTCAATAATCTCCCCGCCGGAACCTGATTTTTGTGGTTTTGCCATCAAGCCCCTCATACCGCAAAGCTGACGAATCTGCTCTTTGGATCCCCTTGCTCCTGAATCCAACATCATGAAAACTGAATTGAATCCCTGGTTATCGGTAGCCAATTGCTTCATAAGCGTATCGGTAACCCTGGAATTAATACGGGTCCAAATATCAATAACCTGGTTATACCGTTCATTATTGGTAATGAATCCCATATTATAGTTATTGGAAACTTCCTCCACATCCTTGTTCGCCTCGGCTATTAAGGTTGCTTTTACTTCCGGAACGGTTAAATCCTGGAGGTTAAAGGAAAGACCTCCTCTAAATGCCATAGTAAATCCTAATTCCTTAATATCATCCAGGAACCGGGCGGCACGAGCCATACCTGTCTCTTTTACAATGGTTCCAATAATATCCCTTAGAGATTTCTTGGTTAATAATTCATTGATGTATCCCACTTCAGTTGGCACCACCTGGTTAAATAATACTCTACCACAAGTGGTATCGATTAATTTATTCACCAATTTCCCATCAGGTCCTTTGGCCCAGGTTTTCACCTTTAACCAGGCATGTAAATCAATTCTTCCTTCATTATAAGAAATAATGAGTTCTTCCGGGGAATAAAATATAGAATTCTCTCCCTTAATCGGTTTACCTGGTTCTGATTTACGGCCTTTGGTCATATAATACAGACCTAAAACCATATCCTGAGAAGGAACGGTAATAGGTGTACCATTAGCAGGGTTTAAAATATTATGGGAAGCTAACATCAGGATTTGGGCCTCCAAAATAGCCGCATTCCCAAGGGGAACGTGCACCGCCATCTGGTCACCGTCAAAATCCGCGTTAAATGCCGTACATACCAATGGATGTAATTGAATAGCCTTTCCTTCTACCAGTTTAGGCTGGAAAGATTGAATACCCAATCTATGCAGGGTTGGTGCCCGGTTTAATAATACCGGATGGCCTTTTAATACATTTTCCAGGATATCCCAAACTACCGGATCTTTCCGGTCTACTATCTTCTTAGCCGATTTTACCGTTTTTACCACGCCTCTTTCAATCATTTTACGAATGATAAAAGGTTTGAATAATTCGGCAGCCATATCCTTTGGCAATCCACATTCGTGGAGTTTTAAGGTAGGACCCACCACAATAACAGAACGGGCTGAATAATCCACCCTCTTTCCTAATAAATTCTGGCGGAAACGACCCTGCTTTCCTTTTAAAATATCGGAAAGAGATTTTAAGGCACGGTTACCTTCGGTTTTCACCGCATTTACCTTACGGGAATTATCGAACAAGGAATCGACCGCTTCCTGAAGCATTCTCTTCTCATTACGAAGAATCACTTCCGGAGCCTTAATTTCAATTAATCGCTTTAAACGATTATTTCGGATAATTACCCTACGGTATAAATCATTTAAGTCAGAAGTTGCAAACCGACCTCCTTCAAGTGGAACCAAGGGTCTCAATTCCGGTGGAATGACAGGCACAATTTTGATAATCATCCATTCCGGACGATTCAAAATATTTTCATTGGCCTGACGGAAAGCTTCTACCACGTTTAAGCGTTTCAACGCTTCATTCTTCCTTTGCTGAGAGGTTTCGGTAGCGGCTGAATGGCGTAAATCGTACGATAATTGATCTAAATCCAAACGGGATAATAAATCTTCCAAGGCATCGGCCCCCATTTTGGCCACAAATTTCTGAGGATCCTTATCATCCAGGTATTGATTTTCTTTAGGAAGGGTATCCAGTATATCCAGGTATTCTTCTTCCGTTAGGAAATCCAGATAGGAAATGCCATCCACTCCTTTTACTCCCGGTTGAACCACCACATAGCGCTCATAATAAATAATGAGATCTAATTTCTTGGTGGGTAATCCTAATAAATAGCCAATTTTATTGGGTAGGGAACGAAAATACCAGATATGAGCAACAGGAACCACCAAACTAATATGGCCCATTCTTTCCCTTCTTACTTTCTTTTCGGTTACTTCCACACCGCAACGGTCACAAACGATTCCTTTATACCGGATTCTTTTGTATTTACCGCAATGGCATTCGTAATCCTTCACCGGGCCAAAAATCCGCTCGCAAAATAAACCATCTCTTTCAGGCTTATAGGTACGGTAATTAATGGTTTCCGGCTTTAATACTTCCCCACTGGATCGCTCTAAAATAGCTTCCGGTGAAGAAAGACTAATCGTAATTGATGTGAAATTACTTTTAATCTTATTATCTTTTTTATAGGACATTTTGTTTTACGTTAAAAATCCAAAAATAGGGCCGGCAGAATACCGGCCCTGATTTTGAAATTTGATTAATCCAAAGTGATATTTAATCCTAAACCTCTTAGTTCATGTACCAATACATTGAACGATTCGGGAACGCCCGGGGTTGGTAGGTTTTCTCCTTTTACAATGGCTTCATAGGTTTTTGCACGACCAATTACATCGTCGGACTTCACCGTTAGAATTTCCTGTAAAATATTGGAAGCACCGAATGCTTCAAGTGCCCAAACCTCCATCTCTCCAAAACGCTGACCTCCAAACTGGGCTTTACCACCCAATGGCTGTTGGGTAATCAAGGAGTATGGTCCGATGGAACGAGCATGCATCTTGTCATCCACCATATGCCCTAATTTCAGCATATAGATAATACCAACGGTGGTAGGCTGATCGAACCTTGCCCCGGTAAGTCCATCATAAAGATATACTCTTCCGGAAGCAGGAACTCCCGCTTTGGCAACCCATTCTTCCACCTCTTCGTGGGTAGCTCCATCAAAAATTGGAGTAGCAAACTTGATACCCAATTCTTTTCCGGCCCATCCCAAAACGGTTTCATAAATCTGACCCAGGTTCATACGAGAAGGTACGCCCAAGGGGTTCAGGACGATATCCACGGGAGAACCATCAGGAAGGAATGGCATATCTTCATCGCGAACAATACGGGCAACAATACCCTTATTTCCGTGACGACCCGCCATTTTATCCCCCACTTTCAGCTTTCTTTTTTTCGCTACATAAACCTTTGCCATTTGAACAATACCGGAAGGAAGTTCATCCCCGATACTGATGGCAAATTTCTTACGACGATAATCCCCTAGCTCTTCGTTTAATTTAATATTGTAATTGTGAAGAAGGAGTTTTATTTGATCGTTTTTATCGTTATCGGTGGTCCACTTGGTTGGATTGATATTTTCATAATTCAAATCCATCAGCATTTTCTGGGTGAACTTCTGCCCTTTGGCAATTAATAATTCTTTATACACCGAGTAAACCCCCTGTGAAGTCTTATTATTTACCAATTCGAACAGCTTTTCTACCAATAATGCTTTCATACCCGCAACATTCTTATCATGCTGCTTGTCAATTTTCTCAAGAATGGCTTTCTCCTCCCCTTTTCCTCCTTTTTCCTTTTTCGCACGGGAGAATAATTTAGTATCGATAACCACCCCTTTTATGGATGGAGGAGCTTTTAAGGAAGCATCTTTCACATCTCCGGCCTTATCACCAAAGATGGCCCGTAATAATTTCTCTTCCGGTGAAGGATCCGATTCCCCTTTCGGCGTAATCTTACCAATTAAAATATCACCTTCCTTAATTTCGGCCCCAATACGGATAATTCCGTTTTCGTCCAGGTCCTTGGTAGCTTCTTCAGAAACATTTGGTATATCCGGGGTTAATTCCTCTTCCCCTCTTTTGGTATCCCGAACTTCCAATTCAAATTCTTCAATATGAATCGATGTGAAAATATCCTGGCTTACCACTCTTTCGGAAATAACAATGGCATCTTCAAAATTGAATCCCTGCCAAGGCATGAAGGCAACTTTCATATTCCTTCCTAAGGCCAATTCACCATCCTGAGTAGCGTAACCCTCACATAATACCTGATTGGTCGTTACCCTTTGCCCAACACGAACAATAGGTTTCAAATTGATACAAGTATTCTGATTGGTTTTCTTAAACTTAATCAGGTTATAGGTTTTAACATCAGAATCGAACGATACCAATCGGTCGTCGTCGGTACGGTCGTAACGAATGGTAATGCGATTCGCGTCCACATATTCTACCACCCCATTTCCTTCCGAATTAATTAAAACACGGGAGTCTTTGGCTACTCTTCCTTCCAATCCTGTTCCAACAATAGGTGCTTCGGGTTTCAATAAAGGGACTGCCTGACGTTGCATGTTCGAACCCATTAAGGCTCGGTTCGCATCATCATGTTCCAGGAATGGAATCAGGGAAGCAGCAATGGAAGTGATCTGGTTAGGAGCAATATCCATTAAATCCACTCTTTCTGGTTCAATTACCGGGAAATCTCCTTCGTATCGGGCCTTAATTTTTGGAGTAAGGAAGTTTCCCGCTTCATCATACGGAGCATTGGCCTGTGCAATGGTTTTACCATCCTCATCCTCGGCTGATAAATAAATAACCGGTTCATTTACAGAAACCTTTCCATCCACCACTTTTCTATACGGGGTTTCAATGAATCCAAGGTTATTAATCTTGGCATGCACGCATAAAGAGGAAATCAAACCAATATTTGGTCCTTCCGGCGTTTCAATCGTACATAAACGACCATAATGGGTATAGTGCACATCCCGAACTTCGAAACCAGCCCTCTCACGGGAAAGACCACCTGGACCTAGGGCCGATAATCTTCTCTTATGTGTAATCTCGGCCAATGGATTCGTTTGATCCATAAACTGAGATAATTGGTTGGTTCCAAAGAAGGAATTAATAACCGAACTTAAGGTACGGGCATTAATTAAATCGGTTGGCGTGAACACCTCGTTATCCCGGATATTCATCCTTTCCCGGATGGTTCTTGCCATTCTGGCAAGTCCCACTCCAAACTGAGCATACAATTGTTCACCAACAGTACGTACTCTTCTATTGGATAAATGGTCAATATCATCGACCTCTGCTTTCGAATTGATCAATTTGATCAAATACTTTACAATGGCAATAATATCCTGCTTGGTTAAAACCCGGGTTTCTTCCGGGGTATCTAAGCCTAGTTTACGGTTAATTCGATAGCGACCTACATCCCCTAAATCATACCGCTTATCCGAAAAGAATAAACGATCAATAATCCCACGCGCGGTTTCCTCGTCAGGTGGTTCGGCATTCCTTAATTGACGATAAATATGTTCTACCGCTTCTTTTTCCGAATTGGAGGTATCCTTTTGTAGGGTATTATAAATAATGGCGTAATCGGCTGTATTGGTATCTTCCTTGGTTAGGATAATGGATTTCACACCCGCATCGACGATTAAGTCAATATGATCTTCTTCCAATATTTTCTCCCTTTCCAGTATGATTTCATTACGGTCAATAGAAACAACTTCACCCGTATCCTCATCCACAAAATCTTCCACCCATTTCTTTAAAACCCTTGCCCCTAATTTTCTGCCTATGTATTTTTTCAGGCCAGATTTAGAAACTTTTATTTCATCGGCCAAATCAAATAATTCCAAAATCTCCTTATCAGAATCATATCCAATAGCCCTTAAAAGAGTGGTTACCGGAAACTTTTTCTTACGGTCGATATACGCAAACATGACGTTATTCACGTCGGTAGCAAATTCGATCCAGGATCCTTTAAATGGAATCACCCTGGCAGAATATAATTTGGTTCCGTTGGTATGACGACTTTGTCCAAAGAATACACCTGGTGAACGGTGTAACTGGGAAACAATAACCCTTTCGGCTCCATTAATCACAAATGTTCCTTTCGGGGTCATATAGGGAATGGTCCCTAAATAAACATCCTGAACAATGGTTTCAAAATCTTCATGTTCTGCATCGTTACAGGAAAGTCGAAGTTTTGCCTTTAATGGAACACTATAGGTTAAACCTCTTTCGATACATTCATGGATTTCGTAGCGGGGAGGATCGATATAATAATCTAAAAACTCTAAAACGAAAATGTTCCTGGAATCGGTAATGGGAAAATTCTCACTAAAAACCTGATATAAACCCTCGGTATGACGGTTATCGGAAGTGGTTTCCAATTGAAAAAATTCTTTGAACGACTGAAGTTGAACATCTAAAAAATCGGGATAGTCAAGAATACTTTTGCTGGTTGCAAAATTGATTCTTTCCGAGTGATGATGAATATTACTCAAGATTCAAAAATTTAAAGTTAAAAAGAACGTTTCCCCAGGGATAGGTGAAGGGGACCTAAAACACCTAAAGACCCTCCCCCCGAAAATTTTTTCGGAGGTGAGAGTCCTGAAATTATGAATAGTTGGGCTTATTTAACCTCAACAACGGCTCCGGCTTCTTCTAAAGCTTTCTTAATAGATTCTGCTTCTTCCTTAGTTACGCCTTCTTTTACTGGTTTTGGAGCTCCGTCTACTAAATCTTTAGCTTCTTTTAAGCCTAATCCTGTCAAATCTTTAACCAATTTAACAACAGCCAATTTAGCTCCTCCGGCCTCTTTCAAGATCACGGTAAAGGCAGTTTGAACTTCTTCTACTACAGGAGCAGCATCGCCACCAGCAGGGGCAGCAACTGCAATGGCCGCAGCAGCAGCAGGTTCAATTCCATATTCATCTTTTAGTATTTGAGCAAGCTCATTTACTTCCTTAACAGTTAAGTTAACTAATTGCTCAGCAAACGTTTTCAAATCAGCCATTTTATTTATTTATTTATTCTCTTTAAAATTTATTTATCTAGTATTTGTATTCTGGGGTCTTAATTGGATTCTCTTTCCTGAAGGGTTTTTACTACACCGGCCAGGATGGAACCTCCGGACTGTAATTGGGAAACCACTTTCTTGATTGGAGATTGTAATAATCCAATAACCTCTCCAATAAGTTGTTCCTTGGATTTTAATTTGGTTAAATTATCCAATTCCTTATCCCCAATATAAAAGGATAAGTCAATACAAGCTCCCTTTAAAATAGGCTTCTCACCAGTTTTGCGTAATTCCTTAATTAATTTTGCAGGAGCCGTGCTTTGTTCATGGAACATCAGCGATGAAGATCCTTTCAAAACTTCAAAAATAGGAGAGAAATCTCCCGCACTGGCTTCCAGGGCTTTTTTAATTAATGAATTCTTTGCCACCTGAAAATCTATCCCTTTATCAAAACATTTACGACGAATCGCATTAATCTTGGCAACGGACAGGTTGGAGGTATCTGTTATATAAAAATTAGGGTGTTTGGCAAACTTATCCTTTAACTCCCCTATCGCTTCGTTTTTTTCTTCCTTGTTCATGGTTTTCCCTAATTATCTTTAGATTCCCGATACTGATTTTGCCTCAATCTGAATTCCCTTGCTCATGGTACTCGATAAATGGATACTTTTAAAATAAGTACCTTTTGCTGAGGATGGTTTCAGTTTGGATAGAGTCTGCAAAATCTCTACGGCATTTTCATGAATTTTTTCCGGACTAAAGGAAACCTTTCCTATGGAGGTATGAATGATACCGGTTTTATCTACCTTAAAATCAATTTTACCAGCTTTTACTTCGGTAACCGCCTTACCAATATCGTTGGTAACCGTTCCAGATTTAGGATTTGGCATCAAGTTTCTTGGACCTAAAATTCTTCCTAATTTTCCCACCTTGGCCATGACACTAGGCATCGTGATGATAATATCTACATCCGTCCAACCGCCTTCAATTTTCGTAATATAATCGTCCAAGCCTACAAAATCGGCCCCAGCAGCTTTGGCTTCGGCTTCCTTATCGGGGGTACATAATACTAATACCCGAATGGTTTTTCCTGTACCATGTGGTAAAACGGCAATACCTCTTACCATTTGGTTTGCCTTTCTTGGATCTACTCCTAAACGAACATCAATATCTACGGAAGCATCAAACTTCGTAGTCGTGATCTCCTTTACTAATTTGGAAGCCTCCAAAAGAGTATAGGATTTCCCCTCCTCCAATAAGGACTGAACCTTTTTTTGATTTTTTGTTAATTTACCCACTTTTAAAATTCTAACTCGTTTAACTTTTTCGATCTTTTCCCAACGAATCCTCTTCACTTAATCTCCCGGGTTTCTAACTCCTTGTGAATACCGTACAAAAGGTATTCTACTTTAAAACGGAGCAGTACCGGTTACGTTAATTCCCATACTTCTTGCGGTACCCGCCACCATTTTCATGGCAGACTCTACCGTAAATGCATTTAAATCGGTCATCTTTTCTTCGGCAATCGTTTTCACCGTATTCCAATCTACTGAACCAACTTTTTTACGGTTAGGTTCGGCCGATCCACCTTTTAATTTCGTGGCTTCCAATAATTGAATGGCCACAGGAGGAGTCTTGATAATAAATTCAAAAGATTTATCCGTATACACCGTAATTACTACGGGTAATACTTTACCGGGCTTGTCCTGTGTACGTGCATTAAATTGCTTACAGAACTCCATGATATTTACACCTTTTGCTCCCAATGCAGGACCAACTGGTGGAGAAGGATTGGCTGCCCCTCCTTTGATCTGTAATTTTACCATTGCCCCAATTTCCTTTGCCATAATCTTAATCTTTTTCTACTTGCATATAATTTAACTCCAAAGGAGTTCTTCTTCCGAAGATTTTCACCATCACCTTCAACTTCTTCTTCTCCTCATTGATTTCTTCAATGACCCCATTAAAACCACTAAAAGGACCATCCATTACTTTAACATTTTCACCCAGATAATAAGGAACATTTCCCACTTCACCGGTTTCCGCCATCTCATCCACCTTCCCTAAAATCCGATTTACTTCGGCAGTTCTAAGAGGAACCGGAGCCCCACTTTTATCACCAAGGAAACCAATCACACTATTAATATTCTTAATAATATGCTCGATTTCACCATCTAATTGTGCTTCAATTAAAACATAGCCCGGAAAAAAGTTTTTTTCCTTTGCTATTTTCTTCCCTTCACGAATCTGAAATACTTTCTCCATCGGTACTAGAATCTGAGGAACCGAGGCTGTTAAACCTAACCGGCTAATTTCCGCTTCTATATACGTCTTTACCTTTCTTTCCTTTCCGCTAACCGCACGAACCACGTACCACTTTAATTGACTAATCGCTTCCATGAATCTGCTCTAGAATAGTTGATAAAACTGCTTAACTAAACCTCCAAAAACGGAATCCATTATGAAAATCAAAACGGCAATTAAAGAAGAAGCCACGATGACAAGAATTGCACTGCTTTGTAATTCTGCCCATTTTGGCCAGGTTACCTTATGCAATAACTCTTCCCGAGACTCTCTGAAATATTGAAGTACTTTATTCATCACTTATATATGCACGGGTGGAGAGACTCGAACTCCCAGCCAATGGTTTTGGAGACCACTACTCTACCAATTGAGCCACACCCGTATGTTCGGATACTCTCTCCTAATGAGAGAGTATCCGTAGTACTTTAATTTATTTTAAAATTTCAGTAACCTGACCCGCGCCAACAGTTCTTCCTCCTTCACGGATAGCGAATCGAAGTCCTTTTTCCATTGCGATTGCGTTAATTAATTTAACGGTAATCGTAACGTTATCCCCAGGCATAACCATCTCAACACCTTCTGCAAGAGTGATTTCACCGGTTACATCCGTAGTTCTGAAATAAAACTGAGGACGGTATTTGTTAAAGAATGGAGTGTGACGTCCACCTTCTGCTTTCGATAATACGTAAACCTCCGCTTTGAAATCATTATGCGGGGTTACAGATCCAGGTTTGCAAATAACCATACCTCTACGGATATCGGTTTTTTCAATACCTCTTAATAATAAACCTACGTTATCCCCTGCTTCACCACGATCTAAAATTTTACGGAACATTTCTACCCCGGTAACCGTCGATTTTAAGTTCTCAGCTCCCATACCCAAAATATCAACCGCTTCTCCGGAATTGATAACACCTCTTTCAATTCTTCCAGTGGCAACCGTTCCTCTACCCGTGATAGAGAAAACGTCTTCCACAGGCATCAGGAAAGGAAGATCTACTAATCTTGGAGGAAGTGGAATATGCTCATCCACATTATCCATTAATTCCATGATCTTATCTACCCATTTTGCATCTGAGTTTAATCCTCCTAATGCAGAGCCACGGATAACAGGAATATTATCTCCATCAAAATCATAGAACGATAATAATTCACGAATTTCCATTTCAACTAATTCCAATAACTCTTCGTCGTCCACCATATCCACTTTGTTCATGAATACAACCAAACTAGGAACCCCTACCTGACGGGCTAAAAGAATATGCTCACGGGTTTGAGGCATGGGACCATCGGTCGCTGCTACTACTAAAATAGCACCATCCATCTGAGCCGCACCAGTAACCATGTTCTTCACATAATCCGCGTGACCTGGACAGTCAACGTGTGCATAGTGACGCTTAGCAGTGGAATATTCAACGTGAGCGGTATTAATAGTTATACCTCTTTCTTTTTCTTCCGGTGCCGAATCGATAGAATCGAAGGAACGAGCCTCTGATAATCCTTTATCTGCTAATACTTTCGTAATTGCAGCAGTTAAAGTGGTTTTACCGTGATCGACGTGACCAATTGTTCCAATATTCAAGTGTGGTTTGGAGCGGTCAAATTTTTCTTTTGCCATGTTATTGTTAAAAAATTGATAAAAACTTTAATTCATTTATTGAGCCAATGACGGGGCTTGAACCCGTGACCTCATCCTTACCAAGGATGTACTCTACCAGCTGAGCTACATCGGCTTGCCTGAGCGGGAG
>Ga0075019_10000174_pt1 | contig 36297 bp, 42 predicted proteins | sample ColStrG_CSR_2013_FD_71473 | JGI IMG/M metagenome (GOLD analysis project Ga0075019, IMG submission 71473) | Freshwater sediment microbial communities in response to fracking from Pennsylvania, USA - Cold Stream Run_MetaG_CSR_2013 | ecosystem: Environmental > Aquatic > Freshwater > Creek >...
GGTCGTGGTCGTGGTCGCGGTCGGGGTCGCAGTCGTGTTAAATAGGAGCAAAAATGCATAATACGATATCACCTAAAAGCTTTAGAAATCGGTCGCGGTCGGGGTCGTTGTCGCGGTCGGGGTCGTGGTCGCGGTCGGGGTCGTGGTCGCGGTCGCAGTCGGAGTCGTGGTCAAAATCAGGTTTGTTGTCTTTATAAAAAATAACTTTACCGAAGGAGGTAAAATGGGATACGAAGATTTAAGTGTAAAAAAGCCCACAAAATGGGTTAACCTGGGGGGAAAAACTCGTGAAGGCACGAAAAATCCTACCAAGATTGAGGGGCATTACTTGTACCAGTATACAAGCCCCAACAAGTTTAACCCAGGGCAGGATAGAACAACGATTGTTCTTGATAGCCCGACAGAAGGCGTTGTTGGCGTCAACTGTAACGGGTTTCTTGCAAACGAGCTTCGAAAACAAGCGGAAGGGTTTACTCGCAAGTATAACCGCTCACCTGTTGGCGCGGCTATGTTGATTGAGTTTGCAGGTGAGAAGGACAGCGGCAAAGGTTTTCCTATGAAGACTTTCCGGTTGAACTTTGATGCTGAGAACACGATTGAGGTTACTGGCGTTCCTGCTGATGCTGACAGTGAGGACGATAGTGTGGGTTTTAGTGGGAATGAGTTAGATTTAGACGATAGTCCTGAGGTTGTTCCTCACCTGCCGACTGGCGCTAAGCCTTTGGTAGCGGCGGCTAAAGCATCCGGTGCAAGTTTGAAGGTACAGGAGTTGTTAGCTAAGCGTTCTAAGTCTAAGTAATCAACCTGGAGGTTTTCGTGACTTTGGTAAGATTGATCGCACCAGAATGGCTTATGCAGGAACAACCAACCCTGCCCAGAGTCATCGAAAACCAGTTATCTGATGACGAGATTAAAAATTATAACTTCCAAGGTTATAATGTGTACTACATCCCAAACCCTCCCACAACTTACCAACCCGGTAAGTTTGTGGAAGGGCCAGATATAGACACGTTTAGTTGTGTTTTTGTTGATTGTGACCTCAAGGACGGGGTCTATAAGACTAAGGAAGACTTTCTTAAAAAAGTCATATCAATCAACATACCTTTTACAAAAGCGGTAGACTCAGGCAACGGTGTACACGTTTACTGGGACGTAACAGGTTTAGATGCCATGAGTTACCTTCGATTTCAACGCCGGTTAACTCGGCTACTTAACACCGATGAGGCCGTAGGTAAGATATTTCAACTTATGCGTCTTCCCGGCACCATGAACACCAAAAAGAAAGGTGCCCCAGTACCGTGTGTGTTAGAATACGAGTCTTTAACCCAGTATACGGCAGAAGAATTACATAAACTACTGCCTCCAATCACTCAGTCTGATGAGCAGTTTTGTCAACGACACTACGACTCGGTGTATAACCCAACTAAATCACCAAAAATCCACGACGTGTTACCTGCCAAATTCGGTAAACTTTTATTTGAAAACCTTGAGGTTAAAAAACTATGGGCCGACACCTCGGATGACCGAAGTGGTAGCGATTACCGTTTAGCCCATCTTATGTTTGCTAACGGGTTTAAAAAAGACGAGGCTGCAACAGTATTAACAAATAGCGCCAAAGCTTTAGAGCGAGCCCCTGTCCACCGTATAACGTATGCTCAAAATATCATTGATAAGATCTGGACTTTTGAAACACAGGACAACTCAGAAAAATTAGAATTATCCAATAGCGTGGCTGACATACTAGGTAAAGGCCCTCAAACTAAACGAGGACAGCCCTTCCGGTGCCACCCTAGGATAGATAACACCGCGTACGGATTTAGGCTTGGACAGGTGATAGGACTGGTAGCCGGGTCAGGTGTGGGTAAAACCGCGTTTGCTTTAAACATGTTTAGGTGGTTTGCACAACAGAACCCTGATTACCATCACTTTTTTATACCCTTAGAACAGCCAGCCAACGAGATTGCAGAACGATGGCAAACGATGTGTGGCGCTGATACCGCGCTACATAGTAAGATCCACGTTATCAGTAATTATGATGATGATAACAACTATAGGCATCTGTCATTATACGAGATCCAAGAGTATATTAAAAAATTCACCCGGTTAACAGGAAACAAGGTCGGATCAGTGGTGATAGACCACATCGGTGTTTTGAAAAAGAAAGATAAAGACGGTAAACCTATGGAACTGATGGATGTCTGCCATAGTATGAAGGCGTTTGCGGTAGAAACAAACACGATGGTTATCATGCAATCACAGACAAGCCGTGAAAAAGCCGGTATAGGTGATTTAGAGCTAAATAAAGACGCCGCCTACGGAACAACCTTTTTTGAGGCGTACTGCGATTACCTGGTGACGTTGTGGCAGCCGTTAAAACGCGTACACCATGAAGAGGGCTGCCCGACGGTAACGGCGTTTAAATTTTGTAAGATTCGACATAAGCATACTAAACGTGATAAGATCCATGAAGACGTAGCGTATTATCTGCTTTTTGATCCTGAAACAGAACAGCTCAGAGATTTAACCCAGCTGGAGGTTCAGGCTTTTAACTGGAGACTACAGACAGCAACAAATCTTAGGAAGGCTGACAGGAAAACAGACCTGGTAACATATCACGCGGTACCGTATAAGGAGGAAGACAGTGTCTCCAAAACTAGTAATACTGGAAACAGTATCAAGCATTGACATGTTAATTAAACAAGTTGAGCAAGCCGAGTACGTTGCATATGACTGCGAAACTACCGGGTTAACGACATCCCACGAAATAATTGGGGTGTCTGTTTGTTTTAACGAAGACACGGCTTATTACGCTATCCTTGCTAAATGGGACCCTATAAACCAAACATTAGACTACCTACCTACAAAAGAGGCTGTAACACGCCTTTTAGAGGTGTTAAAACATAAACAGCTGATAATGCATAACGGCGTGTTTGACTGTCAGATGGCCCAGGCTTTTTTTAACACAAGGCTTATCGACGCGCTGCACACCGACACCATGGTGTTAGCCCACCTTTTAGACGAAAATCGACGTGTGGGATTAAAAGAGCTTGCTAAACAGTATTTTGGTGAGGACGCGACGGAAGAACAGGAGCTGATGAAGGCTTCGGTTATTGAAAACGGAGGCGAGTGGACCATTAAAAACAAAGATATGTATAAAGCGGACAGCAGCCTACTTGCATACTACGGAGCTAAAGACGCATACCTAACATATATGCTATTCTTGATTCTCGTCCAGGAGCTGTATGAACAAGGATTAGAAACATTCTTTTATGAAGAAGAATCTATGCCCTTACTAAGGTTAGTAACGTATGAGTTGAATACCGTAGGGCTAGCTATAGATACTAAGAAGTTAACGGCTCTTAAAAAGACTCTAGAAGCGGAATGTTTAGAAGCGAGGAATTTTATATATACTGAGATTGCAGAGCATATAAAAGAACAATACCCAGGCGATAACAAAAAAACCACGTTCAACATCGGATCAAACGTGCAGATGAGCTGGCTACTGTTCGGTAAACTAGGGCTAGAATTTGGTAATCTTACGGCAGAAGGTAAAACAGTTTGTCGAGCTTTAGGCATGGCTAAACTTCCCTATACCCCATCAGATCGAAAACAGTTTATAGAGTTGTGTTTAAAACGAGAAGGACAGGTATACGTACCCAAGATTACGATCAATGGTAAAACCAGGAACGCTAAAAAGATCAAAGCCCCCTGGTCGTACACCGAGTGTAACGATAAGATCCTGAGTAAGTATGCACCCTATTTTAAATGGATTCAAAAACTACTTGAGTACAAAAAAACAGACAAGATACTTACCACGTATGTAGAAGGCATAGGATCTCGAGTATCCTATGGTGTGATTAAACCTAGCTTTAAACAGACGGGAACCACCTCAGGGCGGTACTCCAGCTCAAATCCGAACTTTCAAAACTTACCTAGAGACGATAAACGTATCAAAGAATGTGTTATATCTCGTCCAGGCAAGGTATTTGTAGGGGCTGACTATTCACAACTAGAGCCACGAGTATTCGCGTTCATGAGCCAGGACGTGCGTCTTATGGCCGCGTTTGAGGGTGAAGATGATTTTTACTCAGTCATCGGTATGGAGGTGTACGGTAAGTACGACTGCGTTCCAAGGAAAGATGGCTCACCAAACGCGTTCGGCATCAAATACAAAAAACTACGAGACCTATCTAAAGTCATCGCGTTAGCAAGTACCTACGGAGCCACAGCGCACCAGCTGGCGAGTACTACTAAAAAGAGTATCGACGCTACGCAGGAAGACATCGATAGTTATTTTGAAAAGTTTCCTGATGTTAAAAAGATGATGACTAGTTCTCACGAGATGGCAAAACGAGATGGCCAGGTAGTCAACCTATTTGGACGTCCTAGGCGTATTCCTAAAGCCAAAGATATAACTGCTATATACGGCAGATCAGAACACGCTGATCTTCCTTACGAGGCTAGGACCATCCTCAACCTGTCGGTGAATCATAGGATACAAGGAACAGCAGCCAGTATAGTTAACCGGGCTGCCATAGGATTTAAAAAGAACACTCAGGAGGTGGGGATTGAGTGTAACATCGTAGTCCAGGTACACGATTCATTAGTAGTCGAGTGTGACGCACAAGATGCTGAAAACATTAGTCTTTTACTACAAGATGCTATGGAAAATACTGTACACCTACCAGGTGTCAAGCTAGAGGCTATACCTAAGATAGGAATAAATTTATCAGAAGTGTAAAAATAGTTGATTTTGTCTTATTTTAAGGCATAATAAACATAAGGAGACTATGATGAGACTATTTAAAAAGGAACCTAAGAAAGTTCAGCTACCTATCGGGATGGCTGATTTTGATGCATGGGCTAAAGAGATCATCGGCATGACTAAACTGCCTGATAATGACTCGATGCGGTTTGCACTTGCAGGCGCTATCTGGGGACTAAAATCCCACGAAGGTCACGTACCTTTGGAATATTTTGCTAACGTGTTGATTAAGGCTGCATCTAGCCAGGTCGCAGGCCAGGTTATAGAAGACCTTAAAGCTAAACAAAAAGCAGCACAAGAAGAAGCTGCTAAAGCAGAAGCTGCTAAAGCAGAAGCTCAACCTGTAGAAGCTACTACACCGACGTCGGAAGTAGCTAATGTCAACCCGCAAACCTGAGCTTAAATCGCTTCAAGATGAGTGGTATAAAAAACTTGAAGAGTCGGGTTTTCACGATATAGAAAGCCCTAGCGGGTTACTCAGATCAAGAACTGTACCTCATAACATGGAAACAAAAACTGAGATTGAGCAGGATGCTATCTTTGAATATTACTCCATGTGTACCGCCTTTTTATGGAACCATAAGTTTGAAAAACCCCTGGACCGTATCATCTGGGAGTATTACTCAAACGGGTTAACATGTGTCGAAATTGCAGACACTTTGAATAAAACCGGACTATACAAAACATCCAAATCAGCCGTCCACCGAGTTACCCAAAAACTTGAGCAGCAGATGAAAGACAAATATCTAAAATGAGCGACTTTAGAGGATTATACAACATCAGGGCATCTAAACCGGAAGACGCAAACTTTATCCACGCTACCTTTCTTAGGGGGGTATACTACGGTAATCCTTTCTTCAATCTGGTGCCCAAAGACACGTTTTTTAAAAACTACAAACCCATCTCCGAGGCTATCATCAAAGGACAAAATAATGCTATATTTGTCGCCTGTTTACCAGACGATCCAGACACCATCATCGGTTATAGTGTGGTAAGCCAAGACCTAACTAACCTGGTGTGGGTGTATGTTAAAAAGCAGTGGAGGGGTCACGGTATAGCCAGAACACTGATACCGCCCTCAATCACCTCGGTATCAAACATCGTGGTGAACGATGATATAGATCTCAGGAACGCAAGTATATTAAAAAAGTACCCAAACATAATCTTTAACCCTTTTAAACCATAGGAGATATGATGACAAAAGTGAAGTTGAACGCACCTAAGGTGCCCAGAGAGTTAGCCGAGATCGAAAAAGAAGCTAACCAAGAGTTTTTCCGCGCAGGACAACTGCAATACCAGGTGGACGTGTTAACAGACGAGCTGGTCGAGGTTAATAATCGGCTACTTAAGCTTAACCGAGAAGGCGCAGCCCGCAAACAGTTAGACGCACAAAAGAAAGAGGAGACTACATGAAAAACATCATCAGAGCCTACGCCCATGACGTCTTATTTGATAAAGGACTAGGTAATATTGACAAAAACCTCGACACCAGCCCGGATAAGCCAGGTACCATCAAAGTAACTAAGATGACCCTTCTTGGCGACACTTTGCTAGAAGTTGAGGCATATAACGTAGCTAAAAATGTTAAAACAAAGATGCTAGTTCCCGTTACAAACTTTAAACTTCTGGTTGAGGGCGAGTGAGACGGGTAATAAAAAAGCCGACTGAACAGGTTGAGGTTGACCAGTTTTATGGTCGAAAATTCAACTTGTCTCAGTTTCTTTTTGATAAGCAGCTTGCGTTTGTAGAAGATCCAAACCCGTTTAAAGCTGCCGTATGCTCAAGACGAGCCGGTAAAACTATATCATGCGCCGCCCACCTGATACACACCTGTATAAATAATAAAGGGGTAACGTGTTTATACATCACCCTGTCAAGAAACAACGCAAAAAAGATCATCTGGAAAGAACTCGTAAACATCAACGACAAATTCAAACTTGGTGGTACGACAGACGAGACAGAACTCTCCATGTCCTTTCCAAACGGGTCTACGTTGTATCTATCTGGCGCGAAAGATCAATCCGAGATCGAGAAGTTTCGAGGGTTGGCAATTAAATTATGTTACATAGACGAGTGTCAGTCCTTTAAGGAGTATATCAAGGACCTAATCGACGATATAATCGGCCCGGCGTTGATGGATTATGCCGGGTCATTATGCTTAATCGGAACTCCAGCCCCAGTACCCGGGGGCTATTTTCACGAGTGCTCGGTGAAAAACGAGACCTGGTCGAAACACGGCTGGACTTTTTGGGATAACCCTCATATCGAGGCTAAATCCGGTAAAACTCACCAGGAGATATTAGATCGAGAGTTAAAACGACGCGGTATCAAGGTAGATGACCCCAGTATCCAGCGCGAGTGGTTCGGACGGTGGGTACTAGACCTTAACTCCCTGGTGTTGCAATATAACCATACCATAAACCATTACACAGATCTTCCCCCCGCCAAATATAACTACATCCTAGGGATTGACGTGGGGTGGAAAGATGCTGATGCTTTAGCAATTTTAGCCCATTCCGAACACGATCCTGTAACATATCTGGTAGAAGAACTAGTCGTTGCTAAACAGGGTATCACTGAGCTGGTAGAACAGGCGCAGCATCTTATCAAAAAGTATAGCGCATATAAGGTTGTCATGGATATGGGAGGCCTGGGTAAAAAGATCGGCGAAGAGATGATCAAACGTCACCAGATACCTGTAGAAGCCGCCGACAAAACCCGTAAGATGGAGAATATAGCGTTCCTGAACGATGCGATGAGACGTGGCCATTTTAAAGCACCTGAAAAATCCAGGTTCGTACAAGACAGCTACCTGGTGGAGATTGACCGGGATAAATCCACACCCGAGCGAATCAAGATAAGTGACCGATTCCACAGTGATATAATAGACGCTGTGTTATACGCTTTTAAACTAAGCCCTGCCTACGCGTACCAGCCCCCTGAGAACAAGCCTAAACCCGGTACCCCAGCCTGGTATAAACAACAGACAGACTCCATGTTTGAACAAGCCCTAGAACACGCTAAACAAGCGGAAAACTACCAGGCCTGGCAGAACGGGGAGGACACAAAATGGGACTAACTACCTTAAAAACGTGGTTAATTGGGTTAAAATGAGGTTAATACACCCGTTTTGGGACGTAGCGGCCTTATAGACACCCTCGGAGGCCAAGTGCTGCCATTTTTAAAGCTCAATAACCAGTCCGCGTCCTCAGGCATCATGACAAAGATGCGTAAACCTGACGAAAAACCGGTAGACCCAAACGAAGAAAAGCCTAATGAATTAGAAGAGATGGCTACAGAAGCTATCGAAGAATGTGCAAAAGACCTACTTCGCGCTATCCAAGCCCAGGACGTTAAACGTATGGCCGAGGCTTTAAGATCAGCATTTGAGATCGCGGACGCGATGCCTCACGCCGAAGGTGAGCACGAAGATAACAGTTTTAAGTCACAGAACGCTAAAGCCGCTCAGGAGATGAAATAATGCCTTTGATCAAATCACGATCCCAAAAAGCCTTTAAAAAGAACATCGAAACTGAGATGGAACACGGTAAACCCCAAGCCCAAAGTTTAGCAATCGCATACGACATGAAACGCCGTGCCCCTAAAAAGAAGATGGCTGATGGCGGAAATGTGGCGGAAAACGGGGTAGCTACTAAAAACCAGAACGCCGGTAAAAACAACTCAGCCACTAATGAAGCCGGCATCGCTAGCTGGTCCGACATGAAGAAAAACATGGGATTCGCTGAAGGTGGGATGCCCGAAGACAGAAGTAAAATGTCTGGAAAAAGTGGAATGGTTCGAACTGACACTGAAGCTAATCAAAATCAAAGAGGGGTACATCAGCACGGCTATAAGGGCCAAAGCGGCGGCATCAGTGAATCCGGCGCTAAATTGCGCGATTACGGAAGTCAACCAGAAAAACAAAATATTAGATATGCTAAAGCAGAAGCATCCCATGTTAAACCAATGCACCGCGAAACTTTATCTGAGCTTAAATCTATGCCAAACCCCAAACTTAAGGGCCTTGCTGAGGGCGGTGAGATTGAGGAAGATTTCCAAACAGAAGACCGTCCGAATACTCAAGAAGAAATCAGGGATAGATCAGAGATCATGCGTATGAAACGCGATAAGATGACTCCAATCAAAAGCCCTCGTATGGTAGAGAGTCAAGCTTTTAAAGCCCATCTACTTGACGAATACGGGCGTAAAGTTGAAGAAGATCAGGACCCTAAAAACCTGATGCCAGGTGACCATGACGACATGGAAAAAGGTCCTTCTCGAGAAGAATACGATGCCCAGCATTTTGCTAAAGGCGGTATGTCAGACTTTGACCGATTGATGCATCCTGTTGAAACGTTTAAAGAAGCTATGCAGCCTAATAAAACAGACTACAATAAAGGCGATGACACCGGTAAACAGAAAACTGCTCCAGACGACTATGATCCAAGTATCTCAGCCGGCGAAAACAAGGCTTTATTAGGCCATGCAGAAGGCGGGATGCTGGATGAGGAAGAGATGGACGAACGTCATAACTCTTTAGCAGCTGCAATCATGGCGCGTAAACGTCGTAAGATGATGGCTGAAGGCGGACAGGTCGACCTTGAGAAAAATAACGCTGAAGAAAGTCCAAACGAATACTACAGACAAAACGAGCACGAAGCTTTAAAAGAAAACTATGATCAGGACCTCTGGCATGCTGACGATCCCATGGATTCAAACGAGCATGGAGATAACCTAGATGAGGATGAACACGATATGGTTTCCTCAATCCGTAGAAAAATGAAATCACGACGACAATTCTAACAAGGATGTTCTGTGAAAGTCGAAACAATTCAAGACCTTAAAAAGGTTATCGATCTCTGCCGTAAATCCGGCGTCGATATCATAAAGGTAGACGGCATTGAGATGGTTTTAGGTACGAAGCCTGAAACAGTTCAACGTGTAAAACCCGTCCAACCCAGCACCACACAAACCTACGCCCCCGGCGGTATAACTGAAGAACTTCGCATACCTACAGACGACCTCACCGAGGAACAGTTGTTATTCGGATCAAGCGATCCTTCAGTCTGGGAGACAGGTAAAGAACAATGAAGATAACCCCAGGTAAACGCAGTAACTCAGTAACCTTCAAAACCCGTCCGATGGACGAGGCGATGCAGATGTACGACTGGTGGGAGGAAAGTAATGGCGATAAATCGGCCAACCTGATGCTTACGACTGCGGCTTACCTGAAAGAGTCCCAAGCCTACAGATACCGCCAGACAGCCGTTTATGCTCGTTTATACGGTAATAAAAGCTTGTACTCGTTCGCTGGTAACAACATCTCTAAGATGGACCAGACGATGGGGCTGCCTCAAGAACGCCCTACGTTCAACCTTATCCAATCGGTTACAGACACCCTGGTGAGCCGTATAACGCAGTCTAGGCCTATGCCAGTGTTCCTGACAGATAATAGTGATTATAAACAACGTAGCCTGGCTAAAAAGCTTAACAACTTCATACAAGGCGAGTTTTACCACTGTAATACGTACGATCTAGCAAGCAAAATCTTCCGAGACGCCCTGGTAACAGGCACCGGTATAATCCACGTTTACGAAGACCAGGAAAAACGCGTAGCTATGGAGCGCGTGTTGCTTACAGAGCTGCTGGTTGATATGAACGAGGGCACATACGGCGAGTCTGACCTACGACAGCTTTACCGGATGAAGCTGGTAGACCGTAAAGTTCTGATGGCCGCGTTCCCTAAGTTTAAAACTAAGCTTGAGATGGCCGCCAGATCAACGGTAGACAACTCATCGGATTCAAACCGCACCGTATCAGACCTGGTGATGGTTGTTGAAGGCTGGCACCTGCCTTCGGGACCTAAAGCCCGCGACGGTAGACACATATTAGCATGCTCGTCTGGATACCTTGTAGACGAGGAATACACAAAACCTAAATTCCCATTCACGTTTATCAACTACTCAGACCAGCTTTTAGGATTCTGGGGTCAGGGGATAGCTGAACAACTTATGGGCACCCAGATGGAGCTTAACAGCTTGTTATACACCATCAGTCGGGCTATCAAACTCGTCGGCGTACCCCGAGTATTCCAGGAAGACGGATCTAAAGTTGTGGCTGCCCACCATAATAATGAGGTCGGTGTTATCGTAAAATACCGTGGAGTTAAGCCAAGTTACGAGGTAGCACCTAGCAACGCTCCGGAGCTTTATGCAGAACGAGACAAACTTATACAATACGGATACCAACAATCTGGTGTGTCTGCACTCCAAGCGACTAGCCAAAAACCCCAAGGTCTGGACTCGGGTGAAGCAATTAGATCTTATGACGATATCAGTACTGATCGTTTTGCTAGCTTATCCCGCCGTTATGATAACCTTTTTGTTAAGTTGGCTTACCAGGTAATCGACCTAGCTAAAGACATCTGTGAACGAGACGGTGAATATTCTACCGTATATCCTAACAAAAACAGTACTAAAGAGATCAATTTAGAAAAAGCTGACCTGGTTAACGACAGCTTCATCATCCAGTGTTATACCCAGTCAGCATTACCTAAAGACCCTGCCGGCAGACTTCAAAAGGTCACCGAGATGGTTCAGTCCGGTATGATCAGTCTCCAGGAAGGGCGTAGACTTTTAGACTACCCAGACCTTGAGCAGGTTGAAAAACTAGCTAACGCCGGTGAAGAGCGTATATTCCAGATCCTGGATGATATCATTGAAGAGGGTAAATACACGCCCCCAGATCCTTTCATGGACCTAAACCTAGCTACCCAGCTTGTCACCCAGTACATCAACCTATACGGACAGGCTAAACTTGAAGAAGAAAAAGCCCAGATGCTTAGAGACTTCTTCATCCAGATCCAAGCTATCAAACAAGCAGCAATGCCCCCACCTGCGCCGACCGCGCCACAGCCTACACCCCAGGCAAACCCACAACCGTTACCACAAAGTCCATTAGTACCCAACGCTAACCAAGGATAAGGTTTGACAAAACAAGACGAAGCAGAGATGCAGAACCGTATAAACACGTTATATACCAGGTACTACAAGCCTAAGTATAGTTTGTGGACCAGATTCCTGATGGGTTTGCGGGGTTCTGTGTCTTTAAACACCCGTTGGATAGGAATAATGATCAAATGGCAAGTTTGTAATTTTGCTGAAACAGGCCCTGCATATTTTTTCTTATTTTTAACAATTGAAGGAAAACCTTACGAGTACGCAACAACCTACGAATACACCTGGGTGTCAAAAAAACCAACATATCGCGTAAAATTAATAACCGACAGACCTCAATTTTTAGCTAACCATACAGTAACCCCCTTACAAAGGAATGTAAAATGAACGTAAAACCTATTCCCGGCCCTTCCATCTTGCCCCCTCAAACTCAAGGTCGTAGCCCCGCCCAAGCTAAAGCAGCAGCTATAGCGGCGTTTAACCAGGCATCCAGTGAGCCTGCATCCCCTCAACCACCCCAACAGGTGGTACAAAACCAGAACAGTATATCACCAGAAGAGATGACAGCTATCCAGCCTCAAAGAACGGGACGCCCCGTACTAGTTGAGGAATCTGTAGACAGTCAAGAGACTCAAGCGCCTGCTGAAGCTCCTAGGCAAGAGGATCCCCAACTCTCTAGTCAGTTCGCTAAACTCGCTCGTCAAGAGAAGGCTTTAAGAGCCCGAGTCCAGCAACAGGAGCAAGCTTTAAAAGCCCGTGAAGCTGAACTTCAGGCTAAAGAGGCAGAACTACTTAAAAAATACGAGCTAGACAAGTCATCGTATATCCCTAAAGATCTGTTTAAACAGGACGCGTTCACCGCCCTTCAAGAAGCTGGATTATCATACGATGATCTGACGCAACAACTGTTAAACAACACACCTGTAGACCCAAGAATAAACGCCACCATAAGTAAACTTGAGTCAAAGATCAGGGAACTAGAATCTGCTAACCAGGAAACACGGAAACAAGCCCAGGATCAACAAACCCAGGCATACCAGGCAGCATTAAAGCAGATTAAAAATGATGTAACCCAGCTGGTATCCACAGACCCAGCGTTCGAGACGGTAAAGGCCACAAGATCAATCGATGATGTGGTGGAGCTGATCGAGAAGACGTACTCCCAAGACGGAGTATTGTTATCAGTAGAAGAAGCCGCTCAGCAGGTAGAAGATTACCTGATTGAAGAGGCCATGAAGTTAACACAAATTGGTAAGATTAAACAGAAGCTTGGCGTAGCTAGCCAACCCCAAAAGCAGACACAAAAGCCTTCTGAACCTGAGCAGCCACAGATGAAAACACTGACGAATGCCTCGTCTTCAGCCCGGAAGCTATCGGCGAAAGATCGTGCAATCCTTGCGTTCAGAGGTGAGTTAAATAAAGGCTGATTCTGTGAGTCGTCGAAAGGCGCATGATAAGCCAATACTGACGCCCCATGGTGGGGAATAGGTATCAAACTTAATTAAAGGAGTAGCCAATGGCTGCTGTATATGCAAATAGCGCGAATCAGATCGCTGCTTTAAAAGAATTATATACTGACGATAAAGAATATATGAAAGATCTCGTGTAATTTCAATACCTTATGCCGAGATAATCCTCTGGAAAACGATAAGGAGAACCCATTTTTGGCCCTAGTGCCCAAGAATGAGTCGCCAGACGGATTCGCTGGTAGATATAATTGCCAGCGTTAAACAGAACAAAATCGGTGAACCCTAAAGCTTGACAGCCAAGGGAATACCGAGGTAAGCTAGGATAATAACATAACTTAGCCACCGTAACGCGTAGGAGTTGAAACTGTGAATTGCAGTGTTTGTAGCAAAAAACTCAATAAACATAATAAGATCGGAGTTTGCCGTCAGCATAGAAATATGTCGCCAGCAAAACAGGCTTACATGAGAGAGTATAAGGCTAAAAACGCTGATATTTTAAAAGCTAAGAAAAAAGCTTTTAGGATAAAAAACAAGGAAGCCATTAACAAAGATTGGCAAACTAGATTTAATACTGACCTAAACTTTAGAATTGCGCATAATTTACGTACAAGAATTGGAAAATTTTTCACACGTGGCGATAAAAAAGGTTCGGCAGTAAAAGACCTAGGGTGTTCTGTAGCTGAGTTAAAAACCTATCTAGAATCTAAATTTCAACCAGGAATGTCTTGGGAAAATTGGGGAGTAGATGGATGGCACGTAGATCATATTAAGGCTTTGTCTTTATTTGATTTAACGGATTCCGAGCAATTCAAACAAGCCGCTCATTATACTAATCTGCAACCAATGTGGGCAGATGAAAATATAAGCAAGGGCGGTAGTAACAGAATAAAAAACTCCCAAGAGTGTTCTGCATCTTTAAAAGATGAAAATGTACGCTGAGCTTACAGGAAACTGTAAGAAGTAGAGGATAAAAAGCCACTACGATAACAGGCCGAAAGGCCACTGAAATATATCCCCGTACCATTAGAGTATGGAACACCCCAAGGTCGTTCTCATACGTTCTCTAACGCCCAAAACCAACAAACTGCAACATCGCTTGCTAGTTTCTTCGTTTATGTGGTGGAAGACTATCAACTGGTTACAATTACTAACCTTTTGATGGAACAAACTAAAAGTAATGCTGGCGCTTTTGTTGATGCTGCCAAGTTACAGATGGATGCGGGATTTCGTAATATTACCAATAACATAGCGTTCGAGCTGTTTGGTGATGGTACTGCTACCCGTGGTATCTCTAGCTCTAGTTCGTCTCAAACTGGCGGTACTGCTGCTGGTGGAGTCGTTCTGCCTTTGACAAACGCTCAACAGATCGTTGCGTTTGAGGTTGGAATGCTTTTAGTAGCATCAACTTCTGCTGGTGGAGTGCCTTCTTCTGATACAGTTACTGTTACAGCTGTTAACCGTGCAACTGGTGTTATCACTGGTACAGCATCGGCTGCCACGTTGTCTAGTAACTGGGCTATCGGATCAGGACAAGCTTACCTGTCGATTGCTGGTGATATCCCTTCAACTGGTGCTTTAGGAACCGCTTCTAACCTGGCATTGTCTGGTTTGGCTGCATGGATTCCTACAACTTCACCAAGTTCTAGTGACTCATTCTGGGGCGTTAACAGGTCCGCAGACCCCACTCGTTTGGCTGGATTGCGTTATAACGCTCAGTCCCAGACGATTGAGGAAGGTATGACAAGCGCACTGGCGTTCTTGAACAGAGAGGGCGGAAAACCCGATCTTTGTATCATGGATTTCGCTAGTTATGCTGCTCTAGTCAACGCTTTGGGTGCTAAAGTGCAATACGTCCAAGTTAACCACGACGAGGTTGAGGTAGCGTTTGAAGGTATCACCTTCCAATCTGCTTATGGCCGCGTAACTGTGTTGGCCGACAGATCGTGCCCTCCTCAGACGGCATACCTGTTGACTATGAATACATGGAAACTGCGCTCGTTGGGCAAGGTTCCGCACATACTCACCTATGGTATGGAAGGTCTCGAGGGACTACGAGTCGGATCAGCCGATGCCCTTGAAATTCGTATTGCCTACTACGGCAACTTGATTTGTTCGGCCCCCGGCTGGAACTGCGTTGTCCAGTTGTCGGCTTAACCTGACTTAAAATAAAATGTATCATTTTGACCCAGGGGCAAAAATCCCTGGGTTTTTTATTGCAAGCCACACAGATGTGTGGCACTATAGAATCATGAAAACTTGTAAAAAATGCGGCATATCAAAACCACACTCAGAGTTCGACGTCCGGCGGTATCACAACGGTACCATAGGCCTTAAATCCCGATGCAAAGATTGTAGGTATGCAGAACGTATAGACTATAGGTCTCGTAACCCTAACGATAACGAACGCAACAAAGCGTACAACAAAAAACATGCAGACGAGATTCGAGGCAAAAAATTGTCTAAAAAATATTGGCCTCATTTAACAGGCCCCCAAGCGCTAGCCGAATGGGAACGAATGTTTAACGAGCAGGGCGGTAGATGCGCGCTTGGCCATTCTGCTAAATTGCTTCATGTGGATCACGACCACGTCAGCGGTGCTGTAAGGGGTCTTTTGTGTTACAACTGTAACAATGGATTAGGACGATTTAAAGACGACATACAAACTTTACAAAAAGCTATCAATTATTTAAAAAAGCACGGTAAACATGAATAAAAAATGCTCTAAATGCAAACAAATTAAACCTTTAGAAATGTTTAGTCGCAAAACCGCAAACAAAGACGGCTATGCTTACAGGTGTAAGGTGTGCAGAGCCGAAGCTAGACGACATCCTAAGACTCTTAAACTACTTAACCCCGAACGCGTTAAAACCGCTAAATCTGTCGTTAAAAAGTTTAAAAACACCACCAGTGCTCCGGTTAAACCAGACATAAAGCTAGACGGAGTTTGCTGGCAAAAAATTAGAAGGGACGACACGGTTGCTGAAGATTTAGCCGCCGGGTTTAGATTTGATCTAAAAGCTCAAGACTTTGAGTTGACGGCTGAAAACATGTCAAAAGAGCACATCAGATTCATTGAAAGGTACGAGTGGTTAGGGAAAGTTGGGTGGGCAGTAAAATGGTGCTTTACAGCCCGACACGAGGGTAAGCTGGCTTGCGTCGTGCTTATGTCAGAACCCACCATGCCAACCCGATATAAACAGTTTGAAGCTTTGATTCAACGAGGTGCGGCTGCAAGCTGGGCCCCTAAAAACCTTAATAGTAGGTTAGTCATGTTTGCGTGTCGCTGGATGGTGGATAACACGCATAAAAGACTGTTTACTTGTTATTCAGACCCTTCCGCTGGTGAGATCGGAACAATTTACCAGGCATGTAATTTTTTATACCTAGGTCAGCAGTGGGGAGTTACGAGTGGCGTACAGTTACCCTCAGGTAAGATAGTTAGCAAACGAGACTTTACGAAAACGTCTGCAATGAAGAGATGGGCAAAACAATTAGGCATCAAATGGCAGAAAGAATGGTGCAAACCTAACGGGTATCAAGACATCTCTGCTATTCCTAACGACATAAGATTAAAGTTAACGGCCCGTGCGAACGAAGAAATTGCGCGTTACACAGTAGTCACTCAGCCAGCTAAAGGCAAGTACGCGCTTATCTTAGGTAAAGACAAACGCGAAGAAAAGCAACTTAAAAAAACGATTCAGTTTGAAACATTTCCCTACCCTAAAAGAAATTAATTTGTCTTTTTGCTAGGTTTGATCTAATCTGTGTTTGTATCTAGTTTTTGCCACCGGAGGACAAATGAAAAAACTAACTAAAAGCCAGTACACCTTTACTACAGGATCTAACGTATACACGGTCCAGCAAACCCCGAGTAAATGTTGGCAGATCACGAAGAACGGCGATAAACTACAAACATGCAGTACACGTAAACAATGCCTGGACCAGATTCGGCAGATGGAGGCTTTATGATCATAGCAGGATACGAGTTACAACTTGACAGGAATAAAGATGGCAGCCGGTACATCGGTCGAGCCTGGGAGATCTCTACAGGCCGGGAGTTGACGGATGACGAGGTTTGCAAGCTTCAGGACGAGCTGGACAGCGAAATCAACGCGATGTGGGGTTAATTATATGATTCGATTTTTAAGATTTTTATTAGGATTATGCCCGCATAAATGGAGATTAGTTCGAGAAATACAATACAGAGGCTGCCATGAATGCGTGTTACAGTGCGAAATCTGCGGTAATATTAAATACAAAGGGGATACATGAAAACTTTTTTACGCGAATACTGTGTAGCATTAATAATAAGCGTCGGTGTTGTTTTAATTGTAGGACTGTGTGCTTTACTCGCATCTCAAGTGAAAGATCATCCGTACCTTTGTATATTAGGATGGGTTTTATTTATACCTGTGTTTCCGGCTACTCTATTTGCAGCTATGGATCACGAGGACTCCGAATGAAACGTGATCTATTATTCGTAACATACATAACCCTGGTAGCACTCCTTATCGCCTCGCTACAACAATCCTGTCAGCCCCTCGTCCGTAACCCTGAAGGCGCTCATCAGCTACGAATCGCTGTCATCGACACCGGGTTCGGATACGATAACGCTGGTGCCTGGGGCAACAACCGACTCTGTCGCTACGGCCATCGCGACTTTACAAACCTGGGGTCTAAACTATTCCTAGGTATCTCAACCCCTGTTCCCAAAGATAACGACAGCCATGGCACCAATATCGTCGGTGTTATCCAAGATACAGCCGGACCTTTAAACTTCTGTATCATCGTTCTTAAATATTTTGATCCTAACATGTCTCGCGATCTGACGGGTAAAGCTGCCGTCAGAGCCATCAGATACGCGGAAGAACTTCATGCCGACGTGATCAACTTCAGCGGAGGCGGGAATGCTGAAGATTCAGACGAAGACGCTGCCGTCCGATCATATTTAGACCACGGCGGAAAGATGTTTGCAGCAGCCGGTAACTATGGCCTGGATATCGACAAATTTCATTTCTACCCAGCTATGGCAGACCCTCGCGTGATCGTCGTTGGCAACCTGAATCAAGATGGAACGTATCATACCGGCTCAAACTACGGAAAAAGATTGAACGTGTGGGAGATCGGTGTTAATGTTACAGGGTACGGGATAACGATGACAGGAACATCCCAGGCTACAGCGGTAGCAACCGGTAAATGGATAAGGAGTCAAAAATGAGCAAGTTTCAAGTCGGCGATTATTTTACAGACCCAAAACAGAAAGCTTACACATACGTGTATCAGGTAATTGAAGACGACCCAGGTAATATCTATTTTATCACAGTTAAACGAGTTCTAAACACAGCTTTCCCTAGCCTCGAAAACACTTTCACTACTGTGTCTAGGTTAGGCCTTAAAAACATGGTGCTTTGTAATGCCGCGGGTCTACCGCTTATCCTAACAAATCCCACGGTTCAACCCAGCACTTTAACAAGCCATCATCTTACTCAAATCCTGCCCGTTCAATACGCTTCCCTTGTAGCAGCAGTAAAACATAAATACGATATCGGTCAGCAGCTGGTACCAATCGTCTGGGGTACGGATCTTCCTGACGACAAGGTGTTTGAGGTTGTACGTCGAAACCTTGATACTGATTCATATGTTCTTTGCGAGATAACGCCTAACGGGTCGAGTCCTGCTTTTACAGAGGCTAGAGAGTTTGTTGAGACAGCATACATAGCCCTGGCTAACAGTTCTGCCCCACGCGTGGACTGTAAGTCAGGGCGACACGACTGGGCCGATTATAACAGCGGATGGCGCAAGTACCAGTATTGTAAACAATGCAACGCCTCAACGGAGGACTGATGGAAACGGTTATAACCTGGTTCTATACAGGTGTTCTGGTTTTAGGCTTGTTTATACTTAGTTTTGTAACATGGGCAGGAATTTTTTTAACATATAAAGCATTAACGGAGGATTGATGAGTAAAACAAAATTACCTAAAGGCGTCGATGAGACATTTGTATCCAGTATCCAGGCGATGACTGTGGATGAGTTAAAACAGATGATCGTTCGGCTTCAGATCCAGAACGAAGAGAACGAGGCGTTTAAAGAAACCGAGGCTTATACAGAGGCTCAGGCAGAATACCAGCTTGTTGTAGGCCCGGTGAGAGACGTTACCCGAGCGATTAAAAACAAAACTAAGCTGGTTTTGGAGCGCCTGAAAGATAAAGGCCCTGTATGATGTATCTTAGGTTTGCTAAAATATTGTTATTCGTATGTTTGATCATGTTGATGGCGTGTTCTAGCGAACCCATGCGATGCCAGGATCCTGACGATCTGGCAGTCGTATGCAGATGTAGCCCGATGGCGTGTCGTCAGGATACGCCTCCGGTCTATCATCCACCTTATAAGAAAGGTATGTGATGTCAAACGTAAACAAACTCGGCATGCTAGAAGGCCAACACTCACCTAACATCGTATCTAACATAATCGCGAAAGAGCGTTTAAACATCCTTGTGCGAGGCATGCTTACGCTTACGCCAGCCGAATACCGTGTGGTATTAGCAATCATGCACGGTGTTTCATTGATAGAGTACGCTAAAAAGATAAACGTATCTAAATCAGCCGTCCATAACAGGTATATGGGGGCTTTGATAAAACTTCAGGATTACGTCTCAAAACGAGACTAAATAACTAATATTATTGCAGTATTCATTATTCTTAGTTATCCTATGTATGGAGGCTATATGAATACAAAACGATGTTTAAAAAAGATCTGGAACAGTTTAGGGTTAAAAGAAAAAGCAACCTTAGTTAAGATCACCGGCATCTGCTATACTACTGTTACTTATCAAAATTGTTTATACACTTTAGAAGACATCCTGGTATCTGACCTGCTTAAAAAATCAATCATAACTAACATGATAGAAAAAGATGAGCTTGACGCGGTAAAAGCAATCAACCCTAAGTTTAGATGGTAGGAGGTAACATGAAACAAGTATTAATGATCATAGTTTTAATCATCACATCTCGTTCTCTGGCTAAAGAAGACTGGCTTTGCACCCAGGAATCCAGTTTGATGGAGGATTCAAACATCCTAGCCTGCGGTGTTGCATCCGGTAAAGATGAGAACGAGGCTAGGTCTAAAGCGTTTGATAACGCTAAACTTGAGTTTGACAAGTTATGCGCTATCTCTAACAGATGTAATCGTAAACAGGTTAACGTGGTGCCTAAAAGAACCACCTGCGACAGAACGTTGATGGGATACAAATGCTACCGTCTTTTGGTGTTTAACATCCAAGATAAAGCACATACCCGCGCCCCAGTAGCCATTGAGAAGATAGTTAATGACGAGTTTACCCCGTTTGTGTATCAAGAAAATGAAAATCCCAGGCTACATAAAGGAATGACTAAGCAGCAGTTACTATTCACGTTTGGCGCTCCGGAATCGGTAACCAGGGGGTCTTATTATGAACCGGACGAGTTTAAATACAGTAATGATAAATTTTGTGATTACAGCTATTGCCGCGTGTACCTGGTGGATGGGAAAGTAAACTCTTGGCATGGAGTAAAACTCAAATATACGGATGATCTAAAATGAATACGTTGATAATGCGACAAACAAGTAAATATATGTGGCGGATCGTATCTCAAAATGGTACAATAGTTCAAGACAACATACCCTTGAATAACGGGAATAGTGCTTATCTTTACATAAAAAACTACGTATCTAGTTATAATAACTGGGATTATGTGGTAGAAACGATGAAAGGTGAGCCTATCTATGATAAAGAACGGCAGATAGGGATAAAGGAGTGACATGTTATCATTACGAGAACACCTGGTTAGTATCGACAAGTTAGGGTTACATATATTCAAGGTAACCAGCGTATCTAGTATATTCCCTTATAACAAGGATAAAGATTCTCCCGGAACCATATATTGGGCTGATCCGAAGATGCCCAGAGGCGTAGGACCTTTTAAAAGTATAGAAGAAGCCCTGGCCAACTACAACGAAACTCAGGTAGCATTTGACCATGTGCAAGAAGTTACCCCCGGGGTATTTAAAAAAACCGTGGTTCGGGTGGATTTTAAAAATAAACGACGTATAGAGCCTTTAGACCCCCTTAAAACGTGATTGGGACGTAGCGGCCTTATAGTAAGGCCCGAGATATCCTCTAGCCCTACCCCGCGAGGCTAGCCCTGGCCAGACGGTGAGACTATGCCGGGAAACCGCCTCTAGTCAAATATAAGGGATTTAAGAGGATACTATGGCAAATCGTAACTTCGCCAACGGCGGAAAAATATTCCAGATGCACGCTAAACCTGTAATCATCGACGTCCAGGTGACGATCGGTGCGACTGGAGCTGTTTCAAGCTTCACGTCATCAAGTACAGGCGCAAACTCAATGATCTCAAGCATCACCAAGTCTGCTACAGGAACCTACCAGGTGACTTTGGCTGACAGCTACACCTCTTTGTTAGGCATCATCAGCGGATCAGCCCGTGTTGCGTCTGGTACGTCTGGATTCAACGATATCGAGCAGGTTGGAGCGATGGCCACTATTACTACAGGTCAACAGCCCCAGTCTCAGTTCTCATTCCAGACTGTTTTAGCTGGAACTGTAGCTAATCCTAACTCAGGCGCAGTACTACAACTGATCTTTTTGTTAAACGATTCGACAGCAGTTTAACCACTAGCCCGAATATAGAAGGGTGAAATGGCAAGCTTAGGAATACCACAGCAGTTTTACGTCCAAACGGCTAATCAGCAAGTCCTGGTTAGCTGGGCTTTATCGCCTGGCGCTACCTCATATATCGTCCAACGTAGTCAGGACCAGATAACTTATACTACGATCGCGACTGTTTCAGGTACGCCTTTGGCTACTTCTTATCTAGATAGCACCGCAGCTCTAGGCGTCCAATACTGGTATCAGGTCGCTGCATCAAACGGCACCGTTACAAGCCCTTATACGACTCCAGCTAGCGCTATCCCAGCACCTACGGGTGAGATGACACTTAGTCAGATCCGGTTAGCAGCCATGCAACGGGCTGACAGGGTGAATTCAAACTTTGTAACCATCCCGGAATGGCGTAACTATATAAATCAAGCCATGTTTGAGCTTTACGATCTTTTAGTTACGACGTTTGAGGATTATTATATAGCCACGCCTGTCCAGTTTGCTGCTGACGGAACCACGTTTCTTTATGCTTTGCCTAACGGATCTAACACGTTTACAAACGGTGTGGACGGACAGACTGTATTCACGCCAGCTCCTTTCTATAAACTAGTCGGTGTTGATCTAGCTTTGAATACAGCGGCTAACGGATATGTTACCGTTAACAAGTTTAACTTCTCAGACAGAAACCGATTCGTTTACCCTAACACGGCAAGTACGATATATGGCGTATTTAACCTGCAATATAGACTACTTGGCACTAATCAGATCGAGTTTATTCCTACGCCTTCAGCCGGTCAAAAACTCAGGTTATGGTATATCCCACGTTTAACAGAGCTTTTACAGGATACAGATACTACCACTGTCGGAATCTCAGGATGGGTAGAATATGTCATCGTTAAAGCAGCATACTACGCTTTAACTAAAGAGGAATCTGACACAACTAGCCTTGTTATGCAGTTAGCAGCCCTTCAAAAACGTATCGAAGAGACAGCAGCTAACAGAGACGCCGGAATGCCAGACACTATCTCTGATGTTAACTTTGGAAACTGGGCAAACGGTTGGCAAGGGGGCCGCAACGGCTCTATCGGTGGGTTTTAATGGCTACGTTACCTCAGAAGTTACCTTGGGAGATGGCGCAAACTCGGTGGGCTCAGGAGCTTAACCCGGTGTTAGCTAACCCTATACTTCAGGGGTTACAGTTAACCAACGTAAAACTGGTTTCTGGAACTAACGTGATAAATCACCTGCTGGGTCAAACTCAACAGGGTTGGTTTTTAACAGATATCAACGGGGCGGCTACAGTATACAGATCAGCCGCGTTTAACAATTTAACCTTGACGCTTACAAGCTCAGCCGCTTGTACCGTTAACTTGTGGGTTTACTGATGGCATCAACTATCACAGCTAACATGTCACTTATCGTCCCTACAGTCGGCCAGGAATACGGTCCTCAGTATGCTACCGATATAAACAACGATCTAAGCCTTCTTGACAGCCATGACCATACAACCGGTAAAGGCGTACAGATTACTCCTGCCGCTATAAACATCAACAGCGCCTTAAGTTTTAACTCTAACAGTATCACTAGTTTAGCTGCCCTGACTTTTACAGTACAAACTACAACAATTTCAACAGACTACAGCCTTTATACCTACGGGTATGACCTTTACTATGTAGACGGGTTAGGCAACAACATCCAGATGACAAGATCAGGATCAGTCGCTGGATCTAGCGGAACAATCGCTAACCTGGTGTCACCTGCCTCAGCTACGTTTGTGTCCGGCGATAGTACTATAGTGTTTCAATCCGCAGGATCAACAGCCGCCAACCTAGACGCTGGCGCACTTATAATGCGTAACCTAAGCCCTAACAGCACCTACGCGTTAACATTATCAGCCCCTGCTAACCTGACTAGTAACTACGGCATCCAGTTACCCGCTATCCCTTCTTCACAAAAGATCATGACGCTGGATAACGCCGGTAATATGGCTGCACCCTATACGGTAGACGGCAGTACCATCACCATCAACTCAAACGTGATAGGCGTACCTGCCGGCGGTATAACAGGCACGCAGATCGCTGCAAACACCATCACAAGCTCTAACATCCAAACAGGATCTATCACAGCAGCAAGTATATCGGCAGCTGGTTTAAGCTTAAATACAGGCACGGTAACATACACTTCTAACGGGACATTTACAGCACCCTCTAACGTCAGCCGCATCGCTATATTTGGCGCGGGCGGAGGCGGCGGAGGCGGTGGCGGTGGACAACGCAGTGCCGGTGGGTCTGGTGGAGACGGTGGAACATCTAGTTTCAACGGAACCATCAACTTCTACGGCGGACGCGGAGGCGGCGCTGGCGGGGCTAACGATAACGGCGGAGGCACTGGTGCAGGTGGTTCCGGCGGTAGTAATGATGCAACAGGCGGATACGACTGCTACCCAGGCGGTAACGGCTCTACAGCCGGCGGCGGAGGTAACTCTAATGGAGCTGCATCCCCGTACCATTCATCTAACGGAGCAAGTGGCGGGTTTAACCCTGGTTACGGCGGTGCATCTGCGTTCGGTGGAGGGGGAACCTCATCCGGTGCAGGAGGCAGTACGGCTGCCGGTGGTGCCGGCGGTAACGGCGGTTCTGAAACTGGCGGCCATAACGGCGGTGCTGGTGGCGGTGGTGCTGGTGCTAAATCATACCTGTATTTTGTTAACGTCACACCCGGTAACAGTTATTCTATCACGATCGGATCAGGCGGTAGCGCGGGTAACGGAGGCGGAGGCGCCGGCGGTGTAAGCGGTGCGTCTGGCGGTTCCGGTGGTTCTGGTTGTATCCAAATCTTTTACTAAGGAATTATGGCACTCCAAAAACAAGCAATTCCTATCAATTTTAGTAAAGGTGTTGATACTAAGTCTGATCCTTATCAGCTTCAGATCGGCTCGTTTTCTAAGATGCAGAACTCGGTATTCGATTCAACAGGTCGTCTGACTAAACGAAACGGGTTTGCTGAGATCAGCACCCTTCCTAACAAAAACCAAACAAACATCACCACGCTTAACGGTAACCTTGTCGCCACGGGCGCCAACCTATACACATACAGCGGTGATACGAATCAATGGCTTAACCAGGGTATAGTTCAGCCCGTTAAACTGACTGATCAAACCATCTGCCGCACATCAACCAGCCAATCATCCCCAGACACTGCTGTCGCGTCTACAGGATTAGCTTGTTTCACTTATACCGATAGCAGCGGGGTATCTTATTACCAGGTTTCTGATAGTGTTACAGGTGCTCAGGTAGTTCCAAGGGTTTCTTTAGGCGCTACGTCTAGTAACTCTAGAGTATTCGTATTAGGACCTTACTTCATAGTTACGTTTTTAAGAACTGTTACGAATCAGCATCTTAGTTATATAGCTATCCCTATCAATAACCCAAGCGTGCCTAACACTGTTCAGGATATAGCAACAGGCGTTCTCTCATCAACCACCTGCGGGTATGATGCAGCCGTTGCAAACGGTAGTCTATATATAGGATACGCAACCGGATCTAACACGTTTGCTATGACAACCCTGACCCAGTTTCTTCTGTTAGCTTCCCCGAGTATAGTTAGCGGGTACACGGCTAACCTGGTGTCGGTGGCTATGGATACCTCAGGGTCTACAGCTAAAGCCTGGTTCACTATCTGGGATAGCACAAGTAAAAACGGGTATTCTATCTGCCGTAACCAAAACCTTTTACCTATACTAGCGCCTACCCAGGTTATCACTAACCAAAGCTTAAACACCCTGACCTCTGTAGTCATCAACGGCGTCCTTAACCTGGTGTATGAGATAAACAACACCTATGGGGCAGGTACCCAGTCCGCTACAAAAACGGACTATATCAACACAAACACGATAACAACAACCGGAACAGTCGGCACCGCATCCACTATCCTTAGGTCGGTGGGCTTAGCATCTAAAGCGTTTGTTAATCCTGCTGGAACAGGGTATGTTCTAGCTGCGTATGGCGAGCAAGCTCAACCCACGTATTTTTTGATAGATTTGTCGGGCAACATATATGCTAGGCTTGCTTATTCTAACGGCGGTGGGTACGCAGCCTCCCAGGTGTTATCAAACGTGTCCTACGTCAACTCGACGTATTGGATGGCGTACCTTTATAAAGACTTTTTAACCAACATCAACAAAGGCACCAACCAAGCCGGTGTTGTAACAACAGCATTATACAGCCAAACAGGCATAAATATAGCAGGGTTTAACATCAACAGCACGGCCCAGTACAGCTCGGAGATAGCCGGATCACTTCAGCTTACCGGCGGTCAAACCTGGCAGTATGACGGCGTTAAACCTGTTGAACTTGGATTCCAGGTATGGCCCGAGAATATAGGCTACGCCACCACGACAACGGGCGGGTCTATGACAGCCCAGCAGTACTACTACCAGGTAACCTATGAATGGACAGATGGACAGGGTAACCTACACAGATCAGCCCCTAGTATACCTTTATCCGTCAACCTAACAAGCGCCGGAACCAGCACCAACACGGTGACCTTAACTATCCCAACCTTACGCCTGACATATAAAACAGGCGCGAATCCTGTCCGGGTTGTGGTGTATAGATGGAGCGTCGGTCAGCAGGTATACTATCAGGTAACATCCGTTACATCGCCTCTGATCAACAGCACAACAGCCGACTATGTCACGTTTACTGACACCCAGGCTGACACGAGTATCACCGGGCAGAATATAATCTATACAACCGGCGGAGTGGTGGAAAACATCGCACCTCCAGCCTCTATCGCGTCTGCTTTGTTTCAAGCTCGGCTGTTTTTGATTGATGCTGAGGACCCTAACCTGTTATGGTTTTCTAAACAGGTGATCCAGTCAACGCCTGTTGAGATGTCTGATCTTTTGACGTTATACATCGCCCCTACCTCAGGGTCTCAAGGCTCAACTGGACCTATGACAGCTTTAGGTGCGATGGATGACAAGCTGATCATATTTAAACAAGACGCTATATACTATATAACAGGGGCTGGTCCTGATAACACCGGGGCTAACTCATCATTCTCAGACCCTATCTTTATCACATCAGCCGTCGGATGCTCGAACCCTTCAAGTATCGTACTTATGCCCAACGGGCTTATGTTTCAATCTGATAAAGGCATCTGGTTACTTGGTAGAGATCTAAGTACAAACTACATCGGTGCACCTGTAGAGGCGTATAACACTCAAACCGTGGTGTCTGCGTTAGCTATCCCTGCCACAAACCAGGTGAGATTCGTGTTAAACAACAGTGTAACATTGATGTATGATTACTATTTTAATCAATGGGGGACGTTTACAAACTCGTTTGCCATCTCCTCATGTTTATACCAGACTCACCAAACCTATCTAAACAGTTTTGGACAGTTATTCCAAGAAACACCTGGGACTTATCTAGACGGGTCTCAGCCTGTACTCATGGCGGTAACGACTGGCTGGATTAATGCTGCCGGGTTACAGGGATACGAACGATTTTACCAGCTTTTATTACTGGGTACGTACTATACTCCGTTCAATCTGAGTGTTGGACTTTCGTATGATTATAACCCTAGTGCAACCCAACAAACCACGGTGATACCAGATAACTACGTCCCACAATGGGGCGGTGAGGCTGTCTGGGGATCAGGACAAGCGTGGGGCGGACCAGGAAACGTATTCGAGGCTAGGTTATTCCCACAAACACAGAAATGCGAATCATTCCAGGTATCTATCCAGGAGATTTTTGATCCTAGTTACGGTGTCAACTCGGGACGCGGGTTAACATTATCAGGATTAAACATGGTTGTCGGTATGAAAAAAGGATACCGAACAAACAAAGCTGGACAATCGTTCGGTTGATGTGTATACTAGTATTTGAGAGGCGGCGTGGAAAGCTGTGGTGCGTGGCGGGACCAAGAATCTCGAGAACAGCGGCCACTGGAGACACGCGGGACAAGCGCTACACCTTGTTTTTTGCAATAGTCGGAGTCGCGCCCGACCCTCTCAACTTTGAATGAACTGTTCAGATTGACACCTGGAATTCAAGCACTGGTGCAATCATAGAGTGGCAATCTTGGTCTGAACAGTTCCTTGAGAGTCAGCGTGCAATAAGCTGTGGAAGTATAACTTCGAGTTATGCAAATGACGGGGTGTTTTCCCTTCCACTGGAGACGCGCGCGGTGAAGACGTAAAAGCGTCAAGGGGTCCAATGCCCTACGACCAGGACAACTGCATTGGCATAGCCGGATTCGCGCCCGGCACTCTCACTTTAGGAGTTTATATGATAAAAGTTACTGGGGTTAAACCTGAGATAGCTAGATGGCTGGAGGCCCAGATTAATATTCGTCAAGTTTACGCATACCTAGAAGACTGTATGCTGTTTGAGATGTTTTATGGAGAAGTTACTCCAAAACAACAAAAAGATTTAATGGAAAAACACGGTTTATTTCAAAACGAGGATAAGCCATAGAAATCAATATAACGCCATTTAAACATAAACATCTAGACGACCTACTTGATATCCTTACAAGTAACCATTACCAGCACGTAAACCTGATAACAACCCGTACTTTGCCTAAGATCGGGTATATCGCATACATTGGTAAAACCCCGGTAGCGGCTGGGTTTTTAAGAAGATTAGAGCCCTGTTACGGCCAGATAGATACGCTGACCAGTTCCGCGTTGTTTGGCAGCCAGATTCGCCATAAAGCTTTAGAATCTATAGTAAACGAGCTGGAAAACGAGGCTAAACGCCTTAAAATCGTAGGGTTGATCTGTCATACCAAAGACGCGGGTATCCTGTCCAGAGCCCAGTCTATAGGCTACCACGTCGTTCCTGAGACCATCATCGCTAAACTGATTGGGACGTAGCGGCCTTATAGAGGTCCCCGTCAGCCCTCCTAGACTTAAAACGTCTGCTACGGGGTATCCTCGCCTAGGAGAACCATGTCTGCAATCGTCGGTGCGTTAACTAACACTAATTCAGGCGCAGGTTTTCAAGCTCAATCTGCCCCAGTAATAAACCCAGCCACTACCCAGCAAGCCCAAGATCAATACAACACGTCTACAAACGCTTTATCTCAACAACAAGCGTTTTTACAGTCTTTATTAGGACAAAACGGGCTAGGTAACCAATCCCAGGTGTTTAACGCTTTAACTGGCGTAGCCAATGGTACAGGCCCAAACCCTGCCCAAGCTCAGTTAGCCCAGGCAACAGGCGCAAACGTAGCCAACACGGCCTCTTTATTAGCCGGGCAACGAGGATCTAGTGCAAACGTCGGTTTAGCGGCTAGACAGGCGGCCCAACAAGGCGCCGCTACACAACAAAACGCCGCAGGTCAGGCAGCCACGCTTCAGGCTAACCAAAGTTTAAACGCTTTAAATCAGCAAGCAGGAATTGCTAACACCCAGGCTACCAACGCTTTACAAGGTGTCCAAGGGTATAGTAATGCTGCCCAAAACGAACAAAGTAACATCCTTAACGCTATAACAAATCAAAACCAAGCTAACATATCTAATACTGCTCAACAAAACCAAGCTAACGCCGGTATTGCGCAAGGCAACCAAGCGATGCAGGGTCAAATTTTGGGCGGACTACTCGGTGGAGCCGCTGCTGCGGGTACTAAAGCAGCGTTAGCGGCAGGTGGCGGAGAGATTCGTAAGATGTATGCAGAAGGGTCAGCTGATGTTACATCATCTCCAAACCCTGTAAAAACGCCATCTTCAGCTTTAGGGCGGTTTGCGCAGGGGATGGCCAACTCGTCTGACAAATCCGGGCTTTATAACGGTATGAATAAGGTTGGCGCAGGGATTACTAATGGTTTGATAAGCGCGTTTAGTTCCTCGCCTACCCCAGTACCTAAATCTACTGTTTCTGGTGGGGCTTTGGATAATTCAGGCCAACAACCGTCAATCAATACTATAGCCCCAAATCCATCCCCAGACACGAGGATGGCTGCTCGTGGCGGTCAGATTCGAATGGAGCTAGGCGGCAACGTACCTGCTTTACTTTCACCGGGGGAAAAAGTTTTAGATCCAGAAACGGCTAAAAAAGCTGCTATGGGCCAAGCTAATCCTATCCGAGACGGTAAAACCGTACCTGGTAAACCTGTTGTCGGCGGTGCTAAAAACAGTTATGCTAACGATATAGTTAAAGCTAACCCTAAAGAAGGCAGTATTGTGATTCCTCGTTCTGTCACACAATCTAAAGACAGTGAAGAAAAAGCTATCCAGTTTGTTCGTGACGTGTTTGCCAAAAAGGGCGCGCTCCCTAAAAGGAAATAATGGGTAACATTAAAGTTGATCTTAACAAGTTTAAATATGTTAAAGGTGATGATCATTCAACCACGCTTCGCCATCAAGACGGTCATCAGATCACGTTGGCCCATAAAGGTCTTAATAAAGACAACGTAACCGCTTTAAAAGCGTTATCAGCCGTAGGCAAAAACGCTGCTACAGACGATCAACACCGTGAGTCTAAGGTGGACCAGCTAGCCGAAGGCGGACAGCCCGGATTATATGCTAACATACATGCTAAACAGGAACGTATTAAACATGGTTCGCATGAACATATGCGTAAACCCGGTAGTGAAGGCGCTCCAACCAAAGAGGCGTTTAAAGAGTCTGAGAAGACCGCGAAGATGGCCGAGGGCGGTAAAGTCGCTAAATACTGCGCATACTGCGGCGGTATGGCCCACGGGGGTGAATGCCAAGATGAACCTAGAAAAATGTATGAAGAAGGCTCGAAAGAACCTGTATCAAAAGATGATAACGCTCCAGAAACAACTGATGTTAAACCCGAACAAAAAGGCCCCGTCGTTATCAACGTGGGTCAGCCTGCACCCCAGACAAACGTAGCACAAACTCCGCCTCCGTCTGAACTTGCGCCTCAACCGCAAGCCCCGGCACCCGTTCAATCACAGGTTTCAGCGCCTAACAGCCCTGACTCGTCACAAGCTCCAGCACAAGGCACCCAACCATCTATGCCTGAGCCCGAAACAACCGACGTATCTGAGGCTCAGATGGCTAAACCGGCTGATGATCAGGAACAACCAGTCGTACCAGCCCGAACCCCAGAACAGGCTTATCAAAGCATTAAAGACGAGCTGAATCAAAAAGCCAAGGCTACAAACGACGATTTTATGCAGGGTCATATTGATCCTAAAAGTGTTGAAAGTTTATACGGTGAGGCCAGTACACCGGCTAAAATTGGAGCGTTGTTTTCAATAGTATTAGGTGGTATCGGGTCCGGGTTAACAAAACAGCCGAACGCAGCACTTGAGATGATGGACAAGATCATCGCATCAGATCTTGAGAAACAAAAACAGCAGTTTAATAGTAAAAACACGTTCTATAGATTACATTCGATGGAAGAGCCTTTAAACGAGCAACAGATTAAACTGTTACGCGAACAAGGTAAATTAACAGATGCTCAGGCCAGTAATGCACTTGCAGAAACGGGTTTAAAGACTCAACAGAACACCATCAACAGCATAATAATGAAATCGTTCCACGATCAGGTTGCGATGGCCAACAAGATGCCTCCTGGACCTGAAAAAGACAAACGATTAGCCGCTTTAAATTCATTTCAAGAGGTTTTAGGCGCTAAAATTGCTGATATGAATGATGCAGTGGCTGCGAAAGTCGGTGCGATGAACATGATGGGAGACGTTTCAAACGAACCTCAGGCAGGAACACCAAATTCTCAAGAACAACAGTTTCAAAATAAAACAAAGATAATGAAATCCGGAATTCTTGGACCAACCCTCCAGAAAACCGGCGAGATGCTGGCACAAGGGCACCTACCCGGTGTTCCTGAGGTTATGGGACAAACTGTTTCTAAAGGAATTGACCCAGACGCTGCTAAAACTGTAAAAAATATGCAGATTCTTGATGCAAAAGCTAAAGACGTGCTATCTTTTGCTAAAGCTAATAAAAAGAACTGGTCTAAATTAAATCCATTAGAAAGAAATAAGATAATAGAACAGGGTGCTCAGAAAGCAGAAGAGTTGACGGCGTTTTACAGTAAAGCCGTGGACAGTGGGGTTATGACTAAAGGACGAATGGAATGGCTGGATAAACAGATTGGTAAAAATCCCACCAGTGTATTTCAAGACGTTTTAGGTAATAACGCAAAACTTGAAGAGATTATAAACAGTAACCATGGCCGTAAGATCCAAGAGTTAAAAGCTATGGGGTTTACGCCTAAAGAAAATGTTCAACCTGTTGAAGGTCAAAAAGGTGTTCACGGGCCAACCGGAAAACACATCATCTTCACCAATGGTAAATGGCAGTTTGATCCTAGCGCAAACAAGGGTAAATAATGGATATTGATCCCAAGGACGTGATTCCAGCGGAGCCGGAAGCTTCTGGTCAAGAGATTGACCCAGGCGATGTAATACCAGGAGAAGCGCCTCCCCAACCAACAGAGCCTGAAGAAAAACCTCAATCGCCTTTAGAACCTCTACATGCAGCCCTTCAAGCCGCCGAAAGTCAACTTACTTTTGGTGGTTCGGATATACTTATCCCAAAGATGGTGGCGGCTGTCACCGGTAAATCTGAAGAAGAAGTCCGTAAACACATGCGCGAGCGGTTAGAGCAGCATCCAACAGCAGAAACTGTCGGTGATATTGCTGGAGGTGCAGCAAGTTTAGTTGGATTAAACGCGGCTGCTGAAGCTGCAACCGGCGTGAATACTGCCATATCACAGTTACCGAAATGGTCAAAATATGGCGCTAATATTCTTAAAGGTATTACAGAGGGCGCTGTTTTAGGTGGCAGTAAAGAGATATCTGATGCAGCGTTAGGTAAAACTGATCCTGAATCAACGTTAGCATCTGCTTTATCTAACGTCGGAGTGTCTGGGTTAGTTGGCGGCGGTATAAACGGTACCTTAGGATTAGGCGGTATGGCTTTAAAAAAAGTAGCCGATGCCAAATCAGTGATGTCTGTTAAAAAGTTTTTAGGTGATCTAGCGGCGCAGTCTCATTTTGAAAAAGGCGTTTCTAACATATCAGACACGTTATTACAAGAGTTACAACAGTTTCACGAGTCAACCTCGGCGATAGGCGATGAGGCTAGAGGGTCTTCTGGAATAAAAGCCCAGGTTATCGATAAACTAGGCGAAGCCGTAGATCCAAACCAGGCTGTTAAACATATCGGCCATGTTTCTGAGATGATTGAACGGGCTCCAGAAGAACTTCAAAATAATAAACAATTTCAACGTCTTGCAGAAGACTGGCGTTCCATCGTAGCACCCACTGATGCAGAAGGTAATCCTGTCTCAGCTAAACCTTCTGATATCTTTAAAGCCACTGAGCAGTTTAAACGTCAGTTACAAGAGTGGGGTAAGTATAATAAACAGATAGCACCATTATCTGAACAACCATTCAGAAACGCGGCTAGAAGTTTAGCCACTGGGTTTAAAGACTCTTTAGAAGACACGTCAATCTGGGGTGATCTAGGGACTGTTCAAAAAAAATACAACTCAGCCATCTCAAACTATCTAAAACCTTTAAAAGATTTTCAATCCCAGTTTACCCGTAAGGTTGAGAATGAGCCAGTCGTTGACCTAGGCAAGGTGTCTACGTTCCTAAATCAAGAAGGTAAGAACGGAAACGCTTATCGGACCGGGGCGTTACGTAACTATCTAGATGCTGCTAAAAACTTTAGACAAGAGTTAGAAAATTTACACGGTAATCTAGGGTTAGAAAGTCCTTTTGAAGAGGCGCCTATGCCCCTAACAGAAGACGTGTTAAACAACTCTAAACCTTTAGGCGCTCGTGCAGCCAGCGCTATATATCGTAGCGGTATTCCTACACTTGTGGGGAAGGTTGCGACAAGAGCAACAGGTGCTCTACTCGGTGGTGTCGCAGGAGGACCAGCCGGTGCCGCAGTAGGGACCATGGTGGCCGACCCTATGGTAAAACAATTGACGCCTTTGTTTGAAAAAGCTATAGGCCAGCCTTTAAAAAACCATGCTATACCGTTTGCTTTGCGAGCTTTTACCAGTGGTGTACCTGGTGCCGTTCCCGAGGCTGTAGAGTTCGGTAACAAGGTTAACAAAGGTCAATACCTGATCAAATCGGTATTAAACAACGTGCTTAAACCCGAAGCTAGTATGCCTCCTTATTCAGCTGTAGCATCTGATGCTGATAAAAAACGACTTAAAAAGTTTGTTGAGGATGGCGGCGTAAAATCTCAGTTAGATAACGAGATGCGCGACATGAATCGCCAGCCCGCCCAAAAACCGGATCAATACGCTGAAGGCGGTGAAGTTGATCAACCGGACGCACCCACGGATCAAGATGCCGGTAATCCGTTTCTTCAAGCGTTTCCAGAACATGCTCAAGGCATGCTACAAGCCCGCTCACGTATATACAACTATCTAAACAGTATACGCCCTGTTAAATCTGATTCAGGGCCTATGTTTGATTCTATGCCAACAGATAAACTCAGCGAGATCAACTACGATAAAGCATTAAATACCGCTATCCATCCTTTAAGTGTGATGAACAAGGTTAAAAACGGCACGATTGATGCTACAGATATGAAACATCTTATAAATCTTCACCCCGAGGTTTATAGTTATATGTCTAAAGAATTGACAAAAAAGCTTATGGATTCAAAGATGAAAGGCGAGATGCCTGATTATAAAACTCGCCAAGGAATGAGTTTGTTTTTAGGGTCACCTTTAGACTCAACCATGAGTCCTATGGGCATACAAGCAGCCCAGGCCGTGTTCCAGCCACCACCTGTACCCGCTAAACAAGGCGGAGCCCAAGGAAAAACTCGTAAAGGCACGTCAACACTGGGCAAATCTAACCAAAGTTATAAAACAGGTTCCCAAGAAGGTGAATCAGACCGTGCTGATCGCGGTTAACGGGACGTAGCGGCCTTATAGTAGCCCCACAAGGGTTTACCTCACAAAGGACGCTGAAATGGCCAGTAGACCGATTTTAACGCCTTTCCCGGTGATAACTAACGGGAATATGGCATCTTCAATCACCTCTATCATCACGATAACTCAGATGTTATCCATGATTTCTTACGATATCTCATGGACAGGCACGTCCCCAGTCGGTGTCATCAGCGTTCAATCTAGTAACACGTATGCAACAGACGCTTCTGGTAAGGTTATAAACGCCGGTCAGTGGTCTACGTTGCCTTTAAGCGTTACTCCAACCGTTTCCGGTAACTCTGGTAACGGGTTCATCGATATAGACGCCTCGGCTGGGTATGCTATCCGGCTTGTTTACACTCCAACCTCAGGAACAGGGACACTTAATGTTACTGTCGCCGGGAAGGTCCAATAATGTCTAACTTTTATGCAACATACCCCCCGAGTTCAGGCAGTTCATCCGCCAACCTGTCGGTAGGCACTAACGGTACAACCGCTCCTACCAGCTCAACTGAGGTCGGGGGTATCAATCCATCAGGAAACCTGCAGCCTCTTCAAACTGATGCTTCTGGTAACTTGTTAGTTAACCTTCAGTCTCCCGTTAACGTCAGTGAAAACCTAGCCCAGGTTGCCGGTAACACGGTTAACACTGGTGTCGGTACTGGCGGTTCAGGAACCCAGCGTGTTGCGTTAGATTCAGCGTCTACGATTGCTAACACAAGTTTTCAGGCGACACAATCCATTCCTTCAGCATTACAGACGACTGCAACCCAGGGCGCCCCTGGTATCGCATCCAACGCCTGGTATACAAAAATCACTGATGGTACGAATACAGCAGGAGTTACAGCCGCTTCTACAGCTGCTACAGCTACCCAGCCTGCTGAGGTTGTTGCTTTATCGCCTAACTCGCCTCTTCCTGCTGGTACAAACTCCATCGGATCTATCTCAAACATATCCGGAACAGTCAGCCTTCCCACAGGTGCAAGTACAAGTGCCCTTCAAACGACCGGAAACACCACTCTAGCATCTATCCAGGCTAACCAGACTAACGGAACCCAAACGGCTTCCCTGGTGGCAGGAACAGCCACTATAGGCTCTATAAACAACATCTCAGGTACAGTAAGTCTGCCTACTGGAGCAGCTACTTCTGCTCTTCAGTCTAACGTCCAATCAGCCCCTGGAACGTCTGCAACCACAGCAATCACGATCCAAGGTTCTGCTTCAGGCGTTGCTATACCAGTTAGTGGTACGGTAACAACCTCTAACTCTGCTAACGGTGCTACCGGGTCAGCAGTTCCTGCTCAGGCTACCCAGGTTGCCGGTTCTAAATCTGGTACACTACAAGCTTTAGCTTTAGACTCGTCAGGTAACCTTAACGTAGACCTGCAAACAGCGCTTCCTGCTGGCGCTAACAACATCGGTTCTATCACAAACATCACAGGCACTGTTTCGTTGCCGACTGGAGCAGCTACTCTAGCCGCCCAGAACGCGGTAATCGGATCTGCTACAGGCGGAACAGCCGCCACA